>ORJL010247938.1_pt1 | contig 32827 bp, 18 predicted proteins | sample 1779941 | NCBI WGS metagenome assembly ORJL01 (sample SAMEA104232317, study PRJEB22302) | groundwater metagenome | biome: forest; feature: aquifer; material: groundwater | place: USA | collected 2011-08-07 | depth 5.8 m | reverse complement strand
CGATGCCGACATAGAAGAGGCTGGTTTGGGGTCGGGGCTGCTTTCCCATCATGGTCGTTGACTCCAAATATCATTATTAATGTTGCAGCCTTATAGCATTTTTGCTAACTTTACGCCATGATTATTTGGGCAACAGCCCGTCAAGACCTGACCCCTTTGTGGTACCTTTGTGGTACTTTGTGGTAGTTTTTGACTACCATTAGCCTCATAAATTACCCTCATTGCTCCCCAGGCTTGGCTGTAGTAAAAACCTACCACTTGCATAATATATTTCTTCATGATTTACAAAGAAGGAGCCTCCCATTTCATCGAATTATTTTACATTTCTGATAAAAAATGTTTTAGGGAAGCTAGGACTGTTATGATGCGAAAAAAAAGGCACCGGCCAATTTCCGCTAAGGGCTTTACACTTGTGGAAATGCTCGTCGTCATGGTGATTATCTCTCTCATTGCCGCGCTCGTGGGACCGCGTCTCTTCCCCAAGCTAGGGAAGGGAAAGCAATCGGCGGCCCGGGCGCAGATAGAATTGCTGGGGCAAGGTTTGGATCATTTTCGCCTTGATGTGGGACGCCATCCCACTACCCAGGAAGGGTTGAACGCCCTCATGGTCAATCCCGGCATCGACAACTGGGATGGGCCTTATCTCAAGAAAGAAACGCCCATCGATCCCTGGGGCAAGCCTTATCAGTACCAGTGCCCCGGCACGCATGGGGACTACGACCTCTTCTCCTACGGAAGGGACGGCGCCCCCGGCGGCGAAGGTGAAGACCAGGACGCGTTAAGCTGGAAATAATTAGTGAGTTAGAAGTTGCGAAGCAACTTCGTGAACGAACTTATCCCGTTTATCGGTATTAGCAAGCTAGCACTTGCTTTCCGCAGGAAGCAAGTGCGTTAGCGCGCTTATCCCGTTTACGGGATTAGTAAGCAACTTCGTGAACGAACTTATCCCGGAGGAAACATCTTGACGAACCAAAGTCCCTGCTTCACCAGGTATATCTGTGTCTTCCTTTTCATGGCCCTCTTCAGTTCACTGCTGCCGATCACGGGCTGGGAAACGCCTTGTCTGGCCCAGGAGACACCCCCTGACAAAACCCAGACGCTACTACCCCAGACCCCTTTACCTCCGGCACCACCGCCCCCCCGCGGTCCCGTGCCCTCGCTAAGAGACCTTTACCGACAGCAACTGCTGAAATCCCAGGAAACCGGGCAAACAAGCGAGGCGCCGGCCCTTCCGACCACCCCGGGCCAGGCATCGCCACAAACGCAAACGGCCCCGGCCGACCGGCAGCAACCGCCGGCGCCTCCTCCGGCACCGCACACCGGAACGTTTCGCCTGAACTTTGATGATGCCGATGTGTATTCGATCATCCAGACCGTCTTCGGCGAAATTCTGAAAGCCAACTACATCGTCGATCCCCGCGTCAAAGGCAGGGTAACCTTCCGGGCCATCGCCCCCGTTCCCTTCGACAACGTGCTTCCGCTCATGGAGGTCATCCTGCGACTTAACGGCATCGGAATTGTGGAGGAAAATGGCCTCTATAGGATACTTCCCATCAGCGACATATCCAAGGAACCCTCACCCGTCAATTACGGCCGGACTCCCGAGACTATCCAGGCGATGGGCAAAGCCCTGCTTCAGGTGGTGCCGATTCTCTACATTTCCTCCTCGGAAGCAGTTAAACTCATAACCCCTTTCGCCTCGACGAACGCCGTCCTTATTGACGTACCGAAAGGCAACCAGATCATCATCGTGGACACGGATGCCAACGTTAAGCGCCTGCTCAAATTGATCGAAGTTTTCGACAATGAGAAACTCAAACAGCGAAAGCCCCAGGTCTTTGTCTATCAGGTCCAGAACGGCGCCGCCAAAGACATCGCTTCCCTCTTACAGCAGATCTTCCTGGGCGGAAGGGGAAGCACATCAGACCGCGGCCCCGCTTCCTCCCGCACCGGCATGGGCAGTCAAACCGTTCCTCCTCCCTCAGCCGCCGGCCTGGTGCCTTTCTCACCATCCCCGGCGGCAGTGGGCGGAGAAGTGCTTGTTTCCGACACGACGCGGATCATCCCCGACGAGATCACGAACACCATCGTCGTCTTGTCCACACCGGAGGATTACGCCGCGATCAAGGGAACCATTGACCAGATCGATGTGGTGCCAAGGCAGGTGGTCATCGAGGGCATGATCGCCTCCGTCGCCCTGACGGACAATCTGAGCCTCGGCCTCGCCGCCCTTTTTAAGGGGAGCATTTCCAATCTCGACACCAGCATCGGCCTCAACGCCGGTGCCAGTGTAGATACCTCCAAAGTGCCTTCGAGCGGCTTTACCTTTGTGGGAACCGACACGGCGGGCGCGATCCGGGGACTTATTACGGCCCTTGCCACGGAGTCGAAAGCCAAGCTCCTGGCGACTCCCCATATCCTCGTTTCGGACAATCGAGAGGCAAAAATCCAGATCGGGCAACAGGTCCCCCTGGTCACCTCGGAAACCATCGCCACACCCGGTGTCGCGGCCCAGAGGAACATCCAGTACCGGGACACGGGCATCATTTTGAAAGCCAAACCCCGGGTGAATGAGGGCGGTCTGGTCTCTCTCGAGATCTATCAGGAAATCTCCAACTTTCATACCATCAAGCTCTACTCCAACGAAGATCAAATTGTTCTTGATAAAACCGATGCCACCACGAGTCTCGTGGTCCAGGACAACCAGACGATCGTGATTGGCGGACTGATCAGGGAGGATACGTCAAAAGCCAGAACGGGCATACCCTGGCTGTCCAAAATACCGGTCCTGGGCTGGCTCTTCGGCAACACGGATGATGACACCTCGCGGCAGGAGGTCATTATCCTGCTGACGCCCCATGTAATCAAGAACCAGCAGGAAGCCAAGGACGTCTCCCACGGGTATATCGACAAGATGTCCGAATCGACCCAGGGGAGGATAAAGAAAGAGGAGCTCCTCAAGGAAAAGCCCCAAAAACAGGAAGAAGGTAATAAATAAAGGTTGCCCTATGAATCAGGCGGTGTCAACACTCAAAATCGATGAACTCCCCAAGGTCCCCCTGGTCCTCGACGGCCTGTCGTCGCGCTTCATCCGGGAGAACCGCATCATTCCGCTGGAGCTGAAAAACAACATTTTCAAAGTCCTGATGGCTGATCCGGAACGCAGCGAGGTCATTGACGCCCTCCGTGTGGCCATGGCCGCTGAAGTGCAGGTCTACGGGGGCGACGAAAAGGCGATTGAAGAGTATATCGCCCGGTACTACGGGCAGGATTCACAGGATATTAATAAAATTATTGAGAATATCGACGAGGCAACCTTCGAGTACACCTACGATGACGGAGAGGATGTAGGACACCTCAAAGACCTGGCTGCGGAAGCGCCCATCATCAAGCTGGTCAATATTCTCATCGCCCGGGCCCTGGAAAGCCGGGCCAGCGACATCCATATCGAACCCTTCGAAGACGAGCTCATCGTCCGCTACCGTATCGACGGCGTGCTCCACAACGTGGAAACGGCGCCAAAGAAACTCCAGGCCGCGATCGTTTCCCGGATCAAGATCATGGCCAAGCTCAACATCGCCGAACGGCGCCTCCCCCAGGACGGCCGCATCCGGATCAAGGTCGGCCAGAAGGAGATCGACCTGCGCGTCTCCACCATACCCGTGCTGCACGGGGAAAGCATCGTCATGCGGATCCTCGACAAGGAAGACATCGTCATCGATCTCGACAGGCTCGGTTTTCCCCTGGAAATGCTTACGCAGTTCCATAAGCTCATCCAGAAACCGAACGGCATCGTCCTCGTTACGGGCCCCACGGGGAGCGGGAAGACTACTACCCTCTATGGCGCCCTGGACAAGATCAATTCGCCGGACCGGAAAATAATTACCGTCGAGGACCCCGTGGAGTACCAACTCAAGGGGATCAACCAGATCCAGACAAAGCCCGCGATCGGGCTCAATTTTGCCGATGCGCTCCGGCACATCGTCAGACAGGACCCCGACGTGATCATGATCGGCGAGATCCGGGATCTCGAAACAGCCGAGATCGCCGTCCAGTCCGCCCTTACGGGTCATATGGTTTTTTCGACGCTCCATACCAACGACGCGCCCAGCGCCATTACCCGGCTCATGGACATCGGCGTGGAGAGTTTTCTCCTCTCTTCCACCATCCGGGGAATCCTGGCCCAGCGGCTCGTGCGGGTCATCTGCCCTCACTGCCGGGAAAAGGACCCTTCCGCCGTGAGCCGGGAAGAGATGGCCCCCTTCGCGATCGGCCCGAACGACGATCTGTACCGGGGCAAGGGGTGCGAAAAATGTACCTTTACCGGGTACTTTGGCCGGATCGGCGTCTTCGAACTGCTGGTGATCGATGATGACCTGCGCCGGCTGATCCTCCGCAAGGCCGATGCCAACGAACTGAGACAACGGGCCATAGAAAACGGGATGACGACCCTTTTCCAGGACGGCTCCGCAAAGATCAGGTCGGGAATTACCACCTTAAACGAGGTATTCCGGGTCACGCAGGAGGCATAAATGTCCGTCTTTACCTATCGCTCCTCGACCATGGAAGGCACGGTGATGGAAGGGGTCATCGAGGCCGCCGATGAAAAGACCGCGCTGGCGAGATTGAAAAACACGGGGCTCATCCCACTGGAAATCAGTGTCCTCCAGGGCGAGGGCCTCCTCTCGACAATGAGATCGAGAACCACGCGGGGGGATTTGACGACCTTCACGGCCGAGCTTTCGACGCTCCTTGCCGCCGGGCTTCCTCTCGACAGAAGCCTCAATATCCTGGCGGAGATATCGGATCATAAGGGCATGAAAGAGATGGTCCAGGCCCTGCTTACCGCCATCCGGGAGGGAAGTTCCTTCTCCGACGCCCTCCAGAAGCATCCACGGATCTTCCCCCGCATCTATGTCAACATGGTCCGGGCCGGCGAGGCGGGCGGCGTGCTGGATATCGTGCTGGAGAAGCTCAATGAATTCCTCGAATCCTCGAAGGAATTGAGAGACCATGTGACCTCCGCCATGATCTATCCCACGATCCTGGTGATAACGGGCGGAATTTCCATCGTCGTTCTCCTCACCTTTGTCATGCCCCGTTTCTCCGCCATCTTCAAAGACCTGGGCAGCTCCCTGCCCCTGGCGACGCAGATCCTCCTGGGCGCAAGTGAGATGCTTAAATCCTATGGTTGGTTAATACTGGGGCTCCTGATCGGGGGAGGATTTATCCTGAAGACCTATGTTAACTCCGACCAGGGCCGGCGGCGTTGGGACGCGCTGAAGCTATGGTTGATGAAAGACCTGATCATAAAATTGGAGACCGCCAGGTTCTGCCGGACCCTGGGAACGCTGTTAACCAGCGGTGTGCCGCTCCTTCAGGCGCTGAACAATGCCAAGGAGGTCATCGGCAACTGCATTGTCGCCTCTTCCATCGAGACCGTGGCCAAAGGCGCAAAAGAGGGAAAGGGGCTTTCCGCTCCCCTTTCCCGGGCCGGGATTTTTCCGCCGCTGGCCCTTTCCATGATCAAGGTCGGCGAAGAGACGGGACAACTTGACGAGATGCTGATCCGGATCGCCGTGATCTATGAAAAAATCATGAAGCAGGCCGTCAAAAGGTTCATGGCCATCCTCGAACCGGTTATGATCATGATCATGGGACTGATCATCGGCTTTATCGTAATCTCCATGCTCCTGGCCGTCTTCAGCATTGCCGATTTGCCGGTGTAACGGTGTAAAGGAAGGACCGGAACATGATTGATTATAAAATCTCCCCTACCCCCTCTTTGCCAAAGAGGGGAACAGTAATCATCCCCCCTTTAGCCAAGAGGGGAACAGTAATCATTCCCTCTTTAGCCAAGAGGGGAAAAATAATCATCCCCCCTTTTCCCAAGGGGGGAAAAGTAATCATTCCCCCTTTTCCCAAGGGGGGAAAAGTAATCATCCCCCCTTTAGCAAAGGGGGGAAAAGTAATCATCCCCCCTTTAGCAAAGGGGGGATGGGGGGATTTGAGGAAGAGAAACGGTTTTACGCTTCTGGAAATAATTATCGTCCTGACGCTTGTCACCCTTATCCTGGGCTTGTCCACGATTTACTTTGCCGGTTTTCTCCCGGCGGTTAAATTCAACGCCACGGGGAGGGAGATATCGGCCCTGATCAGGCACGCCCGGTCTCTGGCCCGAACGAAAATGGAAACACAGAAGGTCATTTTTGATTTAGATGGGAAGAGCTACGGCTTTGAGGGACAGGAGGGGAAAGCCATTCCCTCCCATGCCCTGATCATGATTGCCGATCCCGTTAACGGTGAGATCGTGCATGGGAAATACCGCTTTGTCTTTCATCCTTCGGGAGGCATGGAGGGGGGCACGATCTTTTTAAGGGGCGGCAAAAAGAAGCTGCGCATCGACCTGGACCCCATCACCGGGGCGGTGGTGATCAGGAATTAATCCCGCTAAAGGGGATAGTTTGTTCACGAAACGGCTCACGCTAGGCGCAAGCCGTTTCTAACTCACTAATTTTGGATTATGGATTTTGAATTAAGCATCAAGAATAATTTTAAATTAAGAATCAAGAATTCAAAATCAAGAATTGTTTGCGCGGGCTTTACGCTTCTGGAGGTGTTGGTGGCCCTGGCGATCATGGCCGTGGCCGTTACCATGATCTTGCAACTCTTTTCCTCGAGCCTGCGGGCCATTTCCCGTTCCGGTGATACGATAACGGCGGCCGCCCAAGGGGAGGCCAGGTTTCGGGAAATCCTGGAGGATCAAGCTTCACTCACGGCGTCTTCCTGGCACGAGGCAAAAGAGAACGGCTACCCGATGGACATCGACATCACGGAAGTTTTGCAGGAAAGAACGGACACCCTGCCCGTCAAGCTCATGGAAGTTGTTCTCACCGTCCACCGGCAGGAGGGTCAAAAAGAAAAGAAGCTCACGCTTCGGACCATGAAGATGGTTGAGAGAACGGCGGCGGAATGAACGGTCAATGCTCGATTTTAAATTTTGAATTCTTAATTCTTAATTCAAAATCCAAAATCCAAAATCGCTCCCGGCAGGGCTTTACGCTTCTGGAACTGCTTATCGCCATGGGCCTGCTCGTCCTGATCGTCTCCATCACGATGGGCGCCCTGCGACTCGCCTCCCGGTCCGTGGCTGCCGGCGAGCGAACGACGGAAAATCAGGAACGCTTCCGCAACGTCATGGGGATCCTGGATGCCCAGATTCAATCCGAGCTGCCGCTTACCTATGAAGAAGAAGGGAACAAGGCCTATTATTTCCGGGGCGATAGTAAAACCCTGCGGCTGGCGACTAGCTATTCCATTTGGAGCGGCGGGCGAGGATACGTCATTGTTAGTTACCGGGTTGAGGCAGGCGACAGGGGAAAACAGACGCTTTATGCCGCTGAGCAATCGCCGGGAATCGAGGGAACGAGGGAAGCCAGATTATTCACCGACGCATCGGAGATATATTTCGAGTACTACGATAAAAATCCGGACGAGGATGCCGGTACATGGTCGAAGGATTGGCATGATGAGACAGCCGTTCCTCAAGCAGTCAGGTTGCATGTTGGCTACGGCGCAAAGAAATTTCTTTTTCGGTTCCCCCTTCGGGCCCGGGGGGAAACAGTTCTCGTGCCGCTGAAGCCTTTTTCCATATCCGGAGGTGCGAAATGAAACAATCGCAGCGAGGCGTCGCCCTCCTGATCGTGTTATGGGTCATGACGATCCTCATCGCGACCGTGCTTTCCTTTTCCCTGATGACACGGGCCGAAACGTACGGAACACTGACCTTCAAGGACCAGATGGAGAAGAAATATCTTGCCGAGGCGGGCGTCGAACGGGGCATCGCAGAAATGATCAACTATTCCCTGAATGCTAATCAGACGGTAATCCTGCAAGGAAAAGAAGTGTGGAAAATGGACGGCACCGCTTACCAGGGCAGTATGGACAATGGCAGCTATGTCGTGCGCATCTTCGATGAAGCGGGAAAAATATCCCTCAACGGCCTGACCGATGCCTCGGGCATCATTGTCAAGAATCTCTTGGTCAACCTGGGATCGCCGCCGGAAGAGGCCGACACGATCGTGGATTCTGTCCTGGACTGGAAGGATGGAGACGATTTACACCGGTTGAATGGGGCCGAAAGCGATTATTATCAATCCTTGCCTCACCCGTACAAAGCCAGGAATGCCGATTTTGAATCACTGGAAGAGTTGCTCCTCGTCAAAGGCATTACCCCGGACATTCTCTACGGCACAGATACCAGGAAAGGATTGATCCAGTTTATCTCCCTCTATAATACGACAAACCGGATCAATCTTTATGTGGCGCCCAGAGAAATTTTTGCTGCCCTGCCGGGAATGGATGCCACTGGCGCAGACCGGATTTTTGACTTGAGGAGCGCTGGTGCACTGAAGAGTGCACCGGACATTGCAGAAATCATCAGCGGCGCAAATTCCTTGGCAGCGCCTTATGTTACGGTACAGGCAGGCGGCGCAACGGCATATACGATTACGGCTACAGGCTATAAAGAACTGGAAAAAAGAGGATTTTCCATCACGGCGACGGTGGCGGTGACACCGGGTGGTCCCAACAGATACCGGTACCTCTATTACCGAAGCCCGTCCGAGGGCATGTAAGGAAGGAAACGTATGATCAGTAAATCATTATCATTCTTTTCCCGTGCGGTGGAGAGATTAGCACGGACGGGCAGGCCCCTTAAAAATTTCTTCTCCTTCAGCCTGGCCGATGAAACAATCGCTCCCGGACAGTGTTTGTCCGTGCATGTGGAGAGCGGCGGGATTTCGGTGGCCCATGGCGCCAGATTTTTGTCCCGCCTGACCATCAGAGGCGCCCGGCATTACCCGTGCGAGGCGGGAAAATATCCCCAGCCGGAAGTTGTGGCCTCTACCGTTTACCTGGCAATCAACGATCTCCGGGCAATACCGGCCGATGTCACCCTCATCGTCCCCAAAGCATGGGCCATCATGAAAAAAGCGGATTTCCCCCTCATCGTCAAGCAAAACCTTGCCAATGTCATACGTTATGAACTCGACCGGCTCACCCCGTTCAGTTCGGATCAGGCCTATTACGATTATCGGGTCATTGGAGAAGATGACAGCCGGCTGCAGATAATTCTGGCTGCGGTAAAAGCCGAGCAGCTTGATCCCTATCTGCATGCCCTCGCGCAAAAAGGTATCCGGGTCAAAAGGGTTATCGTCAGCCTATCCGCTCTCGGCGCCCTCAGCCATCACGTTCACGGAGGCGAAACCACTGCATTTCTGGATATCCGTCCGTCAGGGTACGACGGCGGGTTCATCGACGGAAACTGTTTGCGGGCCACCTTTGCCGGGAACTTCGCCTCCGCTGCCGAACAGGAAAAAGCTGGCGCCCTTGCCGAGGCGATCAATCCTCTTCTCGACACCTTTACGAAAGAGGGCAAGGCCGCCATGGTCTTTATCGACTCCAAAACGGGCACTTCGCCTTTGCTTCCCGAAAAAATCCATGCTCCCGTCAGATTTCTCAGCGCAACAGATTTGAACCTTCGCTTTCTCCAGCAAAAGACAGTGCCTCTCACTACGGCGCTGGGAGGCGTCCTGGAATCTTTGCGGACCAGGTACAGGGGGCTGAACCTGCTTGACAAGGGCATCCATCAACGCGAAAGGACGCCGCTGGCCCTGACTGCCCTCCTGCTCATCGGCCTGGCGGGGCTGGGGCTTTTTGCCATGGCCGCATCCCTGCAAATTGAAACAAAAAAAGCGGAAGCGATTGAGCAAGAGATTGCCGCCCGCAGCGCTGAAGTAAAGCAAATCGGGGCCCTGCAAAAGGAAAGGGCGGCATTGGAGAAGGAAATCAATGCGATAGAAGAATTCAAAACAACCAGGCCCATGGTGATAGATCTCTTTAAGGAACTGACGCTGGTTCTTCCCAAGACTGCCTGGCTTGCCCGGATCCACGTTACCGATGCCACCGTCGCTATCGAAGGCTATGCCGCTTCGGCGACAGACCTTCTGCCGAAGCTCGAGTCGTCCCGGTATTTTAAAAAGGTCGAATTCTCCTCCCCGACTTTTCGGGACGCCAGGATGAATGCCGACCGCTTCGCGATCAAGATGGAAGTTGAAGGCTTAACGGAGGGAAACAATGCAAAAAAATAAAAAGTTCCTGATAATGGCTATTCCTCTGGCTGTTGTCCTCCTTGGCCTCACGATCTATGAATATGGCTATTTGAACGTCCAGTCAGAGGTAAACGCTACCAAAGAAGCGGCCTTTGAAAAAAAGAGAGTGCTCAAGAAGTATTTGGCGCTCATCGCTAGCAGGCCATATTTGGAGAAGCAATTAGCCTCTCTGCAATCGGCCCGGAAGGCGGAAGAGGGAAAAACGATCGAGGGACAAACGCCTTCCATCGCCGCCGCCGCTTTGCAGAATACCATAAAAGGCGTGATCACCGCGCGGGGAGGCACCATCTCGAGCGAGAGAATTGAGAAGCCCGCGGATTTGGGGGAATTCAAGATCATTACCGTGGCCCTCGATGCGGTTTTGCCAGACATTCGTGCTCTGAGCGATACCCTTTATGCGATCGAGACGCAGACACCCTATCTCGTCGTCCGGGAACTCGATGCGAGGCTCAGGAATTACCAGGCCCCGAAGGAGATTATGGTTCAGCTCAAGCTCTCGGGTCTGACAGGAGGAAGGTAACGTGAACAAGCTTCAGTATATTGTAAAAAGCGTGAATGTTCTCAATTGTCTATTGGCTTTTGCCCTTGCCGCTGCTGGCTATTATATTATCGTCCCTTATCTGAATCTGAAAATTCAGACCGCCCTTCCGGCCGTCGGGAAAGCTGCAACGGAGTGGGCAATCCCACCATCGTCCCTGCCGGCTCCTTCTTTCTACGATTATGCACCGGTCAGCGAGCAGAACCTTTTTCATCCCCAAAGGAGAATACCCCCGGAAAAAATGGAGGAAAAGGCAAGTACGGCTGTGGCCGTCCCGAAGCCGGATCTGATCCTCTACGGGACATTAATCGGTGATAATTTCAGCATTGCCTATGTGGAAGACAAAAAGGCCCCCTTCTCGACGCCGGGCCGGGGACAACGGCAGAGGCAATTGAAGAAGGGCGATATGGTGGGTGGCTATGTCCTGCGGGAGATCGAACCTAACCAAATCGTCCTGGCAAAGGGAGAGGAAAAACTAGTCGTGATGCTGGACCAGAAGGATAAAAAACGGAGCGGTGAAACGGCGGCGGCGCCAGGCGGCATACCGCAGCGATCCGGCGCGCCGGCGGCTGCCAGGGGGGCGACGGGCACTCCGGGAGCGGGCGGCTCGCCGCAGCGGTCTTCCACACCCGCCATTTCCGGATCAGCGGCAACAGCTCTGCCCGGTGCCGGCGGCTTGTCTGTACCGTTGCAGGCGACTTCCCAGGGGACAACAACTCCGACAACGCCTTCAGCCACACCGGCCACGACAGTAACGCCTTCAGCCTCCCCGGCGTCGACACCTCCGGGTACGGCCTTAACTCCCGGATACACGCCGACACAACGGGGTGGCCCCTATTATACCAGACCAGGTGCTCGTCCCTATGATATAAGACCGGTGCCCAAACCCAAACCATGAGATTACCGACGCGAGGTGAAACATGAGGCGATTCGAACTGACGGAAGATTTACTTACGGGTGTGGAGGACATTGACGCACAACACCGGGTCTTGCTCAATCTGGGAAACAAGGTTGTCGATCCCTCGGCAATCAAAGGGGAGGAAAAGATCTTTACGGATGCGCTGGCCTTCCTTGGCGACTATGTCGTCTATCACTTCGTTGCGGAAGAATATGTTATGGAAGCTGCCAATTATCCGCATTATGAACATCACCGACTCTGGCATGAACGTTTCAAACAGGAAGTTTCCCGTTATGTTGAGCAGGCAAGAAGAGAAGGAATAACCAAAGATCTCCGGTTAAAGGTTTCTTTTGCTATAGAAGATTGGATGCTGGAACACATTCGCGTTACCGATAGGGCGCTGGCCAACTTCCTCCGGCAACGGGAAAGCGATGTTACCGTTCACCTTCCCGATGCACGAACCCTCAAAAATGCCGGCAAGCTGCCGGAAAACTTTAATGAAGGATACACAGGAGGGTGAGCACTCTTTTTTACTTGCTCGAGAAACGGGGGCTCCGCCGTCATACGCATGGCTAACAGAGCCCCCATGGCCAAGAGGGGAAGAGATCATTTGACGGCCATGAGTTCGATCTCAAAGATGAGCGTCGCGTTTGGCCCGATATCCTGGCCCGATCCCTTGTCTCCGTAGGCGAGCTCGGGCGGGATGAAGAGCTGCCACTTGGAGCCCGCCGGCATGAGTTTCAGGGCTTCCCGGATGCCGGGCAGGAGTCCCTTAACCAGAAACGTCACGCTGGGCTGACCGCTGCGCTCGGAACTGTCGAACTCCGTTCCGTTCAGGAGAGTACCCCGGTAGCGGCACTCCACCGTGTCGGCTTCCGTCGGCTTTTTACCGCCGCCCGCCTTGATGACCTTGTATTGCAGCCCGCTGGGCAGGGTCACCACGCCGTCCTTTTTTTTGTTCTCCTCCAGGAAGACTTCCCCTTCCTTCTTGTTCCTCAAACCCGCAATCTTCTGGGTCTGGTCCTGCTTCGCCTTCGTCTGGGCCTGCATCCTTTTCATAGTTACCCGCAGCTCCTCTTCCGTCATGAGAAGCTTTCCGCCCGCAAGACCATCCTTCAACCCTTTTATCAAAACATCCAGGTCGACATCGACCTGCTGAGCCTGGATATTTTTTGCCACGCCGACGCCAATGCTGTAACTATCCATCTCCTTTGGTGTCTTCAAGGCCGCCTGTTCCCCGGCGCTTGCCTGGGCAGCCAAGAAGCCAATCCCCAGGATGACAATCCATGTTGCTCTTATTTTCAATCTCATCGCTATTCCTTTCTTCTTCACTCAAAATTGCAGATATAAGTTATGGAACATATTGCGTGTCATCAAAATCCCCCCTGCCCCCCTTTTCTAAAGGGGGGAGATTGATTTCCCCCTTTTCCAAAGGGGGAAAAGAAGGGGATTCCCCTCTTTGGCAAAGAGGGGTTAGGGGAGATTTAAAAAATGACAGTAAACATTAATTTGTACGAATACAAAGTGGTCAAGACTAAGCCCTTTTCAAAAAATCCCCCCAACACACTTTTGCTACAGTGGTTGGGGGGAGCTAAGTCCCCCTACCCCCTCGATGCGGAGGGGGCAAGGGAAGGGTTGCAGATTGCTGCTTTACGGCAGCGTGGAGCCGGAAATCGTGTTGCTGAAGGCCGAGAAGCCCGTAGCGTTAAAGGACCGGACTTGATACCAGTAAGTCGTGCCTCTCCGCAAACCGCTGTTCGTGTAACGGGTCGCATTGCTCGGCACCTGTGCAACCTGGGAGAATGAGCCGGCCACGCCGGTTGTGCTCCTCCAGATCTGGAAGCCCTGCTCGTTGTTGGAGTTGTCCGTCCAGGTGAGGCGGATGCCCGTCCGCGACGTCAAGGCCGTGTTGATAGCCAGGTTAGAGGGCGCAGCCAGAGGCAGGGCCGCCGTGGTGACTGTGGCTATATTGGACCATGGAGAGGGGGTGGCACTGGCGGCCTGCACCCGGTAGTAATACGTGGTGGTCGCTGCCACCGTGCTGTCGACAAAGGTGGTCGCGTTCGCAGCGGCCGTGAAGGTCGTGAGCCCCGTCGTGAAGCCCGTATTCCTCGCCCGCTGGATCGTGAAGCCCGTTTCGTTGGTCGCGTTGTCCGTCCAGGTCAGGGTCACCGTCGGCGCCGTCGCCGCAGCCGCCAGATTCGTGGGCGCTACGGGAACATTGGAAAGTGTCGTGACCGTGGCCGTATTCGACGCCGGAGCGTCTCCGGCGGCGTTAAAGGCGATGACGCGATACCGGTACGTCGTGCCGGAAGCAAGCGCCGTATCGGTAAAGGTCGTCGAGTTCGCCGGGGCCGTTCCTATGGCCGCATAAGCACCGGCGATGCCCCCGGTCACAACAGCCCGTTCGATCCGGAAACCGATCTCATTCTGGGGATTGCCCAGCTGGGAAACGGCCCCGCCTACGGGTGTCGGATCCGTCCAGGCCAGGGCGGCTTGCTGGGCGCCCGCAACGCCGCTTAAGGTGGCCGTCAGCACGCCGGCCGCCGGCGGCAGCACACCACCCGCGTTGAAAACGATGGACCGCATCATGTCGTTCTCTTCATGACTCAGGATGTGGCAGTGCCACACATACTCATACCCGAAATTGTAGATTGCATTAACTGTCGGTACGACGATAGCGCCGCCCGTCAGCGGATCGATCTGCGAGAACCCCATGTCGGAACCCAGGGGCACCGATGGGTTCAAGGGACGAATGCTTTCGGGTTGCCCGAAGGGCACTAAGGGCTCAACGGCCCGCAGGGCGACGATCGTGTCTTCCAGCGGGGATGTCCTGATGGTGTCCTTCCAGCCCAGTTCGTTGGGATCGGGCTGGCGAATAAAGCCGTCCCAGCCGACCCGGTTGATCAACTGCACATCCATCATGTGAAAGTGAACGGGGTGGGTGTCCACGCCGTTGTGGGTGATCTTCCAGATCTGGACCTCGCCGTTCGCCAGGATCTCCGTAGGCGGATCGACGTAGTTCTGCAAGGCAAAGGTTGAAATCGCGGCCGTAGCGCCGGGCACTTCGAGCCCTAACCGGGCGGCCATCCGACCGAAGTCATCGAAGGTCCCGCCCATCTCGTCATGGATGGCCTTGGGCTGCATGGGAAGCGTCTGACAAAGGGCTCCCGCGCCGCCGGTTGCGCAAGCACCCACGCCCGCCGGCGACTGGAAGCCCAGGGAGGTGTCAAAAATCCGCGAGTAGCCCCAGTATGGCCACATGCTGGGGAAGGTCTTGTTGTAAGTGGAATTGTAGGCAGTCTGCCCGACGATGACCTGCGGCTGGGAGGCCGCAAAGACGCCCGGCGTCGCGGCGGTCGAGGCAAAGGCCGTCTCCAGGTTAGCTAATGTCGTTGGATTGAAGTCATCGGCAGGGGCCGTGCCACCGGCGCCTGTTACCTTGATCTGCATGACCGTCCGCACGTTGGGACCAACGCCCGGCGGGATGGTGGGGCCGTAAGCGCCTATGTCGCGCCGATCCGGGGCGCCCGTGTAGTAGTCATAGTGCGGGTCCAGGGCCGGCCAGGCCGAGGGGGCGTCGTTATAGAGAATAAGGGTCTGGCCCGCGTAATTGGTGAAGTCGACGATGACGTCCGCCCGCTCGGCCGGACCGAGCATGAGGGTGCCGCCGCCGTCGGCCCAGTTCAGCACATTGCCCACGTTAAACATCGTGGGGTCGAGGTTCCACTGGACGGGCTGGTTTGGCATGAGCAAAGGCGCCGGCAGGAAGCCGCCTTCCGTGCCGATCTGGATAAAAGCCGGACCCGCCGTAGCCGGATCGGGCACGCCGCCTTCCCGGCCGTCAACCGGCCAGGTCGCCGGCATATCAGCGGTCACGGCCGCCGGGATCATGCCCACTTCCGTGGGGGCGGTGTAAATCGCCGCGGTGGCCGTCGCCACCGTGCCGCCCGCCGCTGGTGCGGCGATCGTGACCGTCGGCGCCGCGGTATAGCCGCTGCCGACGCTCGTCAGGTCGATGGCCGTGACCTGGCCGAAGGTGGGGCTCCCCGCTGCGAGGTCCACCGTTGCCACGGCCGACGCGCCCTTGCCGGTAGTGTCCCCGGCGGCGTTGGTGATGGTGACAGCGGGATTCCGTATATAACCGCTGCCACCGGATGCAACAGTGATGGCACTGACGATGGGGCTGGCCTTGTAGAGCTGCAGGTTAAGGAACTTGTCATGATCGGCATTCAGTATCCGGAGGCGGTACTGCTGCGGATTTACCGTGAGACTGGGGAAGACGGTGCCGTTAACCACTGCCGTGTCCAGGAACGCCTCGGCCCCCCAGGACACATTGGGCGTGCCGGGGATTTCCGGCGGCTGGCAGAAGTTGTTGTTCGCCACGAGCGTCGGATCGGGCACGCAGGCGGGATCGTAGTAGGGATTTGGCTTTGTTCCCTCGGTGATGCACCAGGGCTTCACCGCAGAGGGACTGGAACCGCACACGGGCGTGGCCGGCCAGAACCAGGGGCCGTACATCCACCGGCCGAAGGCAGCAACACCGCTCATGACAAAGGGATTCTGAGCGGGCATGTAGACATGGGGCCACCAGAGGTCGCCCGTGTTCGCCGCCGTGATGTTCCCGGCAGCGTCCCTGGCGCCCGTCCCCCAGTTCCAGGTGGGGTCCGTGTTTGAGATGTGGTAGGGGTTCGTCGCAGGGGTTCCGGTGGCGTCCACAAAGGTCTTGAACTGAACGACGAGAGGGATCTGGGTCGCGGGAATGAGCCCGGCCGTGACCAGTTCCTGTTCCTTCGGGTCCGTCAGGAGATAGCCCGCGGCCTCGCCGGCATAGACGTTGAGGCGCGTGATTCCCCAGGCATGGTCATGGTAGAACATCAGCCGGGCGCTCTGCTGGTTGGTCCAGTAGAAGGTCTGCGATCCCGGTCCGGGATCGGGCATGTCGGGAACGTTCTGAACGCTCACGCCCTTGGGATAGGGAGTAGCCTCGCCCGTCGGGGTGATCCACTGGTGGGGCGTCCCGTCGCTGACCCAGGGGGTGCGGCCGCCGTGCAGATGGAGGGTGGCGCGGTTCTGTGAATACATGGCGCAGGCCGCCACCGCGGGATCGCAGGGGTTCCCTGCACTGTCCAATGGCCCCATCCCCGACCCCATGACGGTAGTGTCCACGGGCAGGAAGAGGTTGCCGCCGGCCCCCGTGGGCAGCTTGTTCGTGAATTTAACGCGTATGGGCCGGTCTTTCGTGGCGATGATCAGCGGCCCCAGGTACTGGAACTGGCTGACGGTGGCGTCGGTGGTATTGGTCTGCCGATAGCCCCGCAGCGTCGTGGGCGGCAGGTCCGTGTGCATCTGTTTGGTGTACTGTCCCAGTTCGATTTCGTAATAATCCGACCCCGGATAGGTGGTCGTATCGGGGATCGCCACAGGGATGTACTGGCCGAGGTTGTTGACGCCTGCGGCTGTCAGCCCCGGCAGGGTGTCCACAAATTTCCTCAGGGGCGGGCTGTTGGCCCAGTTGGGGGTCTCCCAGTAATCCGGGATCGAACCGGGCCCCGTCACGGGCGCCGTCCAGCTCGCGTCGACTCCACAGCAGAGCACAGCGACGGCCATTAACAAGGTCATCAGGATCAGTTTCTTGCATCTTTTCATGGTATATCTCCTTTCTAGGTTTTTTCTAACGTTGTTAAGACTCTGCCATGGTTCGGGGTGGCCCCCGGGTACTCTTCGGCGTGACAAAAATCCCCGCCATACACCTTATTATTTGAGCAATAATATCCGTGCCAAAAAGAACAGCCGGCAATATGAGCGAGAAAGCCGCGGCACTCTCTCCGCTGGAGAGACTGTGGGCGCTTTTACAAATGATGCACGCGGCATAGTTCATCAGACTCGGGTGATTATGAAGGGAAATGACAACGAAGGCCCACACAATCAGGGCCACAGAGAGGAGGGCCAGGTGTTGTGGTCCTGGCAAGCCGATATTGGAGGAAATAACCTTCTTTATTTCTGCAATTTGTCGGGGAATTCCTCCAGGAAACGAAGGGCAATAATCGCCCGTACGGCAAAAACCTTTTAAATCAAATATGTTAGTTTGCGCAATGGAATTTGGTACATCTTTTGCTACTATAAAATACGACGAAGCCGGCCCCTCGATGAAAGTCCGAAAAAAGATAAACTTCTTAAATGGTGTCATCAGCATGGCCCTGCTATCCCGTCAATAAGAAAAAAGCGAAATGTTGTTATCTATTATTTCTAGGTACTAGGTATTTATACTAGGTATTTATACTAGGTATTTATACTAGGTATTTATACTAGGTATTTATAGGGCGTGGAACGGTGCCCTCAGTACTGTTATTATTAAACTAACTCCGCCAGGCGTGTAAGTAAATATTAAATAAATACTAGCTTAATCATAGGGGATACCTACTACCGCAGCCCGCTGATCCTCTGCATGATAAAGATCACGTCCTGGGGGTTGACTTTCCCGTCGTTATTTGGATCGGTCTTAGATTGCGCGTAATCAAACCGCACTTCCGAGGGATTTTCGCCGTTGAATGCCTTGAGATAGAGGATGGCATCCGCGAGGTCCACCTTCCGATCGAAATTGATGTCCCCCTTCAGGGGATTTGCAACCCGATAGACTTGTGCTTCATATGCCGAGACGTTGCCCGCCCCATCGACAGCAAAATAGGTGAGCGTCATGTCTTCCGTGATCAGGAGCGGCGCCTGATAGGTCCCGGACTCAAAGATAAGCGCGGCGTTGTCCAGGGCGTAATAGATGGTTGCCGCTTCATCGGCGCTGAGCGTCACCACCGGCGGATCAGGAAAGGCGCCACCGGCGGGCTGGGCCGTGGTCACGGGAGGGACCGTATCCAGCACGATCTGTGCGGTAAAGGCCTCGGACCAATACCCCAGGCCGTTCCTGAATTTTACATACACCGTTTTGATTCCGTCTCCTTCGAGCAGCGCCCAAAGCTTTCCCCCGCCGAAGGGTTCCGGCAGGCTCCACTCCACGTTATCGTTGGAGAATTGCATTTCCGTTACCATGGTGGGATCGGCAGCGGAAAGGACCAGATCAACCAGCAGGCTGCTCGTAGCAGCGGCACCGCCATTGATGAGGACCGATCCCGTGGGCAGGCTGTTCGGACTGAACAGGGCCGTCACGGTTTGCGCGGCGTTTAGGGTGAACGTGCATGCCGCCTGGCTTCCCGAACAGCCCCCACCCGTCCAGCCGTTAAAGGAGGCCCCAGTGAGCGGCGCCGCCGTCAGGGTCACGGTTGTGCCGTCGGGAAAGCTTGCGAGGCAAGTCGATCCACAGTCTATGCCGACCGGCTTGCTGGTTACCGCCCCGGGACCCGTCCTGTCCACGGTCAGGGTATGCAATAGGGACAGGGGATCGGACTGAATAATGACGCCCCCGGCCGAGGAGGCAACAAAGGTGCTGTTTCCATAGACAACGGCTACAAGGGGAGGTTCAAGGGTCAGAGCGGCAGGATGGGGCGTCCAGACAACCCCACCTGAGGAAGCTATGATAATGTTGGCATTGGCATTCCAGTCCGCCCCTACGGCTATGAATAGGCCGTTCCCAAAGCCTATTCCGTATAAATCACCTGCTGTTCCGGGGGACTGAATTGCCCAGCTTTCGCCGCCGTCCGCAGACGTGAGCATAGATCCTGCATCCCCCAGGGCCGCAAAGATCCCGTTGCCGTATGCTATTTCCCACAGATTGGAAGACAGCACTCCGGATCTATCGGTCCAGGTCGCCCCGTTGTCCGAGGAGGTGAGGATCGTTCCCGTGGCCCCCACGGCGGCGAAGGTGCCGCTGCCAAAGGCGACACCATAGAGACTGTTCGCTACCGGCACGGACGCCGCTGTCCAGGTTATGCCATCCCCGGAGGTAGCGATAGCGCCGCCTTCGCCCACAGCAACAAACATTCCATTTCCGAAGGCTATTGACCGCAGATTGGCAGACAGCCCTGAAGTCCGCACCGTCCAGGACGCACCATTGTCCGCAGAGGTAAGAATCGCTCCCGCAGCGCCCACCGCCACAAAGGTCCCCTGACCCGGGGCAACGGCATAGAGGATGTTTGTATTGGACGATGCCGCGGAGACCCAGCTCAGGCCGTCGGCCGAAGTGGCAATGGCGCCGGCATCTCCAACGGCCACAAAAACGCCATTGCCGTAGCCTAGCCCGTAGGCGGACCTATCGGCCCTCTGGTACCAGGTGTCCAAGGGATCGGCGGCCCAAGCCGTGGGCAACCAGGAGCAGATAAGCAGGAGAAACAAGCTGATGATCAATGAAAAGAAGTAATGACGATGCTGCCGTTTATTCAATACAAATGCCTTCATTCACTCATTCCTTCTGTTTATCCGTAATTGCCATCAGCGAGCGAAAATTTGACAACGAATAGAGATGGGCATATATCCAGGCCAAATATCCAAGCCGGAAAAGATGCACGATCTTTTCATCATCCAGCTTAAACATGGCTTCTTCGTCAACCATCGAAAGACCGCCGAAACCTATTTTCTCCCCGGCCGGCAGGGTGATGTTCGCCGAGACTTCCTTGAAGAGACCATACTCCTCCAAAACCTTGACGAGCCCCTTGGTGCTTTCGGACTGGTTCTGATAGTTCCTCAGAAAATCTATCGTATGTTTGAACTCCGCCGTCTGATTGCCTTCTCCATCGAAAAGCAGCATGCCTGTCTTGTTGCCAAATCCCTCATACTGCGCATCGACGCAAACGGCATAGGAGCCGTCCTGCCCCACGTTACTTGCCAGGATGAAAGGATAACGGCGAAAATAAGCGGGAATATAGGTGCCCGCGCGCCAGGCCCCGTCTTTTTCGACGAAGAGGTTCTCGCCATTTCTGAGACCGAGAATGGCGGCAGGAATAATCTCTCCCCCTTCTCCTTTGGTGAATACCACGGGAAAAAACTTCGCCGCTTCCAGAAATTCCTGGCCTACGATCAAAACGGAGTTTAAAGTGCGGGCGAATTTAAAGTTGCTGACGGGCGCCACCTGCAGGGACTTGTGCATGACCGAATTAAGAAAAATAGGGTTCCCGTAGATGCTCGCGGCCATTTGCTAACTCCTTTCAATATGTTACAGTTTATGTGTTCTTGTCTTAAATCCCCCTGTATCCCCCTTTTCCAAAGGGGGAAAACAGTTAATCTCCCCGCCCCTCTCTATTTTAGGAGGGGCAGGGGTGGTAAGAACAAGGGCCGGGAGATATTTCCTACCTCGACGGCGCCTCTTCCTCATCGGCATCGGGCGCCACACCGGCCCCCATGAAGTCGATCATATCTCCGTAGGGCGCAAATACCGCATCACCATATATATCCAGGGTCAGGGCATAGTCTTCCGCCTCGTTGGCGAGTTCAGCCGTATTCTGAGCGGTCCCCTGGAAAAAATCACTCGCCAGCAAACCACCGGAAAAAACCGGTTTGCCGTTGCCCAGCGGCGCACCCGGTTGGGCATCATTGAAGAAAGCCAAACCCGGCTCGGCAGGATCAACCGTGAGCGCCCCAACCTGGCCCTGAAGGCTCGCCGACAAACCATTTTGCGTCCCGCCCGCCGAGACAAACAACGCACCGGTGATATCCACTTCAAGGGGTACACTCATGGCCCCGATGGTACCCGCTGTAGCGACCAGGTTAGCTGTGGGCGCCGAGAGCATTGTGCCCACAATGCCGTCGTTCAGGATGGACTGGGCAGCAGTGATAGTTGCACTATTTGCCGCATTCATGTCGCCGACCGTGAAGTTGTTCGCATCTGAAAACGTAAAGTTCCGGGAGCTGGCAACGTTCACCGGCCCGACAAAGTCGTTGGCCGGAGTATCCAGGATTATATCGTTGCCGGCTCCGGCAGTAAGTGTCGTCGAGCCTGATACAAAAAGGGCGCCGCTGTCCGTAATCGCACCGGCCGACGCCACGGAGAGGTTCCCGCTAACATTAGATACGGCAAGGTTAGTGGCTGCATTATTGACCAGGGTAACGTTATTCCCGTTTGTGATACCAATGGTTCCGAAGTTGTTGGTTGCCGTGTCCAGCACGATGTCGTTCGTTCCCGCATTCAGCGTGGTTATTCCACTCACCATGATTGCGCCGCTGTCCGTGATATTCCCGCCGGACGTTACATTCAGATTTGTGGTATTCACAACCCCGAGGTTTGTGGCCATCGCATTGTTCAAGGTGGCGGATGTGCCGGTTAAGGTTACCGGGCCGGTCAGCAGGTTGGCGCTGTCCAGAGAAATAGTATTGTTATTGGCATTAAAGCTCGATGCGCCGGCCACGGTGAGTACACCGTTCTCAGTGATATTCCCCTGAGAAGCAATGTCGAGAGTTCCGCTGAGCGTCGTTGCGCCCAGTTGGACAGTTGTTGTACCGGCTCCTGTAATCGTCAGATTCCGGGCCGTGATATTTTGCTGGGCACCGTTTGCATCCGTAATGGCACCGTTTGCTGCCAGCGTGACATCGCCACTGGTTCCGGAATTGCTCGCATCCACATTGATTGCGCCCACCGGCAGCGCCCCTGTACCGGCAATATTCACGGACCTGGGCACGGCAGTAGAACCGCTTACCGCAGCATTAACCACCGTGGTGGGATTGACATCCAGACCGTTGCCCGCCCCGGCAGTTCCGATCACGGTTTGCGCCGTATTGCTGGTCGCGTTCAGATTAATGACGCCACCCGAAATATCCGATCCACCTCCGGCCTGACCAGTAATGGCGCCGTTCGAGGAGGCCAGACGACCGGCAGTGAGCGTCGCCGTTCCGGCGCCGCTGTCAATAGCATAGTCTTTCAGGGTAATCGTTTCCGCAAAGACATCAACCTGCCCGCCAGCGGAATAAACGATGGAATTATTCCCGGGACCCGTGCCGGCCACGCTAAAGACAACTGCACCGGCACCACTCGCATCGCTATCCCCGTTAAGGAGCACTTTCCCGCCGCCTGATTGGATATTCCCTCCGGCCACTAAAGTAATATTGTTCGTGGCATCGATCACCACATCAGCTCCGCCGCTGCTAATCAGCGAAGTCACGGTTACATCCACCGGTGGGTCGATTATCACCTGGCCGCCGTTGGTGGTAATAGTACCGGTAATCAGGCCCCCGCCTGTCTGGCTATAGTTCAGATCACCGCCGGCTGTGGTCGCCGTAAGCATGGTCGGGGTTGCGCCGGGTGTATTGGCAACGAATATGGGCTGGTCCCCTCCCGTTGTTTGCAGGGTGATATTCGTCGCATTGGTGTTGACGGGACTTGACGTGCTCGTGCCGATGTTGTTCAGCGTCCTGATGGTGAGCGATCCCGTGTTGCTGATCAGACCGCCTGCTCCCGCCGTGAGGGAACCGCCCCCAGACCCCGTCAGATCAATGGAAACATCGTGGCCGTTGGCATTCAAGACCCCGTTAAGCACAGTGCTCCCCGCATTGGTCATGGTGAAATTCCCCACACCAAGACTTACGTTATTCAGGGTGGTGGTACCCGCAATGTTCTGAACCGTTACCCCGCCATCAACGGCAATGGAACTGTCGGCGCCCATCGTGAAGTTATCGGCATTCTGAATCGTCAGGTTTCCCGGATCTGCACCAGCCCCGTGCACAACGACATCGCCGCCGCTTGCGATCACGATATCGCTTGTGCCACCGGGGACATTTCCCGGATCAAGCGTCAGGCTGCCGCTGCCCGTAAAACCACCCTGATCGATGGTAATCGTTGCGCTCGGGGCTGTGAGACTCAGGGTGCGGCCCGCTGTTGAATGAAGAGTCCCGAAGATATTAACGCCGCCCGTAATATTCATTATTCCCGTATCGGCTATGGAACCACCGTCGGTTGTGACGGTCGCGAAATGGTTTGTGGCATCGGAACCGATCAGCAAATGCCCAAGACCCCCTGCGACTGGGTTCACCTGGAGGGTGATGTCCGCACCTTTTGCATCGACGGTATAGCCGGGAGCTGCGGCGGCGCCAGCTACCGTTAAATTCTTGTCTTGGTTATCCTGATAAATGCCAATGGCACCGGCATTGGTTTCGACACTCTTTGTGTCTCCGTCGAGATCGGTAACGTTAAGCCCGGTTGCCGCCGCCCCGGTAACCTGGTGAATCGTCAAGGTCTTGCCCGTGCCCGTCACGGTGGTATCCAGGTTGGTCACATCCGTATTAACGCTCACGTTACCAGCGCCGGCGCCAGTCTTCATCAGGAAGTCCCGGGCCGCCACATCCGCCGTCCCGGCCGCGCTCCCGCCCAAACCGACAATCGTCGCGCCGCCCTGCAGGTTGAGGGAGGACGCCGTCCCGATATTGAGCGGATTGATTCCCGTATCTTGCACCGTCAGCGTCCCGCTGGCGGCAATAAAGCCATAGTTGTTGTTCGGTTTCGTATCCAGGCGCGCCGTTCCGCCGGCCAGCGGCGTGGCGACGTTCAGATCCTGGCTGTTCCTGATCCACACGTGATTGCCGTTGCCTGCCGGGAGCGTAACCGACGGCGTCAATGTTCCGGCCAGGGTGTTATCCACCGCGATTTCCGTCGCTCCCAGGGCGTTCGTCGTAGTCACGTTCAAGGTGGAAACGGCTGTTTCCAGGGCATTACCCGGTCCTTTCAAAACATTGTTCGCCGTGAAGACCCCTGCATTACCAACCTCGCCGATTTTGGCGGCTGCCGTCGCCTTCAATGCGGCCGCGGTAACATTGTTGATGCCGCCATTATTATCGGTAATTGCCCCACCAGTTGCCGACAGTGTAGCCGTACCGCCCACATCGGAAATCTGACCGAGCAGGATATTGCCCGCCGCGGCTATATCGACATTGCCGCTACCTCCGGCAAAAGTGGTAGTAAAGACCGTGCCATCGGCCATCGCAACATCGCCCGTTATTGAGGTCACATTGATATTTGCGGGGGCGCTGGTCGTGATATTTCCAGACGTGGCAATACTGCCCGTCGCCGTCAGGTCCACCGTGCCACCTGCAGTAATATCACTTCCCGTTGCTATCGTCAGAGTGCCGCCGCCGTTGTCCGTGGCGTTCAAGGTAACCGGGCCGCCCGCTGCGGTTATTTTATCGTTCACCGCAATATCTTTCGCCGCAATACTCACGCCCGCCACATCGGTTGTCGCCAGCGCCGCCGTGCCGCCGTCGGTGAATGCGCCGCCGTTCAGCGTCGTCAATCCCTGGCCTGCCGTCTGCGTAAAGCTTGCCGCCCTAACGCCGTTCGTCGTTACATTGTTTGCTGACACAATGGTTATTGCCCCAAAAGGCAGCGTATCGCCCGCCAAACCGGTGATCGTCACATCGCCCGCACCCGCCGCCAGATCGAGACTCTGGTTGCCATCCACCGTACCGTCAAAGGTGATATTGTTTCCCAAGGCCTGGCCGGAGGTCACTGTCACGTCATTATTCAACTGCGTCGCCCCGGCAAAGAGCAGCGACCCGTCCGTGCTCGTGTAGGTCGTTCCGTCCAGATTGATTTCCGCCGCCGTCACCACCTGATTACCGCTCGTAAAGACATCATTCAGGCTCGCCCGCGCACCGGTAACGGTAATGCTCGTCGGGTTGTTCGCATTACCCGCCGCCGTTCCCACGGTGCCCGTGACCATCACATTGCCCAAGCCTGCTGTCAGATCGAGACTTTGGGCGCCATCTATCGTGCCGTCAAAGGTGATGTCGTTCCCTACGGCCCCGCCCGAAGTCACCGTCACGTCATTGTTCAGTTGCGTCGCCCCGGCAAAGAGCAGCGATCCGTCCGAACTCGCGTAGGTTGTTCCGTTCAGGTTGATCGCGTCCGCCGTTACCGCCTGGGTCCCGATCGTCAAGACATCATTCAGGCTGGCCTGGGCGCCCGTAACGGTAAGGCTCGTCAGGTTGTTCGCACCGCCCGCTGCCCCCGTCATCGTCACGTTGCCTGCACCGGCGCTTAGATCGAGATGCCGGGCGCCGTCCACCGTACCGTCAAAGGTGATGTCGTTCCCTAGGGCCCCGCCCGAGGTCACCGTCACGTCGTTGTTCAGTTGCGTCGCCCCGGCAAAGAGCAGCGATCCGTCCGCACTCGCGTAGGTCGTCCCGTTCAGGTTGATCGCATCGGCCGTCACCGCCTGCGTTCCGCTCGTAAAGACATCGTTTAAGTTCGCTTGCGCACCTGTAACAGTGAAACTCACCAGGTTGTTCGCGTTGCCTGCCGCCCCCGCAATAGTCACCTCTCCCGTGACACCGCTGTTCAGCACCAAGCTGCTCGTCCCCGCTGTATCATCGTCGACCGTGCCGGTAATAGTGATGTTGGCACCGCTTGCTCCGTCCATCGTCGTATCCAGGATTACCGCATCCGCTGCACCAATTATCACACTGTCGCTTATGGTAATGGAATTCCCGGTTGTCACAATGTCCGCGTTCAGGTATGTCGTGGCGTCAGGACCGTCCAGGGTTATCGATGCATTATCGATACCCGTTATCTGCCCATCCACGAAGATCTGTCCGCCAATGGCAGGCGCTTGAATCATCACCGGATCCTTGAAGGTAACGGCGTTGACGTGAATTTCATGGGCGCCCGTAACCGGCGTGCCGATGGAAATCTGGGAAAATCCATCGGCCAGGGCGTCAATTTCCGTAGTAGTTAATTGCAGTGTTCCTGCCGCACCATCACCGATGCCGATAGAAGTCCCATCTGCAGAAGGATGCAGCAGGATCGTGCTTGTTCCCGATACGCTGTCTGTGCCGCCATTGAAAGCCATGTGATCGGCTTGAATCTCCAGGTCATTCGCCGCCGCTGCCAGGGTGCTTCCCACGGTCACCGTTCCCGTCCCGGCCATAAACCGGACCGGTCCCGTCAGGGTTACGGCATCGTTAAACAGAATGTCAGCATCGTTTGCAGCAATATCTCCAGCAGTCAGAATGCCGCCAGGCGCGGTCAGATCAATAGCGCCGCCGGCCGTAATATCGCCCTCCGCATCAATCGTCAGCATACCGGCCGCGGTTACCGTTACGGGACCGGTGGCGGTCTGGATGGGGCGTAGCACTGCGATGTTTCCCAAACCTTCCGTCAATGCCAGGCTGTCCGCTGTAATCCCATCCGTCGCGCCCACGGTCCCCACGCTCAACGTCCCCAGCAGCGCCGATGTCGTGATATCCACCGCCGCCGCAGGGGCATAAACCGCCAGCGCGTTTGCCGCAACATCCGAGAGTGAAACCTGCGTTCCGCCGGCAATGACCTCCAGGCCGTCCGCCACCACCGGCCAGCCGCTGTCCGTGATGTTCCCCGCTGCCGCGAGCGTCGCCGTCGTCGTTACCTCTACTCCCTGGTCGATACTGAGATCGCCTATCGTCTCCGTTAATACGAGGCTGTCCGCCGTGATCCCGTCCGTCGTGCCGACCGTCCCCACGCTCAAGACACTGAGCGGGGCCGCCGTCGTGATGTCCACTGCCGCCGCGGGCGCGTAAACCGCCAACATGTTTACCTCGGCATCGGTCAGCGTTACCTGCGTCCCGCCGGCAATCACCTCCAGGCCATCAGCCGCTACCGGCCAGCCGCTGTCCGTGATGTTCCCCGCTGCCGACAGCGTCGCTGATGCCGTCACTGCCACCGCCTGGTCGATGCTGAGATCACCCGAACCCTCGGTCAGCACCAGGCTGTCGGCCGTAATTCCATCTGTCGTGCCGACCGTCCCCACGCTCAACGTCCCCGAAGGCGCCGCCGTCGCGATGTCCACCGCCGCCGCGGGGGCATACACCGCCAGCGTGTTTGCCTCAACATCCGAGAGCGAAACCTGCGTTCCGCCGGCAACCACCTCCAGGCCGTCCGCTCCAACTGTCCAGCCGCTGTCCGTGATGTTCCCCGCTGCCGACAGCGTCGCCGTCGTCGTCACGCTCACTAGCTGGTCAATGCTGAGATCGCCTATCGTTTCCGTTAATACGAGGCTGTCCGCCGTGATCCCGTCCGTCGTGCCGACAGTCCCCACACTCATTGTCCCCAGCGGGGCCACCGTTGCGATATTCACCGCCGCCCCAGGCGCGTATACCGCCAACATGTTTACCTCGGCATCGGTCAGCGTTACCTGCGTCCCGCCGGCAATTACCTCCAGCCCATCCGCCGCCACCGGCCAGCCGCTGTCCGTGATGTTACCTGCCGTTGCTGTGAGCGCCGCTGTTGCCGTCACCGCCACCGCCTGATCGATGCTGAGATCGCCCAAGCCTTCAGTCAACACCAGGCTGTCCGCTGCTATCCCGTCCGTCGCGCCCACTGTCCCTACGCTCAGCGTCCCGCTTGGGGCCGCCGTTGCGATATTCACTGCCGCCGCGGGCGCGTAAACCGCCAACACGTTTACCTCGGCATCCGTCAAGGTCACTGTAGCACCGCCCGCCACGACTTCCAAACCGTCCGCCGCCACCGCCACGCCGCTGTCCGTAATGTTTCCCAGCGTCGCCGTCAGCGTCGCCTGCGTCGCCACCGTTACCGCCTGGTCGATGCTGAGATCGCCCAATCCCTCGGTCAGCGCCAGGCTGTCCGCCGTAATCCCGTCCGTCGTACCAGCTGTCCCCACGGTCAGTGTCCCGTTTGGGGCCGCCGTTGCGATATTCACCGCCGCCGTGGGCGCGTAAACTGCGAGCGTATTTGCCTCGGCGTCCGTCAAGGTCACCGCTGCACCGCCGGCGATCAGTTCCAGGCTGTCCGCCGCTACCGGCCAGCCGCTGTCCGTGATGTTTCCCGCCGCCGTCAGCGTCGCCTGCGTTGTCACACTCACCGCCTGGTCGATGTTGAGATCGCCAAAACCTTCGGTGAGCACCAGGCTGTCCGCCATAATTCCGTCCGTCGCGCCCACCGTCCCCACGCTCAACGTCCCCGAGGGCGCCGCCGTCGCGATATCCACCGCCGCTGAAGGCGCATAGACCGCCAGCGTATCCCCTTCCACATCCGACAGCGTAACCGTTGCACCGCCCGCTATGACCTCCAGACCCGCCGCTCCCACCGGGAACCCGCTGTCCGTGATATTACCCAGCGTCGCGGCCAGCGTCGCCGTCGTCGTCACCCCTACGGCCTGGTCGATGCTCAGATCGCCTGCCGTCTCCGTCAGGACCAGGCTGCCCGCCTGGATCCCGTCCGTCGCGCCCACCGTACCCACGCTCAACGTCCCCGAGGGCGCCGCCGTCGCGATATCCACCGCCGCTGACGGAGCATAGACCGCCAGCGTATCCGCTTCCACATCCGACAGCGCAACCGTCGCACCGCCCGCGATGACCTCCAGACCCGCCGCTCCCACCGGGAAGCCGCTGTCCGTGATATTACCCAGCGTCGCGGCCAGCGTCGCCGTCGTCGCCGCCGTTATCGGCTGATCAATGCTGAGATCGCCTATCGTCTCCGTCAATATCAGGCTGTCCGCGGCAATGCCACTCGTCGCTCCCACCGTGCCCACGCTCAACGTCCCCGAGGGCGCCGTCGTCGTGATATCCACCGCCGTATCGGGGGCGTACACCGCCAGGGAGTTCACCTGGGCATCCGTCAAGGTAACCGCCGTCCCGCCCGCTATGACCTCCAGACCCGCCGCTCCCACCGGGAACCCGCTGTCCGTGATATTGCCCAGCGTCGCGGCCAGCGTCGCCGTCGTCGCCGCCGTTATCGGCTGATCAATGCTGAGATCGCCTATCGTCTCCGTCAATATCAGGCTGTCCGCGGCAATGCCACTCGTCGCTCCCACCGTGCCCACGCTCAATGTCCCCGAGGGCGCCGCCGTCGCGATGTCCACCGCCGCTTCGGACGCATTCACCGCCAGGATATCCACCCGGGCATCGGTCAGCGTCACCTGAGCGCCGCCCGCAATTACCTCCAACCCGACCGCCGTGACTGCCGCGCCGCTGTCCGCAATGTTACCCGCCGTCGCGGCCAGCGTTGCCACAGTACCAACGGTCACTGCCTGGTTAATGCTGATGTCACCCGTTGTCTCCGTCAACGCCAGGCTGTCCGACGTGATGCCATTCGTAGTTCCGACCGTCCCTACAGTTAACGTCCCCAGCGGCGCCGCTGCTGTAATATTCACCACCGCCACCGGTGCATTAACGGCCAGGCTGTTAACTTGGGCATTGGTCAGCATGACTGTCGTCCCGCCGGCAATTACCTCCAAACCATCCGCCGCCACCGGCCAACCGCTGTCCGTAATATTCCCCGCCGTCGCCGCCAGCGTCGCCGCCGTCGTCACTGCCACAGCCTGGTCGATGCTGAGATCGCCGGTCGTCTCCGTAAGGACCAGGCTGTCTGACGTAATCCCTGCCGTCGCGCCCACTGTCCCTACGCTTAGCGTCTTCAGCGGCGCCGTCGCTGTAATATTCACCGCCGCAACGGGCGCATTCACTGCCAGCGTGTTCACCCGGGCATCCGCCAAAGTCACCGTCGTGCCGCCGGCAAGCAATTCCAAACCCTCGGCCGCCACCTGGGCTTCTTCATTTGTTATATTCCCGGCCGCTGCCAACGTTGCCGTTGTCGTCACCGTAACGACCTGATCGATGCTGGTTGCGCCTGTCGTCTCCGTCAATACTAAACTATCTGAGGCGATCCCCGTCGTCGTGCCGACTGCTCCCACATGCAATATCCCCAAGGTTGCCGTCGCCGTGATATCCACCGTCGCAACGGGCGCATTCACTGCCAGCGTGTTCACCCGGGCATCAGTCAAGGTTACGGTCCCACCGCCGGCGATTAACCCCAGACCGTCTGCCGCTACCGGCCAGGCGCTGTCCGTGATGTTCCCCGCTGTTGCCGCCAGCGTCGCTGTCGTCGTTACTGCTACCGCCTGGTCGATGCTGAGATCGCCTGTCGTCTCCGTGAGAATCAGACTGCTTGACGTAATACCATCCGTCGCTCCGACCGTTCCCACACTCAGCGACCCCAGAGGCGCCGTCGTCGTGATGTCCACCGCCGCATCAGGGGCGTAAACCGCCAGGGTATTCACTTGGGCATCCGCCAAGATCACGGTTGCACCGCCGGCGACCACTTCCAGTTCGGAGACCGCTACCGGCGCGTCGCCCGTAATGTCCCCGACCGTCGCGGCGATCATAGCCGTTGTTGCCACCGTAACGGGCTGGTCAATACTGATCTCGCCCGTCGTCTCGGTCAAGAGCAGACTGTCTGAAGTGATCCCGTCTGTCCCACCTACCGTCCCTACGCTCAGCGTCCCCAGAGGCGCCGCCGTCGTGATATCCACCGCCGCATCGGGGGCGTAAACCGCCAGCGTATTCGTCTGAACATCAGAAAGCGTCACCGCTGCACCGCCGGCTACCAATTCAAGGCTGTCCGCCGCCACCGGGAAGCCGCTGTCCGTGATGTTTCCCGCTGCATCGAGCGTCGCCGTGGTTGTCGCCGCCACCGCCTGATCGATGCTGATATCACCCGCCGTCTCCGTCAAGGCCAGGCTGTCCGCCGTGATCCCGTCTGTCGCTCCTACAGTCCCCACGCTCAACGTCCCGCCCGGTGCTGCCGTTGTGACATTTACCGCCGCATCGGGGGCGTAAACCGCCAGGGTGTTAGCCTGGACATCGGAGAGCGAAATAGCCGCACCGCCGGCGATCAGCTCCAGGCCATCAGCCGCGACCGGGAAACCGCTGTCCATAATGTTGCCTGCCGCCGAAAGCGTCGCCGTCGTCGTTACTGCCACCGCTTGATCGATGCTGATGTCGCCCGTCGTCTCGGTCAAGAGCAGACTGTCTGAAGTGATCCCGTCTGTCCCACCTACCGTCCCTACGCTCAGCATCCCCAAGGGCGCCGCCGTCGTGATATCCACCGCCGCATCGGGGGCGTACACCGCCAGGGAATTCACCTCGGCATTTGCCAAGGTTATCGCTGTTCCGCCGGCAATCAATTCCAGCTCGGAGACGGACACCGGGAAGCCGCTGTCCGTGATGTTGCCTGCCGCCGAAAGTGTCGCTACGGTCGTTACCACCGCCGCCTGGTCGATGCTGATATTTCCAGCTGTTTCCGTCAGGGACAGGCTGTCCGCTGTGATGCCATCGGTCGAGCCGACGGTGCCCACGCTCAACGTCCCGCCCGGGGCCGTCGTTGTGATATTTGCCGCCGCATCGGGGGCGTACACCGCCAGGGTGTCCGCCTGGACATCGGAGAGCGAAATCGTCGCACCGCCGGCGACTAACTCCAGTTCGGCAGCGGACACCGGGAAGCCGCTGTCCGTGATGTTGCCTGCCGCCGAAAGCGTCGCCGTCGTCGTTACTGCCACCGCTTGATCAATGCTGATGTCGCCCGTCGTCTCCGCGAGAAGCAAGCTGTCTGAGGTAATCCCATCCGTTGCTCCGACCGTCCCCACGCTCAGTGTCCCCAAGGGCGCTGCCGTCGTGATATTCACCGCCGCATCGGGGGCGTAAACCGCCAGGGAATTCACCTCGGCATTTGCCAAGGTTATCGCTGTTCCGCCGGCAATCAATTCCAGTTCGGAGACGGACACCGGGAAGCCGCTGTCCGTGATGTTGCCCGCCGCCGAAAATGTCGCTACGGTCGTTACCGCCACCGCCTGGTCGATGCTGAGGTCACCCGTCGTCTCCCTCAAGACCAGGCCGTCCGCTGTAATCCCATCCGTCAGGCCCACGGTCCCCACGCTCAACGTCCCCAGCAGCGCCGTCGTCGTGATGTCCACCGCCGCATCGGGGGCGTACACCGCCAGGACGTTTACTTCGGCATCCGAGAGCGTCACCTGCGTACCGCCGGCAACCAGTTCCAGGCCCTCCGCCGCCACCGGCCAGCCGCTGTCCGTAATATTCCCAGCCGCATCGAGCGTCGCCGTGGTCGTCACCGCTACCGCCTGGTCGATGCTGATATCACCCGCCGTCTCCGTCAAGACCAGGCTGTCCGCTATGATCCCGTCCGTCAGGCCCACGGTCCCCACGCTCAACGTCCCCAGGGGCGCCGCCGTCGTGATATCCACCGCCGCATCGGGGGCGTACACCGCCAGGGTGTTCACCTGGGCATCCGAAAGCGTCACCTGCGCACCGCCGGCAAGCACCTCCAGCCCCGCCGCTCCCACCGGCCAACCGCTGTCCGTGATGTTCCCCGCTGACGACAGCGTCGCCGTCGTCGTCACCGCTACCGCCTGGTCGATGCTGATATCACCCGTTGTCAACGTCAAGACCAGGTTGTCCGCTGTAATCCCATCCGTCAGGCCCACGGTCCCCACGCTCAACGTCCCCAGGGGCGCCGCCGTCGTGATATCCACCGCCGCATCGGGGGCGTACACCGCCAGGGTG
>ORJL011601572.1_pt1 | contig 32831 bp, 19 predicted proteins | sample 1779941 | NCBI WGS metagenome assembly ORJL01 (sample SAMEA104232317, study PRJEB22302) | groundwater metagenome | biome: forest; feature: aquifer; material: groundwater | place: USA | collected 2011-08-07 | depth 5.8 m | reverse complement strand
TGTGGGTTCAACTCCCACCTTCTGCACGAGAAAGTGTTACCTATTTTAGGTAACACTTTTTTTTATTTTATACCTTATCATGAAAAGCAGTCACCGCATTTTGCGATATGCCTTAACCAGGCTGTGGGTTCTCAGCCTTTCGCCAGAGGCGAATCTTCGAGAGGCTGATGAGCCTTTGGCTCAAACTCCCACCTTATGCACTTATGAAACATAAAAACCCTAATCTCACAGTCAGGGTTTTTTGTTTTAAAACTAATATTTAGGATCGTACATGCAATAGAGCTCCATTAGGGATATGAATTGAATGAATTAGTATGTTTCGATAGATTCTAGTACCATATTATTAGGAGTGGATTTTATAGTATAAGGGGATTTGTCAAATTGGTCAATGGATAGAATTAGCAGCAAAAATGAACGGGAATGACAATTGGGCTTGTTTATTACGTTGGTATTCTCCCTTAATTTTCTTACACTTACAGTATCATATCTTTGGGATTGTTCTATGTTCGGCATGTACCGACAGGAACGAGTGTAACCTCTGTTGGCTTCTTGCTGATAGGGGTTTTTGTGTGTTTAGTCAGGTAGTATGCCCGGCATTAGAAGGAAATGCCGGAACTATGTTCAATTCAAATAGCAATAGTTTATAAATAATTTATCGATTTATAACATAAGGGATTAAAGAGATGAAATACATTTTATGTATTGTTGTGTCATTTACTATATCAATTCCTCTGCTCCATGCACAAGACACCATTGAAGTAAGTTCCGGTTGGAATATGATTGGATCTATACTAACATCCGCTCGGAACGAAATTACAAGTGAGCCAGCTGGAATCATTACCTCATACTTTTATGAATACAAATCAGGCGTTGGTTATCAGCAAGTAGATACGCTAAAAAAAGGTAAGGGCTTTTGGGTAAAAGTAAGCCAATCAGGAATATTACTATGGGGGACATCTTCGTATTCTTGTCCGGCAACAGTGGTGTATTCGGGTAAAACATACAATACTGTACTCATAGGAACGCAATGTTGGTTCAAAGAAAACCTGGATGTAGGCGTAATGATTCTTGAAAGTATACATCAAACTAACAATAGTACAGTTGAAAAATATTGCTATGACGATAATATAACAAACTGTACCACATATGGAGGTTTATATCAATGGGATGAACTTATGCAGTATTCAACTACTGCAGGAGCTCAAGGTCTTTGTCCGACAGACTGGCATATTCCAACCTATGGTGAATTTCAAATGCTACAATCTTCAGTCGGGAGCGATGCCAACGCATTAAAAGCCATTGGACAAGGAGCAGATGAAGGAGCAGGTACAAATACGAGTGGTTTCTCTGCCCTGTTGGCCGGTGGCAGGGATAGCTATGGCGGATTCGGTTCTTTAGGGCAGTATGTTCGCTTCTGGACTTCTACAGAGTTCGATCTCTCGCTCACGTATCACCTGAACTTGGACAGCGAAAGTAACATTAGTAACTACAACGAAGGGAACAAGGGTTGCGGTTATAGTGTACGCTGTCTCAAAGATTAGAAATCAAGTTATCTGGTATTGAAGAGAAGTATATTGTTATGATTGGTGGGAAAAAGCCTTAACTTTTGCTCAAATGAAACGAATTTTTCGTTTTTGGCAAACTCAAAATCCAGCACGGTTTAACCCGGTTGTGGGTTCTCCGCCAAAGGCGGATGAGCTAAAGGCTCAAACTCCAGCAGAAGGCTGACAAGTCCACCTTCTGCACACTCTTAGAAAGGGAAGCAATCAAACATTGCTTCCCTTTTTACTTTTTAACCGCTCTTTTTGTTTCTCCCGCTTGAATTTTGTAATGTTGTACTATTCTGCTCATATCGTTATCCATTTATGAGTTTTTTCTATATATATAGAATATTGCCATGAAATTATTGCAACATAGTATTGTCTTATTACTTCTTCTCACAACCGTAGCCGGTGCACAAATAACTTCAAGCGTTTATTTTCTTGACAGATTTAACACCTATTTTTCCGGCTCCGATGGTTCTCCTATTTGGTCACCTGTTAAAGGATCGTGGCAAATTGTTAATGATGTGTATGTTCAGCGTGCCCCTGATTATGATTGTGCGAGTTTATATAATGTGTATTTAAATGAATCATTCGAAATAGAAGTCACATTCAAACACCTTTCGGGCGAGGTTGGCGCGGGGATTATTTTTTCCTCTTATCAACGCAATGCAACTGCATATTCGCAAATGGTACGATTCGACGGGAAATCTGTTTTATTATTGGGCGCATTTTCCGGTGGAGAGTTCACGGCAACATCATCCATCAAGATTGATGCATTTGATACAAGTGCGCTCCATACGCTTTTCATAAAAGTTCATCGCGAAACCGACATGTACTCGGTAATGCTTGATGGTATTATGTTAAAAGAACAAGAGCCCCTCCTCTACAGAAGCGGATATTGCGGATTACAAAGTTCGGGGGGTGAAGTGCAATTCACTAAGTTTCGTCTATCCAGAGTTGAGCCGGGTATTAAACCATTCGATTTAACGTGGACAAAAAATTTCGCAATAACCTCTCAACGAGAATGTATTATTCCTGATGAAATAAACGGAACAGTGAAGATACTTTCCCTTGATAGCAACAAATCATTTTTTATTGGAATGCCTGCCAATGAATTTGGTCAATTCCATCAGCCCAATTCTATTGCTCTGCTCGATAAAAATACGCTTGTTGTTGGTGATGCAGGCTCCAATCGAATTTTATTGTTTGATAAAGATGGCACATGGTACAATGCAACCGGTTGGAAAGGTAAAGACAGGGGAGCATTTGATGGTATTGCATCTCTTGCAGTAAATTCCAAAAGACAGATTTTTGTTCTTGAAGAAAAGAATCACCGTGTGCAGGTGCTCGACGAGAGTTTGAAAACAATTACTGAATTCGGCAGTGATAAATTACAAAAACCTCTGGGCATTGCTGTAGAAGGCAACACTGTGTATATCGTTAATACGGGATTATCTCAAGTGGAAAGGTATCTCTGGGATGGCAAAAAAGCAACATGGAACGGCTTTTTCAGTTATGGCGGCGGAGAGGGACGTGGTATAGCTGTTAAAAAAGGTAAAATATATGTTAGTGTACTTAATCAGGTTCGTGAGTACGATACAAGCGGAACTCTCTTAAACTCATTTACGGGTCGTTCTATTAATTTTATTACGCCGTGGGGAATTGCCATTGATTCAAACGGGACAGTATTTGTTTCCGATTTTGCAGGCGGCAGAATTGTACAACTTTCATCCGTGCTTACTGAAATTCTTCCTTCTGCAAGTTTTGACTCCCTTGGCACTGTTACCATCGACTGGAAAACACAACAAAAGTTGATTGGCAAATTGATTCTTATGAAAGGAGAAGATACTATATCGATTTTAAAAGAGAAGAAGCCATCGACATCACACACCATTGAAATTAAAAACCTCAAGCCTGGAACAACATATCGTTATAGTGTGACAACGCCTGAGTGGACGTTGCCTGTACGAAACACATTTTCACAATTCTTCCCTTTACGAACTCCGGTAGGAAAAAATACAAAACAATATGCCCGGCTCCCCATGGCAACAATTATCTTTACAAATGTGACTGATGATAAACTTCTCCGCACAGGAGATAATATTGTACCACAATTAGATACAAAAGAAATTGATCGCATAAAGGATCAAATCAGGGATGGAATACAATTTTACTGGATTCATTCAGGGTTTAATTATTTTATTGATAACGAATTCATCATTGTCAATCAGCCATTTAAACGTAATCAACTTTACGGCAATGAATGGTGGTATCCGCCGATTGATTCAATGATTGAGAATACATTACGACAGAACAACAAGGATATAAAAAACTATTCAGGTATTGTTTATCTTACCTGTACACAACAATACGATACGACACTAAAGAAATATGTCCTTGCGGGAAAAGGGGGTGCATTTACCAATGGCGTAGGTACGGGTAAAGGATATGGTATTTCGTGGTGGGATGTTACACGAACCAATCATAATGCCGGCAATAATTGGCTTTTTGTCCATGAATACAATCATCAACTTGACGATATGTTTATGGTAAGCGGTTATCCCGAATATTGGTTTAATCACATCTCCCCTACCATTGGAACAGCAGCAAGTTTTGGGGAACATTTTGATGCGAATCGAGCAATTATTTCCATGGTTCCGAAAGAAGAATGGTTTGATTTACAGTACACAACAATCGAGAAAACGACAGACAGTGATAACGATGGCATCCCCGATAACGATCAGAAACTACCTATGGATGAAACAAGACTTGGCAGTAGTTCATGGAAAATTGATACCGATGGCGATGGTGTTTCCGATATGGAGGAAACCACTTTTTCAAATTGGTTAACGGAGGGCTGGGGAGAAACCTTTGGCGGTAAACCTATGTTTCCTGACCTAAAGAATAAAGATACTGATGGAGATGGAATTGGCGATAAAACGGATAATTATCCGTGTATTCCAAATAAATCCGAGATAATTCTGGGTACAACTAAACCGTTTGCGATTCTCAGTGACCAACGAGTACAAGCAACTGTTTATGCTTCCTGGGATTCAGCCGGAGTAAAACTTTCTTTCCAAACAGATAAAAGCGTACCAATCAAACTTATGCTTGATGGCAATACGGATGGATGGTTTTTAGGAAGAGATAATTTCCTGATTAATTTTACTCCAAAAAATGATTCAGTGATTGAATCAAAACTACAACTATTTAATGGCACCGACCCGCAACAGTGGCCCTATATGGATACAACGTTAGCAAAAACGTATTGGGTGAAATCTTCGTATAAGAAATCGGGCGATGTCTACATCTGTGATGTACAATTAGCAACAAATACCGGATTAGGTCTTGGCTGGAAAAAAGGAAAGGAATTCGGAATACTTATAGGTTACTTGTGTCCGTTTGATAACGATGGTACCAAACGCTATGTGGATATGTTTGAACCGAATCGATTTTTTAATGTAACGTTGAAATAGAAATATTTAGAAATAAAAGCCGCAGGTGTAAAATCCCATTTGGATGATATACCTGCGGCTGAATAAAGAAAGCCTACATACCGGCGTTTTTATCATCTTGCATCATACCGAAAATATTTCCTTCTGTATCTTTGCAATAAGCAAGCCAACCCACGCCCGGAACCGGCATTTTGGGAAGAGCAACTACTCCTCCGGCAGCTAACGCTTTGGCAACACCGTCATCCACAGAATCTACCTGTGCTGTGCAGACAAAAGCCATGATAATATCACCTTCCTGTTTACCCTTGCGCTGTACTAAGCCGCCATGAATTCCCGGTTCGCTATCAGGTCCGGTATTAATGATCCAATATTCTGCGGGACCTTCCCACTTGTGAAATTGCCAGCCAAAGACTTCGGTATAAAATTTTACTGCACGTGCAGGCTGATCTGCATGAATTTCAAAATGAACAATACGACCCATTGAGGTCTCCTTCCTAAAAAATGATTGTGTTGTGATTTATCTGAGAATATAAGAAAGTCCCGCGTTCTAACAAATCAGAAAAGTTTTGTATAATGAAAAGAAATTTATTTGAAAAGACGATTACATGAATGTACCTCACAACCTTGATTTAACACCGGAACTCCGCGAACAAGCGTTTAAGCACTTACTTGATGAAATAGAACGTTACATTATGCATGTAGGTGAACAGAATGTTTCACCATCGTTAGATATTAACGTTATCCGTTCCATCATCTCGGAACAACATCTTTCTGTTGCACATGAACCAATAGAAGCGATTGATTTTATCGTAAAGAATTTGTGGAAATATCAAGTACATACTCCCCATCCGGCGTATTTCGGGTTATTTAATCCGCGCCCAACTACTATGGGTATTGTTGCCGATACGCTCGTAGCGGCATTTAATCCTCAGCTTGCCGCATGGAGTCATAGCCCGTTTGCTGTTGAAGTAGAGCATTATCTTATGAAAGAATTCGGGAAAAAATTTGGCTATGCAGATTCGGATGCTGACGGAACATTTACAAGTGGCGGCGCGGAAGCAAATCATACGGCACTTCTTACAGCATTAAATTGGAAATTTCCTGAATTTGCTCAGTCGGGTGCTCGAGGATGTGCTCGACAACCGAGGATGTATATTACCTCGCAAAGTCATCATTCATTTGCCAAGGCGGCACGTCTATGCGGATTGGGGAATATTTCGGTACAAGAAATCGCGTTGGACTCAGAACATAGAATGGATGCAAATGCACTGTACAGACAAATTCAACAAGACAGGAAAGATGAATTTGAACCATTCTTTGTTGATGCAACAGCAGGAAGCACGAACGCGGGTATTATTGATCCCATTCAGCAAATCGGAGAAATAGCTCACAGCGAAAAATTATGGTTTCATGTTGATGCGGCATGGGGAGGGGCGGCTGTCCTTGTTCCTGAATTACAATGTTGCTTAGAAGGAATCCATAATGCTGACTCGATAACGTTTGATGCGCATAAATGGCTTTCCGTACCGATGGGAGCAGGAATGTTTCTCACAAGACATAAACACATACTTAATGAAACGTTTCGCATCACAACTGACTATATGCCGAAGGAAGGCGCTGAGTTGGAAAAGATTGATCCCTATCAACACTCGATGCAATGGTCGAGACGATTTATTGGATTAAAAGTATATATGTCGCTCCTTGTTGCCGGATGGGACGGATATGCAAGCGCGATTCATCATCAAACTGAGATGGGGGATTTATTACGAAAGGAATTAATGAATTCCGGTTGGAGAATTGTTAATAATACTCCTCTCCCCACTGTTTGCTTTATCCCGGATTCAGATATTAATACTCTATCGGCAGAGCATATTGATACTCTCGCCGCAAAGGTAGTTGCTACAAATAATGCATGGATTTCTTCTACGCGGCTTGGGCATAATATGCCTGTTTTACGGGCGTGTATTACCAATTACCAAACCGGGGAAAAAGATATCCATACTTTGGTTGAAACTTTGAATACCATACGAAAACAACTTTAAGAATACTATCATGAAAACACGAGTAAAAATTTGTTGTATAAGCAGTATTGAAGAAGCGAACCTTGCGATACGATACGGGGCATCTGCACTTGGATTAGTCTCTGCTATGCCAAGCGGGCCGGGACCAATTCCCGAAACACTAATTAAAGAAATTGTATCTACCATCCCACCGGGTGTTGCATCTTTTCTTCTTACATGTAAACAAACAGCGGTTGAAGTTATTGCACAACAGCGATACACATGGGCAAACACTATTCAATTAGTGGACGCATTTCCCATACAAGAATATGAACTTCTCCGGGAAGCTCTGCCGGGAATACACATTGTACAAGTGATACATGTAATAGATGATAATTCAATCATTGAAGCAAAAAACGTCAGTTCTTATGTTGATGCATTACTTTTAGATTCCGGGAATCCCAATCTCGCAGTAAAAGAACTTGGCGGAACGGGGAGAGTACATAACTGGGAAATCAGTCGAAAAATTAGAGATTCCGTTCCGATTCCGATCTTCCTTGCCGGTGGATTACATGCAGGAAATGTTCGTAATGCCATTGAACAAGTACAACCATTCGGCGTTGATCTTTGCAGTGGTGTGAGAACGAATGGGAAGTTAGATGAAGAGAAGTTGAGAGAGTTTTTTTCTTCAATGGATTAGACTCCTCATGTTTTATCATCTAACTAAAAATTTGTATTTTGAATAGAATTAAAAAGGAACCCATGTCTGAACAAATAATTAACGTAGGTCACAGTCCTGACCCTGATGACGCATTTATGTTTTACGGTCTTGCTTCCGGTAAAGTAAAACTCGATGGCATTGCTATCGAGCATCGATTGGAAGATATTCAAACCCTGAATGAACGGGCAATGAAAATCGGCAGATTTCAAGATGTCCCTCAACTTGAAGTAACAGCAATTTCCGCTCATGCCTTCCCGTATGTTTCCAACAACTATTGGATTATGAGAACCGGTGCAAGTATGGGTGAAGGATACGGTCCTGTTATTATATCGCGAAAATACAAATCGTTGGATGAGTTAAAAGGAAAAACGGTCGGAACACCGGGACCATATACCACGGCAACACTTCTCTTCAAAATATTTACTGAAGGGATCCAAAATATTGATATGCCATTCGACAGCATTATGATGGCAATTGATAACGGAACCGTTGATGCCGGATTACTCATTCACGAAGGTCAAATAACCTACCAATCGCTGGGATACAATAAGATATTGGACTTTGGTGAATTGTGGCAAACTGAGACAAACGGTTTACCTCTCCCGCTTGGACTGGATGTCGTTCGAAAGGATTTAGGTGAAGAGTTAGCCAGAAAATTATCAACCGGATTAAAGGAGAGTATTGCTTACGGCTATGCACATCCCGATGAAGCTATCCCTTATGCTATGCAATGGGGCCGAGGTATTGACTATTCATTAGGTGAACGTTTTGTAAAGATGTACGTGAGCGAAGTGACCATTGATATGGGTGAAAACGGGAAAAAAGCGTTGGAACTTCTTTTCGAAAAAGGAAAGCAAAAGAATTTACTTCCCGCCATGGATGCATTTGAATTATATTAATTACGATTCGTTTTAATATCCCGATCTCATGTCAACCACACCACAACAACAGTATATCCTCGGCACACACGATGATGAAATCGATCGCCTCGGTTTTCAGCACAGAATTTGGCGACCTAAAGTGCTTGAGTGCTGGCAACGTTCCGGTATTACAACGGGTTCACGTGTTATTGATCTTGGGGCGGGACCGGGGTTTGCTACTGTTGATTTAGCCGAACTTGTAGGAGAGACAGGTAAAGTTCTTGCCCTTGAACGGTCTGAAAAATTTGTGGCGTATGGGAGCAATCAATGTTCGTTGCGTGGTTTGCCACAGGTTCAATACCGACAGTTCGATTTAATGACTGATGCAATTAACGAAGAAAATTTTGACGCAACATGGTGCAGATGGGTTGCGGCATTTGTTTCCTCTCCGGCACAATTGGTAACGAAAATATCTAATGCATTAAAACCGGGCGGATTGGCAATTTTTCATGAGTATATCGATTATCGAACATACCGTGTTGCCCCAAGAAAACTTGCTATCGAAGAATTTGTTGCTAAAGTGACAACAAACTGGCGTGCATCGGGTGGTGAGCCGGAGATAGGATTAGAACTTCCTCATCTTCTTCATAAGGCAGGATTTCAAATTCGATCTACTATTCCCATGCTTTTTGTCGCTCCTCCCGGAACGATGATTTGGAATTGGCCCGCCTCATTTATCAGAACACATCTCGATCATTTGCTTCAACATAATCAAGCCGACCTTGAATGGGTAACAAAGGTTCGTACAGAACTTGAAGAAGCGGAGGCGGACCCCGCATCATTATTTATCACACCAACTGTACTTGAAATAGTCGCCGAGCGATTACCGTAACAATCGTTCTACTGCAATGCGTTATGTATCGCTTCTAAAAGGTCGCCTGCAGTATAAGGTTTAGGGATGAATCCTTGAATCATAACTTCTGTGTCGCCAAGAAACCGGGAATCTGCTCCATGACCGCTTGCAACAAGAATTTTCAACGACGGGGTAATTTGGCGTAACGAACGGATTAATGAGATTCCATCCATATAAGGCATGTGAATATCCGTTAAAACAAGCTGAATATCATTCTGTTCTCTTAGGTATAAAGCGATTGCCTCCGTGCCTTCCTCAGCCGTAAGTACTCTATATCCTGAATATTCTAATGTTTGCCGAGCAATTTCCAAAATCGCCACCTCGTCATCGACTACTAAAATACATTCATCTTTTCCCTTATGAGATGTGGGTTCTTTAGTTATCGTTTTAAAATCTATTTCTTTTTCAGCAACAGGTAAATAGACAGTAAATGTAGATCCCTGTCCTTCTTTGCTTTGCACCGTCACAAAGCCGCCATGTCCCTTTATTATGGCATGAACCGTTGAAAGCCCTAAGCCTGTACCTTTGCCAATATCTTTTGTAGTAAAAAACGGATCGAATATTTTATCTAATGTTTCAGGTGCGATTCCTGTACCCATATCAGAAACGCTAATACTAACATACTTCCCTTCCTTCGCGTTGAGATGAGTCTTGACAAATTCTCTATCTACGTGTACATTCACCGCATTAAGAATAATTGAACCGCCAAGTGGCATTGCGTCACGCGCATTAAGACAAAGATTGAGCAATACCTGATGGAGCTGTGTTGAATCACCCATGATCTTCCAAAGATCATTTTGTGCAATAATCCGAATATTGAGCATTTTGGGAAATGTCTCATGCATGAGGTTTTCAACTTCCTGCAAAAGATGATTCGGTTGTAAATCTGCATATTCTCCCCCAACTCCGCGTGCAAAGGTTAACACCTGCTTAATAATCTCTTTGCCACGGGTAGTACTTGTACGCAGTGAGTTCAACAAATCTTGCAATCCTTCATCCTTCACTCTCTTTTTAAGAATATCTATAGAAAGTAAAATAGGAGTTAACACATTATTCAAATCGTGCGCAATACCTCCTGCCAGAGTCCCGATACTTTCAAGACGTTGAGAGCGTAAAAATTGCTCCTGCATTAATTTCTTTTCTGTGATATCCGTATTAACAATGAGAATGGAAATCGGAAGTGAGTATTCATCGCGAATAACAATGGCACGCGAATCAACAATAATTTCTTTGTCAAGTTTAGTTTTCTGTTTTAATTCCCCGCGCCATTCCCCTGCCTCAAGAAGAGTATCTAATTTTTGATGAGCAACTTCGATCGTTGTTGTATCAAAAAGGGTATTCAAATTCTGCCCTATAACACTCTGAGTATCCCAACCATATAATCGTTCAGCGCCGGGATTCCAATAAGTAACTAATTGGTCGATATCGGTAACAATGATTGCGTCTGTCGTGATGGAGAGCAGTGAGGCTTGTTCACGCAAGTGACGTTCAATTCGTTTTTGTTCCGTAATATCTTTTGCGATACCGATAAGAGCTATAGAACTGCCTGTATCATCTTTTACGGTAGATGTAGATAAATAAATCGGAAATACGGTGCCATCTTTTTTCTTGTTAAAGAGTTCTCCTTGCCACCCTCCCGATAACGTAGCCGGTAAAATCTGAGAAGTAAGAACCGATGTATCGTACGAACGAATAATCTCGACAGATGCACCAATTAACTCCGATTCCTCATAACCGTATGTCGCGCAAAATGCGCCATTGACAAAGATAAATTTATTCTCTAAATCGGTTATACAAACACATTCACTGATACCTTTTATGGATTGTGCAAGCATATTTACTATTCGGTTTTGGATCTGGCGTTCTACAACAGATCCAAGTATATTGGCAGTCACCGATAACGCATCAATCTCTGCTGAAGACCAACTTCTCTTTTGCTTACAATCGTCGTAACCTATTACTCCCCACAAGCTTTTATTCACCATGATTGGCATCATGAGAATTGATTTTACGCCTGAAGCTGAGAGCATTTTTTGTTCCGGCTCAGAAAATTCATTGATATGCCCAAGGATTGTTTCGCCATTGCCTAACGTTGTTAACCATCGAATTAATCCAGACCCAACGTAGTGAAGTTCCTTCCACAAGAGAATATCGCTGTTGCTTTGTGCTTCCTCCGAAGCCCAACTATTTTTTACTTTTCCTACTATTTCATTATTAGCTTGAATTGAATTTTCGACTATATAGACCCTGCTCACCCCTGTAGCCAGCCCTAACTTCACAATAACTTCTTGAATTTTGAACTCCAATTCTCCCTGACCAATAAATTGTTGTCCTGCAAAACTGAGAGCTTCAAGAATTGCTTCTCTTTTAAGGATGGCAAGTTCAGATAACTTTCTGTCTGTTATATCCCTGTGGATACTTAAGATGACACTTTTCCCTTTATAGTTAACGACCGATGCATTAACATCTATATATAAGGTTGAACCATTTTCATTAGAATGTACAGTTTCAAAGGATTCGCAATACCCCCGGTTGAGTGTTTCACGAATTTGTTCTTTTGACCACGTATTATTATGAGTAATTTGTTCAAGTGAAGATCCGATAAATACTGTTCGATGAATTTGGTACATTTCACACGCATTTTGATTTGCATCAATAATTATTTCATTATCAGGATCAAAAATAATAATTGCATCGTGCGCATTTTCAAATAACCCTCTGTAATCTTTTTCAGATTGGCGGAGCGCATCATTCATTTTTTTAAGCCCGGAAATATCTCTTGCTACCCATTGCACCTCAACGATACCACCTACTTCATCAAAGAATGCCCGTTCAATAACATTGAGCCACCGGATACCGCCATTAGCCAGACGGATTTCATTATTAAATGACCTTGTTGGATTTTCAAGAGACAATTCTTTAACGGGCTCATATTCTTCCCTTTTCTCCGAAACAAAGTCTTGAAATTTTTTACCTACTGCCTCAACAACCGTTGTGTTGAAATACGAACAGAATGCTTCATTGACAAACAATAGTCTATCATTGAGGGATATTCGGCATAGCAAGTCAGTTTGGTCTTGAATAATTCCGCGATACCGTTCCTCACTGAGTCGTAATTCAAGATCGTGTTTTCGCTTGCGGAGTAAAATGATAACGACTAAAATGATCAGTCCGCCGGAGAGAATACTAATCGGTATGAGATAATATGATTGAAGGTAATAAGGCAGTTCGAGAGTGATGACCGTGGAAACCCCCATTGGGACTACTTTTCCAATAGAATTACGGGCTTGTACTGTAAACGTATGAGATCCCGGTGGGAGATCAAGATACAATTTTTCCCGTTGTTCTGTCCACTCAGACCATTGGTCATTATCTAAACGGAAACGGGTTTTTATACTTCGCATTTCCTGCTGACCCATATAACTGTATGCTTGCCATCGAAACAGAGCTGATTTTTTTTCTACAGCAGGTTGAGAAAGTACAATTGTCGGAGGAGTGTCATCCATAGCATTGCGATTCATGATCACAACTCCGCCACCAAACGTTCCCATATATATCTTATCCCGGGTCGGAATAATGGGCCACAAACGTGTAGGAGATAACCCCATATTTTCACTATATCGACTAATTACGCCATGGTCAATCGAGATTAATCCGTTCGTTGTTGTTGCCCAAACAGTATTGACACTATCTATTGAAATTTGCCAAACAGCATCAACATATTGATCTTCTTCTAAAGTTACGTATTGTGGTTTCTCCTCCTGTAAATACCCAAATCCTTTGAACTGATGAGAAAACCAAACTGTGTTACTACTATCAATTGCAAGCGAAAATATTCTATCGGCAAGTAAACCGGTGCTCATATTCCAATGTGTCCATGTACCTTGTTTCCAACGACTTAATCCTCCGTTCGTTCCAAACCAATACGCTCCATCTATACTCTGTGCAAACGAATATACCCGGTTATGCGGTAAACCCTCCTTTTTCCCCCATCGAATGAATTTTCTATTGCTATAAACAAATGCTCCCGGGTCTTGATTATCTACATCATAATATTTTCCCAAACCTAAAAACCAGAGTTTACCATCTCTATCCATCACAATTTTATGAACAAGGCATGGCAAACCTTGATTAACACCAAAATAGCTCCAGGCAGAACCATCCCATTTGTATGCACCAATAAATTTCATCCCGCTTGATACCCAAATATTTCCTTCGGTATCTTCTGCCAACCCAGTTATGGCCGTTAATGTTTGACCAAGAATTGACATAATATGCCTGACATTACCATCCGATTGATAAATAACCAATCCGCTATCGGCGCCTACCCATAGGTCTCCTTTCCGGGTCAATAACAATTCACCAATCATATTCTCCTTGATGGTATTTTGTTTAAGGTATGACCACAAGGAATTAGAAGAACGTAATAAATTTAACCTTGACTCCGTTGCAACCCATAAATCCCCATTTTTTCGATACTTAAACGATAAGACTCCACTCATCTCGTTTGGCAAAGGATATATAGTTGACCAACGATTATTGTTGAAGGTTCGAACCTCACCAAAATTGTAGGCATAAATCGGATTGAATGAATTTTTTGCTTCAAGCGATAGTATCCTATGCTTTATCCCCTCCTTGGTATGAATAGGTTTCTGATTTTTCTTCCAGTTCCAGATGCCGAACATATCGGGTGGATATGTCACCATTGCATAACCGCTCAACGTGGAATCTTCCACTATACTCGAAATCTCGAAATTTAAAGATGTTGGGCCCAAAAAGATGGTTGGAGTTTCATTTTCGATTGAGTACAAACCATGTCTTGTGTGTACCCAGCATCTACCTGATTCTGTACTCCATACCCGGAATATTGATTCTTCTTGAGGAAAAACATCAAGCGGTTTACATACGCTAAAATCATCGTTCCACAAATACAGTTTTCCATCAGGATGAAGGATGAGGTATTGATGTTTTCCGTATGGGGCGGCATTATAAGGCTGAATGATATCCCCATTGTATCGAAGTTGGAAACTCTTAAACCCCTCGCTGTTTCCAACAAACATTTTACCTTCAAGAAATAAAGAAACGTTACCTTCGCCGTTAATAAAAAAAATATCTGCCCGATTGTCAGGAACTCCTCTGCTCCTCCCCATCTTAGCCCAATAATAATTATTAAAGTATGCTATACCATTAGGGGTACTTACCCATGCAACACCATTAGGTTGCTCAATAAGTTGGAGAATTCTGTTTGAGGGAAGTCCTTCATTTGTCGAGAAATGTGACCATCGCCATGATTCATTATAGATTGATGATTGAGCAAAGAGGTAGGATGTACTCCATACAGCTAAACACAGTATGATGGAGAATAGCGATCTACGAATGACGATATAATGTTTGATAATCAACAACAGTTTTGTTTGTACCGCCGGGCCCGCGACCAACAGTAGGTTTCCCTAAAACAATGCGTTCCGAAAGAATATAGGACTTAGACCTGTTAAATACAATATAAAATACATTTCAATAAATCGTACCCAATTTTGAACTAACTATCGCAAAAAATTAAGCAGGGAAATCTGTTATAGGGTGGTTCTAAAAACTACCCGATATACTTTCCACAAGTATTATTTTGCCCAAAGTCCACCTGTCTTCTCCATCCAATCAGCTACTTTATCGGCAGTAGCAGAAATTGAACTATCTGATACATCAACTTCCAACACGGGCAAACAAGATGATTGAGCTAAACGTAGAATATGTTCTTGCTCTCGAATAAATATATCTAAATTGTCATATTGCGATGGATTACCGGAAATCTTTAATCGTTCTTCTCTCGCCCTTGCAAACGATTCCGGTGAACGCTTACAGACAACAAGATGAAAACCAACCTGCGCCAAACGTTCTTCTAACCATCGGAAATCATATTCTTTGTTACGATAAAGGCGTTGATGGACAATTGTTGAGATATGGAATCTGTCAACTATCCATGAGTAGTATCGCTGAAGTTCAAATAATTTCATCCATGTAGCATATGTTTCCATTGCCATTGCTTCTTCCTGCAATTCAAAGTTGATCAATCCTCTTCCCCATGGGAAGTTTGTAAACGCACACCACTCTGCAGATATTACCGGAGAATGATAACGGTACTTTCTTGCGCCAACTATGCGAGGATGTTCGTTTAACGCGAATGCAAGTTCTGTTTTCTGCGTTAGACGAGTACCTTCAAGAATAATTTTAGGACAAAGTTTATTACTCATATCTATCTATTTTGGGTATTTTCCAAGAATTTTCCAAACAGTACCGTGAAGCTGATGAAACCAGGACGTTGAAGGCATTACCATAAACGGACAATATCCAGCAATAACATTAAGACCAAGGTCATTACATAAACGAAGCGTTTGCGCAGGAATATCTTTTGGACCGGAAATGCCGTAAAGCCATACGATTGAAATTCCGGCTTCTGCACATTGATGAAGAATGGCATCCGAACCAATTTTGGGAGTCATCAACAACGCCCCTTGTACAGCAGGGTTAATTGCGGACACCAGAGGAAAACATTGTTTCCCTTCAATTTCAAAGGCGTGAGGATTTACCGGAATAACGTCATATCCCTGTGTTACAAATTCTTTAAAAAGAGTCCTGCTGAAATCTTTTGGATTACGAGAGACTCCAACCATCGCAAATCTTTTAAATGCTAAAAATTCTTTAATAAGAGTTTGTGTATCCATTATTCTACTTTCTTTTTTATCATACATTAAATTATTTTCATCATCCTATTCATTTTTTCTTGCAGAAAGAAGAGTATCGAGAGTGACAAGCAATTTTGCCGGTGTAAACGGCTTTTGAATAAACGCCTCTATAGTTCCAATTGTAGTTTTAATGATTTCTTCATCTGCTACCAACCCGCTTGCGGCAATAATAATGAGTTCCGGGTTTATTTTTTTCAATGCACGAATAGTTGCATATCCATCCATAATCGGCATCATAATATCCGTTAAGACCACATCGATTGAGTATCGATGTTTTGCATACATGGCAATTGCTTCCGTCCCATCCGATGCTTGACTCACTTTATACCCAAACAGTTCAAGTGTTTGCTTCGTAATATCCCGTACAGATGCTTCATCATCAACCACGAGAATATGCTCTCCATTACCGACAGGAAGTTTTTCTTCTTTTGCCCCTTGTACTGTTTCCTGTGCATACAAGGCGGCAGGAATGTAGACGGAGAAGCAGCTTCCCTTCTCAGGTTCGCTTTGTACAGTAATAAATCCTCCATGGCTTTTTACAAGAGAGTATACAGTTGCAAGTCCTAACCCTGTCCCCTTACCATGTTCTTTAGTAGTAAAAAATGGATCAAAAATTCGAATTTGAATATCCTTAGACATCCCCATCCCTGTATCAGTTACACTTAAGACAACATACTCACCCGGTTTAGCATCTACGTGGATTGGCGGGTTTTCTTCGTTAATGACACAGTTTTCCGCTTTTAGCAATAACCTGCCTCCATTTGGCATAGCATCGCGGGCATTCACACATAAATTCAACATAACCTGATGAAGTTGAGTAACATCGCCAACAATCATCTTTAGATTTTTGGAAATTTCATTTTTACATTCAATTGAACGGGGGAACGTTTCCTGAACAATTTTTTCAATTTCTTTGATAATATATTTCGGCTGAAGTTCTAACCGTTCGCCATCTGAACCTCTGGCAAAAGTTAAAATTTGCTGGATAATCCCCTTTGCCCGAACAGCGCTTCGTTCCAGAGTTTCAATCATCGATTGACTTTGGTCTCCTTTGTATTGCTTCTTTAATAATTCCACAGCAAGCATAATCGGAGCCAACACGTTATTTAAATCGTGAGCAATCCCCCCTGCCAGCGTTCCTAAGCTTTCAAGACGTTGAGAACGATAATATTGCTCTTCAATTTGTTTCCTTTCGGTGACATCCCTCTGAATGGCTAAAAACCCTAACAGGACACTATGATGATCAACAATAGGGCTGACCGAAACTTCAACGTTTAATAATTTCCCGTCTTTAGCTTTATTAAGAAGTTCACCTTTATACACTTCCTTATTAAGTAATTTTTGCCAAAAATTACTATACAGTTCCAGGTTAAGTTTGCCACTTTTTAATATTCTTGGCGTAACCTTACCAATAACCTCTTCACTGCTGTATCCATATAATCTTGTAAAAGCAGGATTAACATATTGAAATATACCCTCCTGATTCGTTATAAAAACAATTTCACCGGAAGTATCTACGGCGAGTTGTAGTTCCAAGAGTTGCTGTTGAAGTAAATTCTGTTCTTCTTTCGATTGAATTCGTTCCATTGCAAAAGAAACATCCTCACTAATTTCTTCCAGTAAATGAAACTCCTCCTTCTGAATAAAGTGTTGCTCTGTTGAAAACACATTTAATATGGCAACAACTACGCCGTTGCTTAATATTGGGACAGAAGCATACGATTTAATACCTCGCTGAGCGAGTATTTCTTGATAATCTTTTAGTTTCGCATTCCCCTCGAGATCGCTTAATGCGACTATCTTTTTTGAAATGATAGCATCGATAATGGGGAGATCTTTATCAAACACATTCTTCATGTATTGAGCAATCTCCTCGAGAGTAACCCCGAGTACACCTTCGATGATAATAGGCGTGATCGTTCTCTTTGCACTATTGACTGTACCAATCCAAGCCATTTGAAACTCACCCTGTTCTACAACAATGCTACAAACATTATGTAGTAATTGTTCTTTATCGGTTGTTCTCACAATAGACTCGTTAATTTGACCTAATGTTGCATATAGCCTGTTCAGTTTAAGGATCTTTTGTTCATCAATAACGCGCTCGGTTAAATCACGAATAATTGCCTGATAAAATGTTTTTCCATCAATAACCATCATGATGTTACTAACTTCAATAGGAAATATGGTACCATCCTTTTTACGGTGCTCCGTCCGATACACAGCGCCTTTTTTTAAATCTAACCGGTTGAATTGTGATTGTATTTCCTTCTGTGCTTCAGGGGTGCGCAGGTCGTAAATATCGAGTTGTAGAAACTCCTCCTCAGTATATTGATATAATGTACAGGCTCGTTTGTTCACTTCAACAACAGTAAAATTTTCATCCGTTACAAACATACAATCATTGGCATTTTTTGTAAGGAATTCGTATTTCTGTAAAAGAACATTTTTTTCTGATTCATTTTGATAGAGAGAAAAATAATATTTCATCCGTTGTTGGCGCGAAAAAACCAACAACATCAATACAGCAAGTGTTGTAAACGCTCCCCCAATCACGATGATTCGATATAATTCTTCCCTCATCGGACTAAACAGTTCTTCTTCATCTATTTTTGCAATAATATGCCAATCACTACCGGAAATTTTTCTTGCTGAAGCAAGCACAGGAACTCCACGGTGGTCATTCCCACGAATACTTTCTATCGGCGTAAGTATAGACTGGACAGACGGAAGCGATGTTCGAGTTAACGGAACCCGCATTGACATAGCCTCATGTGAATGGGATCTAGATGGACTAATAAATAAAACATCATTGCCATCACGACGGAATAAAACTGTTTCCGATGTTTTAGAGGTTGTGGGCCACCATCGGATTAATGGAAAAAGGTATTCATTTGGATCGATATTCAGAACTACGAAAGCAATAATTTCCTCTGCTTGTGATGATGAATCGATGATCGGAATAACAATATCTAATTCAGGATTGGAATGTACTCCTGTGTGAATTTCGGTAAATATTATTGTTTTAGTCACTCGAACAGAATCAAAGGAAATCAACACAGATTGACTCACGCATGTAGAATCTAACGGAAGAGCGGCAAGAACATTGTTAACAGTATCAATGATCATCATCCTCTCGTAATGCCCATTTCTAAACATCGCATTCATCCATGTTGGAAGGTTTTTGATTGAAGATGAATAAGAAGAATTATTGATTAAGGGCTTAATACTTTTTGTTACTTCATTATTCAAATAGATATAATTTGCATCGCTCAATCGTTCCCTTCGCCATTGAGTAATCTGATTTACTTTAAGATCTGCTATCGCCCCTAAATCTTCTTGTTTGTCTTGAATGAAGTTACGTTCTTCCTCTTTGTAATAATAATAACTTGCAAAACAAATCAGTATTACCAGCAACACAATACTAATATAATAGAATCGTGGCAGTTTATAGTCGAACCGTTGGCTTGCTAATTTGGACATGATGTTGTCCCCTTATGATTACATTAATGTTTATGCAAATCTTTATGCATAATTTTGCGGGTTTGATGAAGCCGATCATCCGCCGGTAAATCAGCTAATTTTGTATTCATGTCTTCATCGTGTTCACTTTCTAACAACTTTGCAACATATTCGATAACACTTGCAGGGAAAATACCTTCCCGCTCAAACAATTCGCGTTTCTGTAAAAAAATCATGGAGGACTCGACACAACTTTTCGGTAATACGGGCAATGATTTTAATGTTTCTGAAGATTGAAACACATTTCCTGATATATACAGTTTTTCGGCAATGGTATTCGCTTCGGGATGTGTCAATCCCCATTGTGCGGCCATTGTTATCCCGGCAAGTAGAAGATGGATAATAGCGCTTCCATCCGGGCTTCGTAATTCAACGGTCTGTCTTCCTTCCGCTTCCGTCACCATAGCCTGTTGCTGTGGATTAATGATACGGGCAAGGTCGTTGGTATTTGACCATCCAAGCGGCACACGAATCATTGCGCTTCTGTTCATATCGCTCCAACAAATTCTTGTCGGCGCTTCCTGATTGGGTACAAGGCGTAGATAGGCAGATGATATGGTATTCCCGAACGCTGTTAACGCATCAGCATACGTGCATAACCCACCGATAATACTGCGTGCATGAGAAGAAAGTTTTCCATCCCTTTCGCACATAACATTGTTACCGTCTTTCGCCGCTTCCATGTGAACATGCAAACCGTTTCCGGCTACACCCTCTTCAAGTTTCGGAGTAAACGTTGCAACACAACCATGCTTAAATGCAACATTTCTAATCAACCATCTGGCAAGAACCAAATAATCTGCGGCATCTTCAACGGGAGCGGGGAGAAATTCAATTTCTAATTGTTCGGCAAGTTTATCCTTAATTTCATCCATGTCGCTCCGAACATGTTCAACATAGCCTACTTCGCTATGAGCATATTTCACGGAGCCTGTCAACTGAGAAATATACCGAACCATCTCATCAAGAATTTGCCCGCTTTTCACAAATGGCGCTGAGGCATGATATCCACGTTGTTTCATAGCCGCATAGGAACGGGAAGAGGGTTCACTCAGCAGGAAAAATTCAAGTTCACCAAGGGCGCGAAATTCCATACCGGTTGTGTTTCTAAACAGAGTTGCCGCATTATGAAGAATCGTATCGAACGCAAACGGAGCTAAATTCCCATCACGGGTAATGTACCTGCACATAAAATCCATGCTTGTTTCATCAAACGGATTGAGGAACGCTGATTTGTATAATGGCACAACGTATAAATCAGAAAGCGACGTATCAACCATTCCTTTGAATAACGAAGACCCGTCAACACGTTCACCATCAGCAAGAATTCTTTCCGCTTGTTTACGATTGATGACCGGTATCCTCAATTCTTTCAACTTACCGTCAAGCGCCGTGTAATGAAATGTAATTTTTTCAATACGTTTCTTCTCGATGACATTCAACAAATTTTCTCTGGTAAAATCGGTTGCCGGTTTTTGAATCTCAAGAACTAATGGATTGATTAATGCGTATGGTTGTTGTTTCACGTGCTTTGTTTCCTTGTTTGAATGTATTTTTTATGCTATAGGTTTTTTACCACTTATTTGCAACGGTAATTTCGAGAAAACTATGAATCGGAAATGAATAATGTGTACTGATTACTTTAATACGATATAAGTTATCAATAATACGAGGCGGGCTAATACTATTATGATGGCTTGACCATTCCGGATTTTAGTTCGGCACACTATTACTCGTTGGTCAAACGTAATACGTCATTCGCCTATCGATTAAAGAGCGCCGGCAAACTCATACCCTACTTCTTCCTCTTGCCTGTAGATAGAAGTTGCAATCCCTGATTCAATTGTCACCGTATCTCCGATGTTTGCATCCAAAATAAAAAACATCGGTACATGAATATATGTCCCATCCATGAATATCTTCCCGATTGTTGTCCCATTGGAGATATACAACTCTACAAGTTGTCCTGTTTTTAAATTTTTCATAGTACTGCTCGTTAATGAATGTTAGAAAAATATATTTGACATTTCAGGTTAAACAAATCATTATGCTACTGTGACATCATTGCTGAGAGGTAATTTCATATACTTAGTATCACATTTTGACTGTTTCATAATTCTACAATAAGTGAGCCAATAAATGATGTCTAAATTATATTCCATTCGCCTAAAACAGACTAAAAAATCGAATTACTATCAAAATTATAAAAAAAATGGGTTGTTTTTATCAAAAATGAGAAGTTAAATTGACACAGTCAACTTCACAGTTGATTTTTCGAGCATGGGCAATCGTTTCAATGCAACATTTAATCTGTATATAGGTTTAATGACTTCTCTCCAACTTCATAGAACTTGTAAGGTATTATTACTGTTTAAGTAAATAGACTAAGATTCGTATAGCCTTGTGATTGAATACTCAAATTGGTATATTTTTTCTTCATGAAAACTACTCATTTACTCTACAGCTTAATAGTTGCCGCATTAGTGATTTCATCGGCAATAGTTTCAACCGGTTGCTCCGGTTCAAAAAACTCATCATCCAAGCCCGAACTATCCGATTCGGCAAAAACCGCGTTACGCGATCAGGCACTGGAACGGTATCTCAACGGGCAAACACTTGACCAAAAAGAAGATTTTGCCTCCGCCATTCTGGAATATCAGGATGCGCTTCGATTCTTTGAAGATGCTTCTATCTATTCTGCCTTATCCAAAGACTACGCAAAGATAGGGAAAATTGATCAGGCTATTGAAGCGGCAAAGAATACCATCCGGTTAGAACCGGAGAATGTAACATTCAGGCAAAACTTAGCCGATCTCTATGCTGAAAATCGCCGCTTTGATGATGCATTATTAGAATATCAGGAAATCATAAAGAAAGATTCATCTCAACAAGACGCATGGCGAAATTATGCCGCTATCATGCAGTTAAAGGATCCGCTAAAATCGTTAGAGCTTTGTCAACAAATTATTGATAGATTTGGTCCCGACGAAAGTATCTATATTCAGTTAATCCAATCGTATGATATGCTGGGAAAAGACGATAAGGTTGCTGAAGCAATGCAAGGATATCTAACGCTTGATCCAACGAACGTTGAACTTAAAAAATCGTTGGGCGATGTGTATATGAAAATGGATAGTGTCGATACGGCTCTTAAAATTTATAATGAACTTGTAGAACTACAACCTTCCAATGTGGTTATTCGTGCATCCGTCGCTCATGCATATCTCGATAAACATGATTATGCAAAAGCGAGAGAACAATTTGATGTTTTAATGACAAAAGACACGCTTTCCATTGATGAACAACTTGAGTTCGGAAAAGTGTTTATTACGTATGTTGAACGAGATTCATCAGTAGTCCCTATTGCAATGGAATTATTTCAAGGAATGGTAAAGCAGGATTCTTCAGACTGGAGACCTTATTGGTTTCTGGGTGCAATCGCGAACATGAAGAAAGACGATTCCTCCGCGATCTTAAATTACAATAAAGTCACGAAGCTTGCCAAATGGAACCCTGACGGTTGGGTTGGCGTAGCTTCAATTTATTTTGATAAAGGCGATTTACAACAAGCATTAGATGTATTAGATGAAGCCGAGAAAAATGTAAAAGAAGACTTTAGAGTACAGTTTCTCTCAGGACTTACACTTCAACGGCTGAAACGCCCCACCGATGCCGCTCTTGCACTTGAACGAGCTATACAAATCAACCCGAAAAGTGTGGATGCGTTAAGCGCATTAGGACTTGTGTACGATGAACTCAAGCGGCCCCAAGATTCAGACACAATGTATGAACGCGCTATTCGCCTTAATCCTAAGAACGATCTTGTACTCAATAACTATGGTTACAGCTTAGCAGATAGGGGAATTAAGCTTGAACGCGCATTAGCAATGATTAAGCAAGCTCTCGAAGCACAGCCAACCAACACATCGTACCTTGATAGCATGGGCTGGGTTAATTTCCGGCTTGAGAATTATAATGAAGCCGCGGAATACATTCTGAAAGCAATCGACCTTGGCAGTAAAAGTCCGGTTATTTTTGAGCATTTAGGTGATATATATTCGAAAATGAACCAAAAAGATAAAGCGCAAGAGTATTGGAAAAAAGCGCTCGAATTAGACACCACGAACCAATTATTAAAAGAAAAGTTGGAACGGGGTTCATTTTGAGTCATCTCTACCGGCTGGTATTTCTCGGTATCGTACTTCTCCTTGCAAGTTGCGCTCCTCAACCTGTCATCAAAGAGGAAAAAACACTTACAAGTGAAGACATCTTCCAACGGGTGCAAGAGAGAAACAGTTCAATCCTCACCTTATCAGGAAAAGGAAACATCACGGTAAAAAGCCCCGAACTCTCTACAAGCGGTGCATTTATTGTCTCAATGAAAAAGCCTGATTCTCTGTTGCTTATGTTGCGCGGACCGTTCGGCATCCATGTGGGAACCCTTGCTCTATCAAAGCAATCGTTTCAATTTTACAACAACTTGCAGAATAATGTCATCGAAGGAACACCCGACTCAACAACATTGCTTTCCATTCTTCATATCGGCTTGCCCGTAGAGGACATTCTTAATGCATTAGCGGGCGCGTTTCCTTTCACCCAAGATACATTGCTCCGTTTCTCTTCAACTGAAGATGAATACTTGATGGCATTTACCAAAAACGGGATCATTAAAGAATACAGAGTTGATGCTAGTACATTTATCGTCACAAAATATTTAGTAAAAGACCAATCGGATAAAGTACTTTATAAAGCAGAAGCCTCAAGCTTAACGACTGAAAACGATATTACAACACCATCTGTCTTGCTGATTTCTTTTCCCGATCAAAACAGAAGCATCACTCTGGTCTATAAAAAGATTGATTTGAACGAAGACGTTTCATGCTCATTTGTCCTTCCCGAAGGGACAGAAATACTCCGAAACCGTTGATGAGACCTTTTTACTTTTTCCTTCTTATCGGTTTTCTGATTGTTTTTCCCGCCATCGGCGTTGCGCAATCGGATTTACAAACAAAACAAGCAGACCTTAATAAGCTCCGCCGTGAAATTGAAGCGGTTGAAAAAAAGATAAAAGAAAAAGGTAAAAAAGAACAATCAACCTTAGAATTATTAGACCAATACGATAAACAGGCAAATCTCGTTCAAAAACTTATTAAGGCAATACAACGGCAGGAACGGCAACTCGAAAATGAAATAGCGGAAACACGACGTACTCTCCAATCTCTCAACTCGCAGATGATTGGCATGAAAAAACAATATGCAAAATACATTTCTCACATGTATAAGTATGGCAGATCGCATGATATAGAATTACTTCTTGCTTCAAAATCATTTAATCAATCAATGGTACGAGCGGAATACTTCAAAAAGTTTTCCGATCAGAGGAAAAAAGATTTAGATAACATTGTTGTCCAAAAAGATGAGATTGAAAAAGAAAACCTCAAACTGCAAAAACAACTTGCAGAGCAACAAGACCTTTTTGAACAGAAGAAGAAAGAAGAATTATCTCTTTCCGATAAAATGAAAAAACGCCGTCAATTACTGACTCAAATCCGGAAGGATAAAAAATCCCTTCAGCAAGATGCGGGAAGAATTGCCGGTGATGCAAAAAAACTTGAACGCCTCATCACCAAACTTATCGAGGAAGAAAAAGCAAGAAGAGATAAGGAAGCGGCGATTGCAAAAGCAAATAAACAGCCGCCTCCGGCTCCGAGCAAACCTTCAGGGATATCATTCGGTTCAATGAAGAAATCACTCCCCTGGCCTGTTGATGGCGGAAAAATAATTGCCCGGTTCGGAAACCAACAACATCCTCAACTTGGCACTGTTACGGTAAATACAGGTATCGATGTTTCCGTTCCCGTTGGAACTAAAGTACAAGCTGTTGCCGATGGTCAGGTTTCTCTTATTTCATGGCTTCCCTCGTTCGGAAATCTCGTCATTGTTGATCATTCCGACGGTTTTCGTACTGTGTACGCTCATCTTTCCGAAATAAGCGTTACTGAAGGAGATAAAGTCTTCTCCCGCACTCCAATCGGAAAAAGCGGCGAATCTCTTGAAGGAACAACGCTCCATTTTGAAGTTTGGAAAGATAAAGACAAACAAAACCCTGAGTTGTGGTTAAAACCACGGGGATTTACTCAGAAATAATACAATCACTTATACATGAATAACCCCACTGTCAAGCATATTCTTTTCGGGATAGCTATAACAGTTTCCGCAATCATCATCTCCATTATTTTTGCGGGAGTGTTTGATAGTGCAGACCGAGCTATGCTCAGACAGTATTATTCAGTTCGGGGAGAACGCCCTTTAGATTCTTCAATTGTTCTCATTTACTTTGGCAATGAAGATATCAATGCCCTCGGCGGGTTGCCGTTAAAAAGAAATTATTACGCACTTCTTGTTTCAGCATTGCATGATGCAGGGGTAAGCACAATCGGATTTGATATTGCTTTCCCCGAACGAGATCGCGAGCATCCGGAATATGATCAGGTATTTTCCGCAAGTGTTCATAATGCCGGTAACGTTATCTTCAGCGGGTACTTTACAACATTAGAAAACAATGAAAGAAAAATCGCTTCTTCAAAGGGAACATCCTACACGTACTCTCTTCCTAATTCGGAGAATTTCCCGGTAGGCGATACATTTGAACAGCCTTTTTCTGAACTCTTACATTCCGCTTCTTCTCTGGGACACACAAATATTACCGATAACCTTCACCTCCCCATTTATGTTCAAAGTCAACAAGGACTTGTCGCCGCATTTCCCTTTGAACTGATGAGAACAGGGTATCATGCCTCAAAGGAAGATGTATTAAACTTAGGGAACGAAATAAGCCTTGCTATTAAAGGTAAATCCCTGACACTACCCTATGATAATAATGGGGAAATTTCTCCTAATTTCACATGTGCCGCCTCGTCCCTTCGGATGATTTCGGTGTTGAGATTTTTGAAGGAGTACGATGAATGGAAATCAAACCCGGGAACAACTTCATCAAATCATCCTTACCGGAATAAAATCATTATTATTGCTATTGTTGCTGAAGGAAAGAGTATGTTTGTACAAACTCCCTTCGATAACCAATTTCCCTCAGCAGGTATCCATGCAACTATTATCGATAATATTCTCACAGGATCACTCCTACAATATGTGCCTAAATCATGGGTCTGGTTCTTCTCTCTCATAGTAGGGTTATTTGCTACATTGTTATTTTTACAAAAGAGGCAATACATAGCAATAATCTCAGTAATAGGTTTAGCGTTACTCTTTATCTTTTTATCGTACAAGATATTTGCTTCGTATTCCGGTGTTTTGCCTGTTTCACAACCCATAACGGTAATTCTTCTTGTTTCAATTGGATTTATTTTTTACAAACATTCTCTTATTCAGTCAAAATTAGTATTGATGGAAAATGAGAAGCAACTTGCTGAACAGCGATTACATGAGAAAGAATCGTACCTTACTACATTAGAACAACGTCTGCAATCTTCTCAACAAAGTCCGTCACAACAACCAAATGTTGAATTGGTCATTGAAATACAAAAATATAAAGAAGAAATAGAATCATTAAGAGCGCAAATTGACGATTTCAATCCTACTTCAAAACAATCAATTGCCAATGCAGGAACTTCAAGTGAATTTCAGGGAATCATTTACAATCCCTCAAGCAAAATGAGTGAGGTTATTACATTCATCAAAAAAATATCAGCAACCGATGCCTCAGTGCTCATTCTTGGTGAAAGTGGCACAGGGAAAGAATTAGTGGCACATGCTATCCATCAGGCAAGTAAAAGAAATAATCAACAATTTATTGCCGTTAATTGCGGTGCATTAACGGAAACGTTATTGGAAAGCGAATTATTCGGGCACGAAAAAGGCGCTTTTACAGGAGCAGTAAAAGAAAGAGCCGGGCGATTCGAATTAGCCGATAACGGGACAATTTTCCTTGATGAAATAGCTGAAACAAGTGAAGCATTTCAGGTTAAACTACTTCGCATTTTACAAGAAGGCACGTTTGAACGTGTTGGGGGGACTGAAACCAGAAAAGTGAACGTAAGAGTTATTGCCGCCACCAATAGAGATATTAAACAAGAAGTCGCAAATAAACGATTCAGGGAAGATGTGTATTACAGATTAAACGTTTTCACACTCTCACTTCCCCCTCTTCGAGAACGGAAAGAAGATATTGAACCGCTTGTTCAAAATTTTATTAAGGCGGAAAACCCGGATATGGAGATAAGCGCAACAGTAATGAACATTCTTCTTCAACATGAATGGAAAGGAAACGTCCGTGAGTTGCAGAGTATTATAAAACACGCGTTAGTTCTTGCTCAATCTGAAGGAAGAACATTACTGCGTATCAAAGATTTACCTGCCGAGTTTACTGCAAATCTCTCAATCAGTACAGATATAGAAGAACAAATCCTCGAATCACTCAGGAATAAACAATTTGCTCGAAGCGCAATTACGGAAACAGCCGCTGAGCTTGGCGGCTTAAACCGTGGAACTGTTGCCGAATATTTTAGGGGTTATTGTTTTAAAGCATTTTGTGAAAACGACTGGAATTTCAATAAAACAGTTGATCGTATTTCGGAATCCTCCGATTCTCTTATAAGAGAGAGAGTCACAAAGAAATTGGAAGAATATCTTACCAATGCGATTGAGTTAGCGGGTAAAGACCTGCCCCTCGAAACTATTTTATCAGTTTCAAAACCGAAAACAAAAAACCTGCCTCAGAGATACCATGGTTGTTTTGAAGCGATCATCAAGTCATATCTGGAAGGAAAATGGAATAAACCATAATCATGCTATAAAAAGCAAGCGATAAACGCCTGATTTTCATTATTCCCGCATTACTCTACCTCAATTCCCGCACTTCCTGCATATCTATTTTCCAATTATTTATACCTTTTTTCTGAATTCAACTCAAATTGTTCGCTTTGTTCATCGACAATGAAATTGGCACAGCAATTGTAATAGGTACAGCAGTAACGTTGCCCCGGTACATATAAATAACCAATATCGCGTGCGGGCGTGTGGAAAAAGTATCGGGGCAGGTTATCATCAGATACGTAAATTGTGCCTTTATCATATATTAAACGATTGGAGATATTATGAAAACATTAAGTATTCTTGTGACGTTGTCGATTTTTTTAGCATTCATCGGTTGTACTAAAGATGATACAATTTCTTCTCAACTTTCATCCGACGAACAGGCTATTCAAGAAATCGTAGCTAATTCTGATTCTATTTCAGGCTTTTCACAATCCGATGAATCCCTCATCGATGACCCATCCGAATCAAGCAGTACTTTGGTTCAACAAAACAGTATGCAATTATCAAAAATGGGCTTTGATGCAACAAATGCTCAAGTTAAAGTATTCCGTTGGAATCGCAGAGTTGTTTCTATAGATAGAAATGTCGTTGTTACGAACATTAATGATTCATCTGCGGTTGCAGTCATTACCAAAATTGTTACCGGGAATATCGTTATCTCTGCATCCTATAGTGATACTGCAAGCTTCCCCGATACAGTAATACGAAAACCATTTCGCGAACAACTTGTACGGAAGGTCTTACTGAGTAAAGTAGGACGTTTTAAAGAAGCATTACGAAATTGGAGACCGGTTGCAATATCTTTAGTCGCCGGTAACACATTATCCGATTCTGTCAATAGTTTCTTCATCATGAATCTTCAAGTATATTCACCTGCAGATACCTTTACCGTTACAAATCCGCTTGCAACATGGTTAAAATTCGGCAAAGTCAAACATGGTCTACCTCAATTACGACATACAGACTCTATCACGGTTAGAGTTACTGTCTTCAGCACAAACGATTCTGTCGAATCTGTGGTAACGCGCTGGAACGGAGAACGGAATAATTTCCGTGAAAAGATGAAATTGGTTTCAAACACGCAGGTTTCTGGCGGATATGAGCGAGTGTTTGAGATGAATGTACGCACCCATCTCCCACACGGTAAGGCAATCGGGCGATGCAATGTTATTGCCGATGTATTCTCCTATGGTTCAATAACCGATGATTCCATAGCAGTTTCGAACCGGTTATGGGGTTTTCCATACGACGTTAAATGGTAACAAGATAGATTTTTTGAAGTTCCCTGTCTTATCAATATCTTGGGAGAAGACAGGGAACTTCCCTTTTACATAACATCCATGAAAAACTTACTTACATATCTTCTTATTGGTATCGCAATCTTCACCGGATGTGAAAAACCCGGTCCGATTGAATTGGTAGATAAATCAACACCTACACAAACAATTAGCATTGATACCACAGTAACAGAGCAACAATCGCTTAGTACAAGCAATTCAGACGTTGACTCTTCGGGATTATTCGGAACAACGGGCGGAAAAGCATTCGGCCAGATGTTAATAGCCGGCGCTCGTTTTGATGACAATAACGAGCACCATGAAGCCTCGTTAGCGCAAGTAATATTCTTCGACCCGTTGCAGCCAATTCTCCACCATAACGACACTGTTGCGTATAAACTTGTAAATATAGGCGACGTACGAGTAAACAGCCTCCTTATGTTTAGAATACCTCAACATATCATTATACCCGGCGTTCCCGTTTTTGATACTGTGACCGGATTACAATATTCTTTATTCAATAAAGATGGTATTGGTGGAAGAGGATTCCAATTTAACAGTAATAGTCAGTATGTATTTCGTAACAGTAATACCCCCGGTTTTCCTATTTTTGCAGAGACAGTATTTACTCCTACTCAGATCAAAGTTCTATCTCCCAAATCGGGTGATGAAATTGATCCGACAAAAAATCTTCGCTTCCAAATTCAGGGAAACGCAAGGGAAGTATCAATTTTTATTAGAAAACGTCCTATCGGTAATGCAAGTATTGAGCAGGAAAAGCCTCTCCTCCGATTAAAGGCGAAGAAAGAAGGTAATGAAATAGTGATCCCATCATCATTACTTCGATCTCTCCCCCGTAAAGCAGAAGCATATATCTTTTCATTTCAGGTAGAGAAAACCACAAAAAAGAGAATGGTTGGCTTCCTGAGTGACGTTTATCTCACCGGCACATATGTTCATCATCTTAGTTTAAAAATAAAACGATAACCACTTGATGAAATATTTGCCGCCAAGCCGCACCTTGTGGGCAATTCTACTACCGGTTATGATGTGGACAACAACCATATTTTCACAATCATTAAAATCAGCGGAAGGGAATGCCATTGCCGGTTTTTCAATGTATAACCGTGGAATCAGTTCCTTAGATTGGAATCCCGCCGGAATATCAACAATGAAAGATTGGGAATTAGGAACTACATATTTTCATCCTATGTTCGGCTCCAATAACAGTATCAGTCTGCACAACGCTGTAGTCGGGAAACATTTCTCCGGCAATCAATCAGCAGTTATGCAAATATCACCCGGCAGTATTATAGAATTTAAGGTTCCTTCAACTTTTAAAATCGGTGATTCTTCTGCATCCGTTATCAGTTCATTCGATAAAACAATAAGTTATTCGGAAATGTATTCTTTAGCGTACGCATATCAATTCGGGAAAACAATTACTCTCGGTATTTCTGCCAATGCATTGGAAGAAAAAGTTTCCGATACGAAATATACGATTGATACTAACAATATTATCCGATCAACTGTTGAAAATTATCAAGCAAGATCATGGAATATGCATCTTGGCGCAACTTGGTCTATCACTCCAAACTGGATTGCCGGAGCAGGAATACAAAACCTTGTACATATTACGGAATCACCGTTACCCGATGAAGAATTGCAATATGCCTTAGGATACACTAAAACCGGATATGCCGGCATAGGATATCGAGGGTTATCATCAACTGTTATAAGCATGGAAGCGGATACTAAAAAAAGAATGAGACTTGGTGTTGAATGGTCACCCGCTGACTATCTACAAGTACGAAGCGGTGCATATCTATCGGTCAACGATAATGTTACATCAGATGCAATCGCATTTGGATTGGGAACATCGTTTCAATTTATTCATGCCGATATTAGCTATGTAACATTCCGTGATCAATCCAACCGGCAGGGAACGGTGGATATCAATCAATTTGAAGAATCCGGCATTGATAACATTGATTTTAATCCGTTCACAAGCGATAGAATAACATTGACACTTTCCGTCCAACTCGGTAGACAGCATGAGAACCTAACAAGAATTGAATATGTAGATGTTCAACGTGATGTTTATCCCGCGTCAAGTATGCTATATGCTACACAGCCAATCGGCAAAGCGGGAGTGAGAAACATTTCGACAAATCCTATTGAAATAAAAGTACAGTTTTATCTTACCACCTTTATGAACGAGCCTACGGAAACAGCATCATCTATCTTACAGCCCAATGAAGTAAAGGAAATACCGTTTTTTGCTGTTTTTAATAATTCCATTCAAAATCTTAGCTCAATGGAAATTCATGATGGAAACGTCATCGTTACCAATGTAAAAGAGCGCGAAGAAGATGACTCTTATCAAGCAAGAGTATTGATTCATGGCAAAAATGATTGGAACGGAGACGTTAATATGTTGAAATACTTCATTACACCGGGCGATCAGGAAGTCATAAACTTAAGCAGGAATGCGTTAAGTAATTCCAAGCAATACCTCGATAGTATTGAAGGGTCATTACAACTCTTTACCAAAGCAAAACTCCTGTTTAATGATTTTGTTTCTAAACTTGTGTATATCAATGATCCAAAACTGACACAGGATTTTGTACAATACCCATCTGAAACAATTACACGGCAAGGCGGCGATTGTGACGATATTTCAGTATCCTACGCTACTCTTCTTTCAAGCGTAGGAATTTCAACTGCATTTGTCGATGTCGTCCCCCCGAATACGCCGGAGAGTTCACATATATATATTATGTTTAATACGGGCATTACGCCCGATCAATCGAACCTTGTGAGTGAAAACCCGAAACGATTTGTCATAAGAAAAGATGAGCAGGGAAATGAAACAGTCTGGATTCCCATAGAAACAACTGCCGTCAGAAAAGGATTTGAAGAAGCCTGGCAAATAGGCGCAGATGAATATTTTCAGGATGTTGA
>ORJL011679095.1_pt1 | contig 32844 bp, 36 predicted proteins | sample 1779941 | NCBI WGS metagenome assembly ORJL01 (sample SAMEA104232317, study PRJEB22302) | groundwater metagenome | biome: forest; feature: aquifer; material: groundwater | place: USA | collected 2011-08-07 | depth 5.8 m | reverse complement strand
TGGCCTGGAAGGAGGTAATGGATCCCGTCTTGGTGGAGGTAATGCGTTCCTGTAGTTCGCCCATCTCTGTGGCCAGGGTGGGCTGGTATCCCACTGCAGATGGCATACGTCCCAGGAGGGCGGACACCTCCATGCCTGCCAGGATGTACCTGTAGATGTTGTCTATGAAGAGGAGCACGTCTTGCCCCTCCCTATCGCGGAAGTATTCCGCCATGGTCAGGCCGGTGAGGCCGATGCGCAGGCGCACCCCAGGAGGCTCGTTCATCTGGCCGAAGACCAGGACGGTGTTCTTCAGTACCCCAGAGTCTTGCATCTCGTGCCACAGGTCGTTGCCTTCGCGGGAGCGTTCGCCCACGCCTGCGAAGACAGAGTAGCCCTTGTGTACCGTGGCGATGGAGCGGATAAGCTCCTGGATGATAACTGTCTTGCCAACTCCGGCACCTCCATAGGCACCGATCTTGCCGCCGCGGGTGAAGGGACAGATGAGGTCAATGACTTTGATACCAGTCTCCAGCATGTCGGTGCTGGTGCTTTGCTCCTCAAACGGTGGCGGTTCCCGGTGAATGGGCCACCTCTCCTCTGCCGCCACTTCGCCCAGATTATCCAGGGCCACGCCCACCACGTTGAATAACCGTCCCAGCGAGGGCTTTCCCACGGGTACCGCAATAGCCTTGCCCGTGTCTGTCACCTCAGTACCGCGCCTGAGGCCTTCGGTGGGGCCCATGGACAGGCAGCGCACCCAGTTGTTGCCCACGTGTTGCTCTACCTCCAGCACCAAACGCTGTCCCTGGAGATCCAACTCCACGGCATTGAATAGCGCGGGCAGATTGTCCGGTGGGAACTCCACGTCCACCACGGTGCCCATTACCTGTACTACTTTTCCTCGGGTTCCTTGTGCCATGGTTGCTTCACCCTTTCGATGTTGCTTGCGTCTGTTACCCTTCCATCGCGGCCACGCCGCCAACGATGTCCAGGAGTTCCTTAGTGATGCTCTCCTGGCGCACCTTGTTCAGCATCAGGGTAAGGCTGTCTATCATCTCGTAGGCGTTTTCCGTGGCGTTGCGCATAGCTACCATGCGCGCGGAGTGTTCGCTGGCAACGCTTTCCAACAATGCGTGGTATAGCTGCATCTCCACAAACCTGGGCAATAGCGCGCCCAGGACCTCGATGCTGCGGGGCTCGTATATGTAGCCTACTGCCTGCCCGGGCGCCAGGGATGCCGGCTCAACAGGCAGTAGCTGCTGCACTACCGGCGTTTGTACCGCAGTGCTCACGAACCGCGTATACGTGATCACTACCTGGTCCGCTACGCCGTTGGTGTAGTCCTCTATGGCTATGTGGGCTATCGGCAGAATGTCCGCCACGGTGGGCCGGTCACCGAGATCCGTGAAGACGGCCCGCACGTCTCTGCCGTACCTCACCATGAAGTCGCGTCCCTTGCGCCCCACTGTCACCACGTTGACAGGTACCTGTTTCTCCAGGATGAACTTCCCCGCTAAGCGGTTCAGGTTGGAGTTCAGGCCGCCGCACAGTCCGCGGTCCGGTGTCAGGTGTATCACCTCTATGCGTTTGACCTCACGCTGGCGCAGCAGGGGATGAACGTCTTCTGCGTCTGCGGGTTGTGCCGCCAGGTCCGCCAGCACAGCCATCAGCTTCTCGGCGTATGGCCGTCCTGCCAGGGTGGCCTGCTGGGCGCGCCGCATTTTGGAGGCGGCAATCATCTGCATGGCCTTGGTGATCTTGGCCGTGTTCTGCACGCTGCGGATGCGGCGTCTTATGGTACGGATGTTGGCCATGATTCTGCCTAATTTCCTTGGGTTCCCTCAGCGACATCTTCGTAGACCCATGCTACGAAGGCCCCATTCACGATAGTGGGCGAGGCATCCTCATCTTGCATGACGATGAGGCAGCCATCGGATCCGTCCTGGAGCTCCCCCACGATTTCCTGGAGGTAGCCTTCGCTTTCCACGCTGGTGACTACCACCACCCGCTTCCCTTTCAGGCGTTTGACGGCTTCATCTACAAGAGACATTTAGTCCAGCCTCACAGTCTGTTTGAATGCCTTGATGGCCTCCACCAGGGCCTTCTCTGTATCTGGATCCAACTCATTTGTGGTGGCCACCTTCTGCAGGATCTGGGGATAGTTGGTCTCCATGTACTTATGGAAGGCGGTTTCCCATGCTTCCACCTGCTGGATGGCCACGTCGTCCATGTACCCATTGATGACGGCGTACATGATTGCGACTTGCTTCTCCATGGACAGCGGCTGGTATTGCGGCTGTTTCAGCACCTCGGTTATACGCTGGCCGCGCTCCAACTGGGATCGCGTGGCTGCGTCCAGGTCCGCAGTGCCAAACTGGGCGAAGGTCACCAGTTCCCGGTACTGGGCCAGGTCCAGGCGTAGCCGGCCAGCTACCCGTCGCATGGCCCGGCGCTGAGCGGTGCCTCCCACGCGGGACACCGACAGGCCGACGTTTACTGCGGGACGTATGCCTGCGTTGAACAGGTCTGTCTCCAGGTATATCTGCCCGTCTGTAATTGAGATAACGTTGGTGGGAATGTACGCCGAGACGTCTCCCGCCTGGGTCTCAATGATAGGTAACGCCGTCAGTGAACCACCGCCGCGGGTCTTGTCCAGGCGCGCGGCGCGTTCCAGCAAGCGACTGTGCAGGTAGAAGACGTCGCCAGGATAAGCTTCCCGTCCAGGGGGTCGGCGCAGAAGCAGCGAGAGCTGCCTGTATGCCCATGCGTGCTTGGACAGGTCGTCGTAAATGATGAGGGCGTCCTTGCCCTGCTCCATGAAGTCCTCACCCATGGTGCACCCGGAATATGGGGCCATGTACTGAAGGGCTACCGGGTCTGAGGAGTTGGCCGCCACCACTATGGTGTGCTCCATAGCACCGTACTTCTCAAGTGTAGCTACCGTCTGGGCTACCTTCCCCACGCGCTGGCCAATGGCCACGTATATGCAGGTCAGGTCGCCGCCCTTCTGGTTGATGATAGTGTCCAGGGCAATGGCCGTCTTTCCTGTTGAGCGGTCGCCAATGATCAACTCGCGCTGCCCTCTGCCTACGGGTATCATTCCGTCCACGGCCTTGATGCCGGTTTGGACAGGCACGTTCACGGACTGCCGGCTTACCACGTTAGGGGCCACGCGTTCCACTGGTCGCGTCTTATCGGACCGGATCGGCCCTTTGCCGTCCACGGGTTGCCCCAGTGCGTTCACCACCCTGCCTATGAGGGCTTCTCCCACGGGTATCTCTGCGATGCGCCCTGTGGCCCTTACCTCATCGCCCTCTTTGATCTGCGAGTCGTCGCCCAGGATAACGGCGCCCACGCCATCTTCCTCTAGGTTCATGGCCATGCCCATGATGTTCCCTGGAAACATCAGGAGTTCCGTGTACTGGACGCCACCCAGGCCGTGGATCCTGGCGATGCCGTCACCCACCTCCGTGACCGTCCCCACATCTACCATGGTGACGCCGCCGCCGAACTCCTGGATCTGGCGTCTTATGACCGATGCAATGTCTTGTCCACGCGTTGCCATGTGTAACTACCTCAGCTTTCTTGCCACGTTGCGCAGACCAGTCCGGTTGGCACCGAACAGGATGTCACCCTGGCGCTTCTGTAAGGCTTCTGCGCAGTGCCAAGAGCCTTCCACGAAGGCTCCCGTCAATAATCCTATCGCCTACCCGTGCTACTATTCCGCCCACCACCGCAGGGTTGACGCGCGTGGTGACTATGACCTGTTTCCCCAGGAGCTGCTCCAAGTGCAGGCGGACTTGCTCTTCCTGCTGGCGCTCCAGGGGAATGGCTGCCGTCACCTCCGCACGCACTCGGTTGTAGTGTAAGTCCGTCAGCCGCTGGTACTCGTCAACTAAGGCCGGAAACAGGCCCAGAGAGTTCCGAGACGTCAGCAAGCCCAGGAGGTTTAGTACCTCTGGATTGAGGTTCCCTAGGACGCTACGGAGGCTCCCCGTTTTGCGCTCCAGGCTCACCTTGGGCAGTTCCAGGTATGCTCTCAGGGCAGCATCCTGAAGAGCATCCCGGGCTGTCTTGAGGTCGTCAGCCCACTTCTCTATCTGCCCCGAGTCGCGGGCGATGTCGAAGGCAGCACTGGCGTAGCGTCTAGCTGTGGGACGTCTGGGCATTGCCCTCAGTTCCTCCCCGCCTGCCCGCTCTCTTTCAGGACTTGCTCGATGATGTCGTTGTGAGCATTCTTGTCCAGGGAGCGTTGGATCACTCTTTCCGCGGCGGTAATGGTCAGGTCGGCAAACTGCTGCCGGACCCCTTCCACGGCGTTGTCCCTCTCCCGCTGGATATCCTCGCGGGCGCGCTCTATGAAAGTGGTAGCTTCCTGGCGGGCCTTTTCCCGCTCCTCTTCCCTGAACCGGTCGGCAGCAGTCCTGGCCTGCTCGATAAGGGCTTGGCCTTCTCTGCGGGCCTCCTGTAGCTGCCGCTCCATGTCCTTCTGGCGCTCTGCTGACTCCTTCTGGACACGCTCCGCCTGCTCCAGGCTCTCGCGGATGCGGGCAGACCGCTGGTCTAGAACGCGCAGAATGCGTTTGTATCCTACTGCGTACAGTATGGCTAGCAGCAGGCCAAAGTTCACCAGGTACACTACCAGACTGGGCCAGTGAAAACCTAACTTATCCATACGGCATCTCGCAAAACAAGAGTGCGCTCCCTTGGCGTCCTTGGGGACGCTACGCTACAAAGAGCAACAGTATTGCCACAACCAGGGCGTAGATGCCCAGGGCCTCGGTGAAGGCGATGGCCAGGATCATGTTGGTCAGGATGGGCCCTCGTGCCTCCGGATTCCTACCGATGGCGTTCAAGGCTCCCGCCCCCAGGATACCAATGCCTATACCTGGCCCTACCATTCCCAGTCCACCAGCCAGGCCGGCTGCCAGTAGCTTAACCGCATCTGCGTCCATGAGTCCTCCTTAGAACTTGAAGAGCTGCTATTGCACCACGGTTCAGGGCCAGTATCTAGTCCTGACCTTTAGATGCCCCATACGCTGCAAGGCCCAGGGCGGCACCTGCCATGCCCAAGGCCGCTATAGCCAATACCAGAGCGATAATGTCCATGCTATTCTCCTGTCACCGTAAGCAGAGGTTTCTCTTTATTCCTCTAGCGAATTAGTGATGCTCTTCGCCGCTTTCGTGGGGCGCTATTGCAGTCATTACAAAGACCAGGGTCAGCGACGCGAATATGAGGCCCTGGATGAGACCTACTAGAAGCTCCAAGCCGTAGAAAATCACAGAGATAACAAATGGGACTATGAAGGCTATGATCAGCAACAGGATTTCCCCAGCTGTCATATTGCCCCAAAGTCGGAAGGTAAGGCTGACCAGTCTGACCAGCTCGCTAAGCAGTTCCAACATACCTACGAATATGTCTATAACCGCGTTGAACAAGCTACCGATGCTACGAACGCGTAGCAAAGATCCTAGCCTGATGAATTTGCCGAAGTAATGAAAGCGCAGAGCCTTGACTCCGTTGAACTCTACAATCACAAAAGAGATCAATGCCAGGGCCAAGGGCATGTTCAGGTCTGTCCCTGCCGGACGGAGCAGGTGCCGTGTGATGTGGCCTTCCGCGTTCAGGAATCCAAGACTCGGGTATATGGGCAAAAGGCCTAACCATGCGTTGACTAACACGAACAAAAAGATGGTAGCGATCAGCGGGAAGAACCGGCGGGTGGTCTCCTTGCCGGCGACTCCCTCCACGAAGTCGTACATTACGCTGATGATGAGTTCCATGAAGTTTTGAAGGCCTTTGGGGGCTTTCCCTGGATCCATGCGCCGCGTGGCGAAGAAGAACAACGCTACCAGCACAATGGTAGTGATCCAGGATGAAAGCAACGTGTTGGTAATAACGAAGCGGTTTGGCAGCTTGCCGGTCTCTTCCACTACTGCGGCGTCGCTGGAAAGCACAGGTTCTGGAGGTAGGTGGACCTCAGGCGTGGGCAGGAAACCTTTGCCGTCTCCAAAAAAGACGCTTCCGACTGCTCCAATGACAAAGCCATAGATCGTAAGGGCTGCCACTCCTACTGCCAATACCAGGATTATTCGCTTACGACCGGTGCCCAAAGGCATTCACCCCTGTTATCGGTTGTTACCGTCGTCGTTGTCGGCTTTCATCAACGGCGCAACCATCCTGTACACGCCGTAAAAAGCCACTGCTATGCCTAGAAATATCCCCAGCACTGTAAATAGGCGTCCCGTTCCCAGCCGCCCGTCCAGCCACAGCCCTCCCAATATGCCGAGGACGATACTTGCAGCTATGTACCCTCCCAACCCCATGAGCCGGAGGGCCAGGGCGAACCCATCCCTGTTCATACCTGCCGCCAAACTTTGCGCATTTTATCACACGACCTTTGGAGGGTCAACGTGGCGCGTGGTCAAGGATTCCTGGCATGCTCAAAAGAATACTCCGACTTCAGGAAAGTCGGAGTATTCTGGTCTTCCATCGGTTTCGATTAGAGAGGGCGGGCCCTACTCTTTGCCCTTGCCCAGGTCTTCCAGATTCAGCGTGTTGATGAACTCGGTGAAGGCGGACATCCGCCGCAATTCCTCTTCTCGCACCTCTTCGGGTTTCTCCTCCCCTTCCTTTTCTTCCTTGATGACCGGTTTCCCTGCCTCGTCCAGGATCACGCCTGCCTTCTCCAACACCTCGTCATTGGCGTAGATGGGTACGCCGGCGCGGACAGCCAGGGCTATGGCGTCGCTGGGTCTGGAGTCCACTTCTACCGTTTTGCCGTCCAGCCGGAGGCTGAGCTTGGCGAAGAAGGTGTCGTTCTGCAGATCGCACACGGTCACGTGGGTCAGCCATCCGCCAAGAGACTTGATGACGGAACTTAGCAGGTCGTGGGTAAGGGGTCGTGGCACAGAGACGTCCTGGAGCTTGACGGCGATGGCATCCGCTTCGGCAGGCCCTATCCAGATAGGCAGATAACGGTCCGAGTCCTTTTCCTTGAGGATAACCACCCGCTGGTAGTTCATCAAGCTGACTCGGATGCTATCAATGACCATCTCCGGCATAGCGTCTCCTTCCTCTCCTGCGAGAGTAAGCGATTCCCCATGTTACCCTCCGCCAGATTAGATGTCAACGGAGATGGCTCGCTCTGAAAATAGGCTGTCATGAGGGTATGGGCATGGACTTCCGTGCCTAGACCTCGCCTATCACTGAGGGTCGTAAGGAGGCGATGTTGATCTCGTGTCTTGTGGGCCGCCGATGGCTACTGTTTCAGGCGTCGTTCCAGAGCGCTGCGCTCCAGCAGGACCCTGTGTCCGCAGCCCGCACAGCGCAGGCCGATGTCCGCTCCCAGGCGCACCACCGTCCACTGGTAGCTGCCACAGGGGTGGGCCTTTCGTAGCTGCACAACTTCTCCCAGTTGCAGGTCCCTTACCATGGGTGCCCCTCGGTAGCCCGGACGGCGTTGATCTCGTCCCGCAACTTTGCAGCGGCGCCGCGCGCTGCCTCGGCGAAGTCGTGTTTGCGGGAGGCGTATATGATGCCTCGTGAGGAGTTGAACAACGCACGTTTTCCTTGGCTATCTACCCCGTTGCGGACCGACTGCTCTAGGTCGCCAGCCTGTGCGCCCAGGCCGGGGATCAGAATGGGCAGCTCTGGGCATATGCCGCGGACTTCTGCCAGTTGTTTGGGGTACGTGGCTCCCATTACTAGGCCCACATTGCCGTAGCGGTTCCAGTCTGAGGCTCTCTGCGCGATCACTTGGTACAGGGGTACCTGATTACCTCCAACTGGAGTTGCTAGGTCTTGAATGTCGCTTGCGCCCGGATTGGAGGATCTACACCATATCAAGGCACCTTTATCCCGGTAGTCAAGGAAGGGCTGAACTGCGTCGTGCCCGCCATATGGATTCACAGTCGCGGCATCGAACCCCCAGACATCGAACATAGCCTTGGCGTAGGCGGCGGCGGTGTTCCCGATGTCGCCCCGCTTGGCGTCCCCCAGCAGCACCACCTCAGGGGCTACGGTGCGGATATGCTGGATGGTCTGCTCCAGGGCTCGCAGGCCTGGCAGGCCCATGGCCTCGTAGAAGCCCAGGTTGGGCTTGTAGGCGCATACCAGGTCGTGGGTGGCGTCAACGATGGCCTTGTTGAAGGTGGCCACGTCCTTCACCGAAGGCGGCATGAGGGCCGGATCGGGGTCTAGGCCAACGCATACCAGGCTACGGTGGGTTGTGCAGGCCTTATCGAGCCGTTCGAAGAACGTGACCATTGCGCCTCCTTATGTCAGTGTCAGTAGTGTAGCCCCAGAGCAAGGGTGCCGCAAGCTAGCCGGGACAATTTTGCACTCTCTGGGTGGCCGATGCTAGGATAGGAAACACCGCTACTTTTTTGAGAGGCCGTAAGCTATCCGCCGTGAAACTCAGTCCTAACATGATCGATGGCACTTTCGTAGCCAGGGTGAACCGGTTTGCAGCCCTGGTGCAGGTTGATGGCCATGAGACGCTGGTCCACGTGGCCAACTCTGGAAGGTTGCGGGAACTCTTCCAGGAAGGGATGCAGGTGCTCCTGACCCCCGTGGACGGCGCTGCAAGCCGCAAGACTCGCTACGACCTCACCCTGGTTGACCTTGGGCATACACTGGTCTCCGCCGATGCCCGTCTTCCCAACGCCATCGTTTACGAAGCTATCAAGAGCGGCCAAGTCGCCGAGTTGCTGGGCTACTCAGACGTACTGCGGGAGCAGGCATTGGAAGAGTCGCGCATTGACCTGTTGCTGCTGAGAGATGACACCAGATGCTACGTGGAGGTCAAGTCAGCCACGCTGGTGCAGGACAGTGTGGCTCTCTTCCCGGACGCTCCCACTGCTAGGGGTCGGCGTCACCTGGAGACGCTGGTGCATGCGGTGAGACAGGGTTGGGGTGGGGTGGTGGTCTTTGTGGTGCAGCGGGAGGACGCTCAATCGTTTGCTCCCCACGATGCCGCGGACCCTGACTTCGGCAAAGCCCTGCGCCATGCCCATCGGGAAGGGGTGAAGGTGTACGCTTACGGTTGCAGGGTGACTCGCCAGGAGATCACCCTGGCGCAAAGGCTGCCTGTGCTGCTGTAGCAGTCGGTTCCGTCCCGATGAACCTGCAAGAGCCCTAGTGGGCTTGTGGAAGGGAGCTATGAATAAGGCGTCCAGGAAGCACAAGTCGACGATTGCACCCATGAGAGCGCGGCTTCTGGAGGTCTACGGGCGTCTCTACCAGAGGTATGGCTCCCAGCAATGGTGGCCCAGCGACGGCCCTTTCGAGACCATCGTGGGTGCCATTCTTACCCAGAACACCGCCTGGCGGAACGTGGAGAGGGCCATCAGCAATCTGAAATCTGCACAGGCCCTTACGCCCGGGAAGCTGCGTGAGATCTCTCAGGAAACGCTGGCTGCCCTGGTCCGGCCCAGTGGCTACTTCAACACCAAGGCCAGAAAGTTGAAGGCCTTTGCCGAGCACCTTGGGACGCGGTACAACGACGACCTGAACGCCTTCCTCAGTCAGGACGGCTCTCTTCTGAGGCAGGAGTTGCTGTCTATATACGGCATAGGCGAAGAGACCGCCGACGACATCCTGGTATACGCAGCGCGGCTGCCGTCCTTCGTGGTGGACTCATATACGCGGCGAATCCTGGAGCGTTTGGGCCTGGTGTCTGAAAGCATCGGGTACGAAGCGATTCAACGCCTCTTCCACGAGAGCCTTCCCTCCGACGTCCAGGTGTTTAATGAGTATCATGCCCTGCTGGACAGACATGCCAAAGAGACATGCCGCAAGTCACCCGTTTGCGACGGGTGTTGTCTTCTGGACCTGTGCCCCATGGGACGAAAGATGCTTGCCATAGCCCCGGTTTAGTGGGGGTGCAGTACTGCTCCGCGTGGCCAGAGGCGAGCCTGGAGTTACTCGGAGCTTTCTTGTTCTTGTTCTTGTTCCTCGCTCCGGGGGGCCTGCTGCTCGGTGGGGCGCAGAATCCCGATGAAAGGCATGTTCCTGTACCTCTCCATGTAGTCCAAGCCATAGCCCACCAGGAACTCGTCAGGCGCTTCAAACCCCACGTAGTCCAGTTTCACCTCCACCAGCCGCCTCACCCGCTTGTCCAGCAGAGCGCACACCTTGAGGCTGGCCGGCTTCTGGGCTTGCAGATAGCGCATCAGGTAGCTCAGGGTCATCCCTGTGTCCACTATGTCCTCTACAAGCAGAACGTGGCGGCCTTCCACGGCGATGTCCGGCCCCTTGGTGATCTCTGCGGTGGTGCCGTTGCCCTGGGCGCCTCCGTAGTAGGAAACCGACATGAAGTCAACCGATAGTGGCAGGGGGACCTGGCGCATCAGGTCGGCCATGAAGCAGAAGACACCCCGCAAGACGCCCACCAGGAGAAGTTGCTGTCCTTCATAGTCGTGGGAGATAGCGCGCCCCATCTCTGCGACCTTCCTTTCGATCTGGGGCTTGGTGAACAACACTCTCTCGACGCCGGGGATGTCGGCCTGGGCCAGAGGGCCAAACCCATACTTGGCCAGCAGGCGGTAGATGTCCCTGCGGTACAGCAGCTTGATGTTGACGTCCGGGTACAGTGCCTTGATCTCCCGCAGCTTGCGGTTCTTTTCCGTCACCAGGCTCTGCTTCAGCGTGGTCATCTCAATGTACATGTCCAACTCGGGTAGGTAGAAGTCTGGAGTGAACATCTCCACTACCTTGTCCCCGTCCCAGCGCAGAGGGAAGGAGCGCGGTTCGTACAGCCATTGCACTCCATAGAAGCTCAGAATGCGGGCAATCTCCTCCTCGCTGGGATGTGCGAAGGGACGGTGGGACGTGGGCACTACGACTCGATCCAGAGGTGGAGCTGCTGGCGCTTCTCGCTGCTGCGGCCTGCGCCTGGGAGGGGGTGGCGTGGTGGGTGCGCTGGTTCCCTGGGTCGGCCTGGGAGCGGACTCCTGGGAAACGACTGCTCCTTCGCTTGCTTCCGGGGCTGTCTGTACACCACCTCTGCGACCTCGCCTGCGTCTGGGGCGTCTGGCTGGTGCTGGCGATGGGGCCTCCATGCCATTGGCGTTGGGCGCGGAAGTCAAGGCAGCGTTCGCTGAAGACGAGCTAGCCCTGCGCCGGTGCCGTCGTCTTGCGGGGGTTGGCGGCGTTGCGGCGGGTTCGTTCTGGTCAGGTGTGTGGAAGTCCTCGGTTGACAAGTTACGTTGCTAGCAGTTTCTCTTTCATCATGATATCTGGTTCCGAGCTAACATACAATCACTAGCTCTTTTTCTTGAAGACCAGATGTAAGACTGCCAATACGCCGTCCAGCAGCTTGAAAGCCAGCCAGGATACGGCGCGGTATACTAACCACAGGCCACGAATGATCAGGTAGACGGCTACCTCCGGCACTGCCAGCAGGGCTAACGCCAGAACCGCCACCAGCAGCAACGGGCTCACGATCACTAGTGTTCTCAGGCCACGGTCCGCGATGCCGACGGTCCTATCGCGGATAAGGCGCTGGTTCTCGCGCTCACTCAGATTGGTTTCAGGCCAGGGGTATTTGTCGTCGCAGATGGCGCGGACTATCCGTGGCCAGACCAGGACATCGTTTTTCCAGTAGGCGCTGTGGTCGGAGAGCATGCTATCGTTATTGATGACCAGTCGCTCCCAGGTCTGTTCGGGCTTTACCTGGGTACATTTCCAGAATCCCATCTCCAAGCCTCCAGCGGACACCGGGTCATAGCGGGAGTAGATGTTGAGCCAGGAGAAAGCCGTTTCTGGAGTGCGGATGGCGGAGCCAATTGGGCTGCGGAACCTTGATCTGGCATGAGCAGCGGCTGCTTGCTCAGTCATGGTATAGGTGCGGTTCAGCGCTGAACCAAGGGTAACCCAGGTGATGTGCCTCGGGTCCGCCGATCCAGCCAGGAATCGCTTCTCAGGGTGTGCTTTGAGGTATAGGTCGATTGCCCGCTCCTCGGTCATGGCGTCGTAGCTGATGGCAGCTCCCAGGGAGTGTGCTATAACCGTAATGGACTGGATGTCTTTGTCCCACAGCATCTGAATGAACGCGTCTTCAAAGGGTCGGCGTATGGCGTCGGCTGCTATAGGGTCGTCCAGGAGCTTCTTGGCATCGCCCAAGCTCTGCACAACGAAAGGGTACAGGGCGTTGGCCAGAGAGTTTACCGCCTTGGTCAGCCACGAGGTGACCTTGCCGACCCAGCCAAGGCGTCGCACCGCGGCAGGCGGGCTAGGCAAACCCCGGAGCAGCAATAGGAGCCACACTAGGGTAAGGAGTCCACGGCCGGTCTTGTGCATCAGCCAGGCCACAGCCCCGTACATGGAGGCTTGCCAGACGTAGTATTTCCTCACGTAATCCGGGTACTTCTGCGTGTCGCTCCACGTTTCCAGGGGCCGAGCCTCCCAGGGGCCCAACGGCATTTCGTTCAATGGGTTCTCAGCAATGCGGCCTATGGCCTCGGCCTCGCGGGCTATTAGGGCCCGTCCCCAGCGGATCATCTCCGGCAGGGTGGGAGGACGGAAGGCGGCGGCCCAGCAGGCTTCCTGCACGTGCCACTCTTCGACGAAGCCGCCGGGCCCCCGGACCATCATTGTCACCTGCGCGGGTACCGGAGTTTTGGCATCAAAGCCCAGGGCTATCTCAGGTTCGAAGTCCACCTTGCCGCCCTTGGACTCCAGGTAGCGTGCCAGAGGGCCAACAACGTCCCTCAGGAAGTCTCCCTTCTTCTGTTCCCCAATGCCGTGGATGACTAGTATGCCTCTGATCATAGCGCCCTCCTTAAGTCCGCAGCGGTGTGCCTTCTGCTATGGAGGTAGCTGCATAAGTTCGATGCGCACGTCGTCCGGGGCGCGGACGAAGGCGGTCTTCATGCCGCTTTCCAGGGTGCGCAGAGGCTCCAGCACCTCCAGGCCCTTGAGCGATAACTTGGCCAGCAGTTGCTCTAGGTCGGCGGTGTGCAGCCCGAAGTGCTCCAGGCCCAGATGGACGTCGGCGGAACCCTTGGGCACATCCTGTCCTGTCGGAGGCGACGAGATGTTTATTCTGGTTCCGGCCAAGTCCAGCCCAACGGTCACCGCTCCCTGATTTTCAGTATCCCTGACGACCTTCGCTCCCAACATCTCCACGTACCAGCGTGCGGCCTTCCGTGGATCGTGGCTCCTGAGATGGATGTGGTTCAACTGCAGCATACGCACCTCTTGGACTTCTGGTTATTGGAAACGAGTTTGGCGGCATGATAACAGGTGCCCACCTGTCACGCCAGAGGAGGGTGGCTGGCGGTTGCCTTGCGGCCCTCAACTACGCCGAGGGCCACTCACGCTGGGCGCGGTTCATCAGGTCCGTGATCACATCACTGGGCGTGAACTTCACTATGGCTGCCACTGCCAGCAGGACTATCGCCACATCGTCCAGATAGCCCAGGACGGGAATGAAGTCCGGGATCAGATCTATGGGCGAGGCTAGGTAAAGGGCTGTGGCAAAGGGGATAGCCTTCACCCATAGAGGGACCCTGGGATCCTTCACTAGCGCTTTCGCAAAAGCAATTTTGCTACGGGTGGGAAGGCCGACGAAGGTGCGGTAAGGCTCGCGCCGGGACGCCTTCCTGGCCCACAGGTACAGGGCAGCCGCTGCCACGACGGTAGCTCCAACGACGGCCAGTAGCCATTCTATCCATGACATGTGTGCATCTCCTGCCGGCGCCACTATATCATGCCTTGATAGGTCGTAGGTTGGTGGCCTAAGACATTGCCTCCCCTTGCGTCGCCACCTTGAGCAGGCGTTCCATGAGCACCTGCCGCTGCTGCTGGTACTGGGCTTCTCTCAGCTTTCCTCCCTGGAACTGGTCGTCCAGCGAGGCGATGGCCTGGATGAGTGATGCCCTGTCCAGCGCCGGCTGCTTCAGTGAGGAGCGGCGCCGCAGTCCCGCCAGCAGAAGAATCGCCATTGCCGTGGCCATCACCACCGGGATGACCATAGGCCACGACACCCTTGAAAAGACCCCCTGGAGGCGCTGGACTAGTGATGGCTGGGGCAGTCCTTGTAGAAGGATGCTTATTCCAGCCTCTGGCGGCAAGTCCTTGGCTTCCAGCAAGTGAAACTTGGTAGACCCGATGGTCGTGTTCCCCATGTCCGTCATCTGTGGGCTGGAGATGCTTCCGACATCCTCCGACACCAGCATCCGGAAGGTGCTGGTGCCCATCAAGAATGACCTCGATAGGTCCAGATTGGCGCTGCTGTAGGGCGCCGTGTAGCCGAATATGACGTTATGGGTACCTGGAGGGACGGGGCTTGCCAGGGCGAAGCCTTTGTCCACCTGCAATACCTGGCCTTCGGGTAGCTCTGCCTGTACATCCAGGTCAGCGGCGTTAGAAGGGAGCGGGAACCGTAGAAAACTCATGGAGCCGTCGGTGCTGGACTGCGGCATGAAGGTTCTGTCCCCTTGATTGGCTATTTGCACTATCTCCAGGAAAGCCAACGTCCGTGTCGCCGGTTTTGCCTTCAGCACCAACAGGGTGTTTCCCTTGATGCTTAGGCCGTCCATGCTGGACGTAACTTCGTAAACCGTCAGCAGCACGTTGGTCAGGTCGCTCCCTGGCTGCAGTTGCACGGCGTAGTTTATGCCCAGATACATGGCTGCGATGCTGTAGCTGGCCACGTCCTGAATGGGCACGGCCGGGAAAGCGAACCTTCCCTGGCCGTCGGCGGTGGTAGTGCGCTGGTCCGGAGTCCTGTTGTTGTAAAACACGGAGAGAGACACCTGGACATCGCTTGGGACGCTGGCGCCTGCTGTCCCGTTGACCACGGAGCCTGAGATGCTGGTCGTTTGTTCTTGGGCCTGCGCCACCAGGGCGATAGCCGACAGCGCTACCGACAGGAAGGCCAGCAAGACCCATGCCGGGCTCCTCCGTAACACCGTGTCAAGGTTCATGGCCGCTCCGAGCCTGGAGTATCTCTGCCTCCAGCGCCTGGGCAAGCTCCTGGAGACGCTGCTGCGCCAGCAACATCTCCGCCGCCTCGTGGCGGAGATGTTGGACCTCCCGCGCATAATCTGCCTCGGAGATGTTTTCCAGGGCGAGGTCTTGTCGCAGCAGGTCCGCCTGTTGATAGATGGCTTCTCGCCGCTCTTGAAGTTCCAGTACGGGATTTGTAGCCCGTGCCTGTGCCCTCCGGCCTATCAGTGGGTAGGCGATCACGCCGAGGCTCACCGCTGCCAGCGCCACGCCGATAATCAGGGCGATCACGGTCACTCCTTACCAACAGGCGACGCCATTACTCGTGTGTCCTCGGGCGAAGGTAGCGGCAGCGCTTGCCTCTTGGGCCACAGGGCTATCGCAGTGCCCAGGATCAGCAACGGGCCTGCCAGCCACATCCACCACACCATCGGGTTCACCATGATGCGGAATACGGCGTTGCCATTGTCCGTGGACTCACTGGACACGATGTACAGGTCTTCTACGGGTGTCGAGTGTATGGCAGCCCGCGTGGAAGTCATACGCTGGTCTGGATAGAAGGCCCTCCAGGCCGTCATGGCCAGCGTGTCGCCGTTGGGCCTGGACACCAGAAGGTCGTTGAAGAACTCAGTGCGGTCGGCCTTGGTCAAAGAACGGGCGCCCATGTACTCAATGGAATAGTCTCCGACGGCCACTTTGTCGCCTGGTGCCAGGACCACGTCCCGCTGGACGCCGTAGAACGTTGACCCTGTGACCCCCAGTGCCAGTACCACTATGGCCAGGTGGGCGATGTATCCACCGTACCTGGCCCGGTTGGCCATCACAAGCCTGCCGAACGCCACGGCATAGTTCTCTCCTTGGCCGCGGTGGCGGACCAGTGTCCCGCGGACCCACTCCTGCACAACGCTCGTCGCCACCAGGCTGCACAGGCCGAAAGATAACAGAGCGAAGCCATTGTGAACTCCCAGCGCCGCCAGCATTGCTACCACTGCTAGTGCAGCCAATGCAGGCACTAGGATCGCTCTACGCAGGGTGGACATGGTAGCATGGCGCCAGGGTAGCAGTGGGCCCACGCCCATGAGAAACAGGAGGAGAAGGAACAGAGGCCCGTTCACCTGGTTGTAGTAGGGTGCTCCCACGGTGACCGTTGCGCCTCGGAGTGCCTGGGACACGAGAGGGTACACAACCCCCCACAGCGTGACGAAGGCCACGCCCAGGAGCAGCAGGTTGTTCACCAGGAACGCCGCTTCTCGCGACATCCAGGAGTCCAGGGAGGCGGTGCTTCTCAAGCGGTTGTAGCGCAGAAGAAAGACTCCTATAGAGAAAACTAGGCCGGCGCCAAGAAATCCCAGGAATACCCATCCCAGCGTCGAGGAGGCGAAGGAGTGCACCGACGGCACCGGGCCTCCACGATTGATGAAGATGCCAAACAGGGCAAGGGTGAAGGCGATGCTCACCAGCACCGTGTTCCACATCCGGAACATCCGCCTGCGCTTCTGTACCATGATGGAGTGCAGGAAGGCCGTCATCACCAGCCACGGCATCAACGCCACGTTCTCAATGGGGTCCCATCCCCAGTACCCGCCCCACCCCAGAATGGTGTAGGCCCACCAGGCTCCCAGCAGGAGGCCGCTGCCAAGGATGGCCCATATCACCAGGCCCCAGATTCTACCTATGTCCGTCCATGCATCCCAGTCTCGTCCTGCCAACAACGCTCCAATGGCTATGGAGAATGGCACCGTCATGCCGATAAGCCCGGCCATCTGCATCGGGGGATGGATAAACATGCCAGGGTGCGTGAGTAGTGGATTGATTCCCTGGCCGTCTGGTGGGGTGAAAGACAGCATGTGGAAGGGATTGGCCAGTGTGACCATAACGCCTACGAAAAAAGAGAGCACCCCAGTCAGGATGGCAATGGTGTAAGGCAAGCTATCACGTAGCGATCGCTGGCCTACCCATGTCACCACGGCTGTGAAGAGCGATAGCACCAGGGCTATGTACAGAAGAGAGCCTTCGTTTCCTGCGTAGAATGCCACCCAGGTATACAACGGGTTCATGGCTAGGCTGCTGTGGGCGGCAACGTACTCAACCTGGAAGTCATGCGTCAGAAAGGCTGTCACGAGGCTTATGGTGGCCATGCCCAGAGCCACGGGCACCATGTACACAGCTCGCCGGGCGCTTATCACCAGGCGTTCGTTGTCTCTCAGCTTGCCCAGGATAGACCCCAGGAGGGCGTACAGGGCGAGCGTAAACCCTATGTACAGAGCAATGGAACCGGTCTCTGCCATCATGTGCGCTTTCTACCAGCCTCAGTGTCATGTGGGCCGTCCGCTAGGGCTTGGCGCATTTCTTCATCCACCAGCCCAAGGTACGGCGCTAGCTCTTCCTCGGTGACACTCCGGCTCGGGCCAACCGCCGTCGCTGGCTCTGGGACGCGCCTCATGTTTCTCAGGACCACCAATAGTATGATCGCCCCCGCGATCAGCCCTGCGCCCGGCACCACCCACGCCAGCAGGTTGAGCCCTGACTTGGTCGGTGCGGCCAGCACCCGTTCGCCGTACCTGGCCACGAAGAAATCCAGGATCTCCTGGCGTGACTGGCCCGCCTGTAGCTTCTCCAATACAATGGCGCGCATCTGTTTGGCCAGCTCTGCCTGCGACTGGTCTATGCTCTCGCCTGGGCACACGGGGCACATGAGGCTCCTGTCGATCTCCCAGGCCTGTTCTTCCAGAGAGAGCGGCTGAGCCTGGCACCCGCCTGCTGCCAGAACAACGGCTATCAGGACGGATACTCCGCAGAGCAGTCGAAAGAGCATAGTCTGCTTACACACGCCTCTTTTATTATATTTGTTTTCAATGCGACGTGTCTCTCTGAGGACGTGTACTAGCATTACTTCGTCGGAGTCTTAGAATCTGCCTGCTGCGGGTGGGGGTGTGGCCTACACTCGCATGGGATCACCGATTCCTCAGCAGCGATGGTGCCCTCGTCTCAGGCAGGGGGCTGTCCGGCTACTGTTGAAGGTCGCGCATGTATTGGACTATTGCCCACCGCTCATGCGCCGTCAGAAGCTTGCCGAAAGGCGGCATGACGAAACGTCCCTCGGGCAGCCCGTATGCTCCGGCGAAGCCCTTGGTGACTAGGATGAACAGCTCGCCGTCGGACTTGCCTTTCGTTGGGCCTTGGGACGTCAGATTGGACGGCGGAGCCAGGTAGCCCGCCTCTTTCAGCTGGTTTGCCAGAGGCCCATCGCCCTGGCCTGTCTCGCCGTGGCAGACGGCACAGTTGACCCTGTAGAGCCTGGCACCCAGGGCTGAGGTGGCGGCATCATTGGGTAGAGGATTGCGTAGTGTACCAGCCTGCGATATGTCCACATCCACTTCTCTACCGGTGGTGGGCACGGAGTCGGCGGGAGCCGAAGTGGTAAGAGGTTCCTGGGTTCGGTACGACTGCTGGTAGTGCATCTCATTGAAGAAATCCAGCGGGTAAGATCCCCGAGAGCATCCGGCCAGAGCCAGCGTGAACAGACCAACTACCAGGAGCCGGATAGTCCAGCCCTTGCTCGTGGAGACACGCTCTGGGGAACGCTGTTTCTGGCGCGCCATGAAAGGTGTGTGCTCCTTATTCCTTCGTGAGGACGTCTACTGCCCCGGACTTGCGGAATAGCTGCTCCATGACGTTGGTCTTATCCGGGGCGCAGTCCACCTTGACGCCGATGTACCCCTCGGTGATGCGTGGGTCGTAGATGCCTGCCTTAAGGTTCGGCAGTCGCGATTCAAAGAAGATGCCCAGCACGCTGAACAGGATTGCACCCAGCAGCGTGGACTCGTACATGACGATGAACATGGGGGGCAGAGACAGTATGGGCTTGCCCCCTGTTATCAGCGGGTATGCTGCCTGGGTCGCCCAGGTCATTGCCAGCGATGCGGAGAGTCCCACGATGCCTCCCACTAGTGGGAAGACGAAGAGCCTGTGCTTCGTGATCCTCTCCCCGAAGGCGCCTTCTGGGTACGGGGAGTCGGTCATTATCTCGAACTTCTCCTCAGAGTAGCCGGCAAGCTTCAGGCCGTCGGTGGCGCTGGCTGCCGCCTCAGCCTCTTTGAACAAGGCCAGCATTTGCATTATGCCTTCTCCTTTCCCACGGGGGTTACTCCTCTACTCGCAGAGCGGGCACGCTCTTGCGGCCCACCTGAACGTTGTCGCTCAGGACTTGGCCCTCTTTCATGTCGAATATGGGGATCATTGGAGCCAGCTTGGCGAACAACATGAGCATGAAGAGTACAGCGGCACCCCCCCCTATCAGGATGGTGATCTCGTAGATGGTGGGGTGGTACGTTCCCCAGTTGAATGTCAACGGCTGTTTCCTGGCCAGGGAGGGGACTATGACCAGGAACCGCTCTATCCACATTCCCACGTTCACCGCCAGGCACGTGATGACCATCCACATTGGGCTCCTGCGCACGCTCCGGAACAACCACAGCGGCACAGGGAAGAAGTAGACCCCTATGAGCATGATATAGAAAAGCAGGTTCCACGGCCATGTGGACACCAGCATCTCGCGCAGGGCCAGATCAGCGCTTTCCAGGGAGTAAAGCGAGAACCCGAACTCCAGCAGGAAAAAGTACAGCCATCCTGTGCCCAGGGCTATCATTAGCTTGGCCAGGTTCTCTATGTGCTCGATCCGGATGTACGCTTCCCACCTGAACAGGCGCCGCATCAGTATCATCATGATGGTCACTGCGGCCACACCAGAGTGGACCGCCCCCATCAGGAAATAGGGGGCCATGACCGTGGTGTGCCACCCGTTTACACCTATGCTTACCGAGAAGTCCCAGGCGATGATGCTCCTTACGGAGACGAATACAGGCAGCAGCAGTGCCGAAAGCAGGAACCCCGCCATCACCTGGAGCTTCCATTGCCGAGGCGTCCCACGCCAGCCCATGGCCAGGAAGCTGTAGACCTGGTGCTTGATCCCGTTGGTCCTGTCCCTGATGACCGCCATGTCAGGCACCAGGGCCACTATGACGAACAAGAAAGTGCCCGTGAGGTACGTGGTGATGGCCGCTGGGTCCCACACCAGCGGCGACCTGGGGTCTGGCCAGATACCCCTGGGGAAGTCGTACGGGAAAACCCAGTAGAATACCCTCCAGGGCCTACCTGCGTGAATGACGGGGTGCAGCGCTGCCCATATCAGGGCAAACACTGTGACTACCTCTGCCGCCCGCGTGATAGGACGTCGCCACTCGGCTTTGCTCAGGCGCAGCAAGGCGGAAATCATAACTCCGGCGTGGGCTATTCCTACCCAATACACGAAGTCGCTGATGAAGACAGCCCAAACCACGGCTCGCCCCAGTCCTGTCAGCCCCATACCAGTGGCCATTACAACGCCAAAGACGCCCAGGCCCACCAGCGTCAGCGCGCCAAGGACACCCAGTGCTATCCAGTACCACATAGGCGTCCGTAGGACGGTCACCAGCAGGTCGCTGTTGATCTGAGCGTGGGGCAGCGTAACCCGTTCTTGCATTGTCCTAGCAGCTCCTTGCGGCTTCCTAGTCGGGTTTCCCCATCACCGTTACATGACTCTTCAAGAATGGTCTGACGACCCTCAGCCGGATCCCTTCGCCGATTTCCCACACGGAGAAGATAGGCACCAGCCTACCTGCCAGCAGCGTCAGAAACAGCGCGCCGGAGATTGCCCCCACCATCATCGTCAGGTCCAGGATGTCAGGGTAGTGAGTGGGAGGTATGGCTTCCAAGGTGTGGGCTGTGATAGCGTCGGTAGGAACAGAATATGCGGCTACGTACAGCCGTATCTTGTCCAACAACGCTCCAACCAGTATGAAGGAGGCAGCCAGGGGCGCTCCCCAGGTGCTCTTGCGCACGCTGTTCCACAGGAGCAGCGAGAATGGGAGCAGGAAACACAGGATCCAGGCCAGGAAGAAAAGGACTCTGTACGGCCCGAACATAAGGAGCTTTAATTCATTCTGCTCCTGGGGCATGCGGCCATACCAGTGCAGGAGGAAGCTGGCCCACCAGAAGTAGAACCACAAGAGCGTCAGGCCCAGGAGCACCTTGCTGGCGCTCCAGAAGTGCTCCATGTGGACGTACCTTTCCATTTTCCCGTATTTGCGGGCCACCCAGAGAGTGAGCACCACCGTGGCTAGCCCGCCCTGAAGGCCGCCGATGACCTGGAAGGCTGGGAAAATAGAGTCCCGCCACCCTGGTACCAGCGCCATAGCGAACTCTATGGTGAATAGTGTGAACACTCCTACCAGTGCGACAAAGGAGAAGGTGCTCAGGAACTCCATCCCTCCCTTTAACGCCCTCCATTGCTTCAATGTTCCTCTCCAGCCGCCCGCCGTTCCCTGGCCCAGTGAGCGCGGCCTTTTGTCTCTCCTGTCACGCAGCAAAGCCATGTCGGGCCTGGATGACATCCAGAGCAGCGTCAGAGAGGTGAGAACCAGGGTAATAACAGCCAGGGCCGCCCATGCGTGCGGGGCGCCAGGAATCGTTATGGAACTGCTGGCTCCGAGAGTTGCCATCTCCGTGTCCTGGAACCACATCGTCCGGCGTCCCGCGGCGGGAGGCAGTAGGATGAGCAGCGGGATGACCATGAGGAGGACCAGCAGCCCCACGACGGCATAGATCTCACCGAACCGGGTGAGGGGCCGCCGCCAGTGGTTCTTGGTCAGCCGGAGGGCCGCCACCGTGACGGGCGCTGATCCCGCTGTGCTCAGCAAGAAGACTGTGGTGGCGGCGAAGTAGCCCCACGGCAACCGGTCATGGAACCCATCGCTCGCGGCGCGTACAGCGAAAGCTGCCACGCCCAGTAGGAAGAGCAGGCCGGAGACCAGCATCGCTGTCCTGTAGCGTGGCCCGGTGACGGCGTGGCGGGCCAACACGTCGTTGGTGAACTCCTCCGCCGTCACCTCTATGGGAGGGCCGTTATGCATGCGCCTCTTCCTTGGCTTCCAGGTCTACCTTTTTTAGGTAGATGACGTTGGGCTCTGTGCCCAGGGATTCTAGCAGGCGGAACCTGCGCTGTCCTTTGGTCAGATTAGACACCTTGCTGTTGGGGTCGTTGGCGTCCCCAAAGACCAGCGCGCTGGTCGGGCACGCCTGGACGCATGCCGGCTGGACCGCTCCGTCGGGGATTGCGTCTTGCCCCTGCCGCTTGGCGTCCACCTCTACCCGCCTTATGCGTTGGACACAGAATGTGCATTTCTCCATGAGTCCGCGGCTCCGCACTGTCACGTCCGGGTTCAACTGGTTGCGAAGCGTTTCAGGCCACTCTGGCTCCCAGTAGTTGTAGACCCGGGCGTAGTAGGGGCAGTTGGCCTGGCAGAAGCGTGTACCCACGCACCGGTTGTATACCTGGACGTTCAGTCCCTCGTCGTTGTGATACGTGGCAAACACCGGGCACACAGGCTCGCACGGAGCGTTGTCGCACTGCTGGCACAGCACTGGCAAGAACCTGGCCTTCACGTTGGGGAACTCCCCATCCCAGTACCTTTCTATGCGTATCCACTGCTGTACCCGTTGTTGGGTGAAGTGCGATTCTGAGTTAATAGGGATGTTGTTCTCCGCCTGGCAGGCTATCACGCACGCTTGGCACCCTGAACACCGGTCGGCGTCTACCACCATCTGCCACTTGTGAGACTTAGCCTTGTCAGCCATCTAGTATCTCCTTCGAATCCAACCGTTCTATCTCCTCGGCAATCTGGCTATGGCTCAGCCTCTGGCCTGGCCAGAGGCATGATTTCCTCGGAGGCCATAGGAGTTACCACTCCCTCCACTTTGGGGACGCGGGAACGTGTGCCGGTTTTCCTGACCTCCACGCGGGTTGCAGCCCAGGCCAGTGCCCCAGTCTCCTGGTCCTTCGCAGGCGCCAGCACCGAGAATACATTGCTGCCTCGCCCTTTTGCCACCGAACCGCGGAAGTGTGACGGGCCAACCTCCATCTCGCCGTAGACGGTATGCCCCTGGCCCGTTGGTATGGATATGACTCCAGGCGCAGCGGCAGGGTGCGGATAGGCCAGGGCCTGGATAGTCCCTGCGGCGCTCTTGATCTCCAGGACATCTCCTTGCTCGATCCCCATTGCTCGCGCCGTACTGACGTTGATCTCCGCCCAGGTCTGCCAGGCAGTCGTTGTGACGGGGTCGGGCGTGGACTGAAGCCATGGAAGGTTGGCCCCCTGTCCGTCGCCTAGGCCAATGGAAGAGAATGGCACTAGTTGAAAGGCGTCTGCTCCTGTCGACCCGTCAAACTGCGGGGCCAGGTTCTCAGGTCGCTGTGGCAGCTTGGATGGAGCTGGGCTCTTGGCGTCCGTCTTGGCGTTGGGATCCCACCAGCCGCCTCGCTGTAGCGCGGCGTTCCAGAATGTCTCAAAGTCCGGCGATTGTACGGAGCCTCGGCCCAGAGCGTGGAGCTTCTGAGCGGTGGCGCGCACCGCCTCTTTGGTATCGGCCCACGGCAGCGCTTGAGCCACGGGGCCACCCAGTGCCTTGGCGGTTTCCAGGAGCACGTCTCCGAATGCTCTGCTTCCGGGGCTCTGATACAGCGGGCGAACCATCGGCTGTTGCAGGCTCACCACCTGGTATCCGGGCCCAGGTTCTGGGACGTCGTCGCCCCACGCTTCCAGGTGTGCGTGGTCGGGCAGGATCAGGTCCGCGTAGGCCGTGGTCTCGTCCATGAAGCTGGAGAAGCTCACTACCTTGTCCACGTGCTGCATTGCGTCGGCGAAGCCTATGGATGAAGGCAGCCCGTATGCTGGGTTGGCCCCATGCACCATGAGCAGTTTCACAGAGCCGTTTGCCATGCGCTGGGTCAAGTCTTGCCATTCCTGGAAAGACCCCACTGTTGCCGTGGCTGGGATGCCGGCCACGGGCGATGGCGGGTTGAAGATCACGCCCCCTTTTCTGCCAGTGTTGCCCAGCAGAAGGTTAAGGCTATAAATAGCGGATAGGCTGGCCAGTCCTTTGGTGTGGGCGCTCGCCGTGCCTCCGCCGATGACCAGTGGCCTGTCGTGTGCCGCCAGTTCTCCGGCGACCCGTTCGATGTGCTCCGCGGGGACACCCGTGGATGCGGCGATTTTGGTTGGGGCGAAATTGGCCAGATAGGATGCTCCCACACCGCCGGTCATTGCCTTGGCTGCCGCGGCGTCTATGCGTTCGGTGTGCTGTGTCATAAGGACGTAGGCGATGCTGAGGGCCAAGACGCCCTCCCATCCTGGATTCACGTATACCCAGCGGTCGGCGCTGGCGGCGGTCGTGGACATCCGAGGCTCCACTTGCACCAGGGTGCCCCGATGCGCTCCTCCCTGGCGGAACTCTCCGTAGGCCCGGCTATAAGCCACTGGAGACAGCCACGTGCCCAGGAAATCTGCGCCGAAGCTCAGGACGTAGTCTGCGTTGGCTATGTCGAACTGCGGCAAATGCTCCTGTCCGAAGACCTGCTTCATGGCTGTTCGGAGGTTGGTTTGCTCCATGGGCTCGTAGCCCATGTGGAGACCTCCGTAAGCCTCCATGAACTTGTGCGCCACCATGCCCAGGGTGCCCCGTAGTGGCTCGGTGGCCAGTACCACCGCGCGAGCGTCCTGGCTGCGCAACGAGCTTGTCAACTCGTCCATGGCATCTTGCCAGCTCACTGGTTCGAAGCTTTGTGATCCACGGTCTCCCACGCGTCTCATTGGGCCGGTAAGCCTGTCTGGGTGGTAGAGGGCCTGGACGCCGGCCTGGCACCGCGCAGAGCTCTTTCCCTGGCTTACCGGATGGTCGGGATTGCCTTCAATCTTCAGGGCGCGGCCTCCAACTACGCGGACAATGATTCCTTCGCCAGAGCCGCATTGGCCGCATGAGGTGGCGTACCACGCCTCCAGGCCGGATACCAGGTCCTCAGGTATCTGGGCCGCGCTCTCTACGTGCAGCTCTTCCTCCGGGATGCCACAGCCACTAAAGACTATGGTACCCAGGGCACTGATGCCCGACCATCTCAGGAAGCTACGTCGTGTTATCTTCACTTGGATACTGTTGGCAGTCTCGTAATGTCTAGTAGTGGCAGATGGCGCAATCGGTGGGGGCGTTATTCTGCCGGTGGCAATCCACGCAGTCGCCCATCTTGAGGTCCCGCACCTGTTTCACCTGTTTCATCTGCGCCACCGCGCCGTGACATGTGGAGCAGGTCTGAGCCGCGTTGACCGTGCCATCGGGCAGGATAGTCAGGCCCGTGGCATTCTCGATGACATCTGGGTTGTGCATCAGGTACTGTACGTGGATATCATGCAAGAAATGGACGTGATCCGGCAGCCGGTGTACGCGTACCCACTCTATGGGCCCTTTGGCAAAGGCTAGTCCGGTCTCATCCTGGCCCATGAACTTGGCGATCTCCCTCTGAGCTTCTTCGGAACCGCCCTTGATCTGGCTGTGGCAGAACATGCACTGCTCCACCGAGGGAATGGTAGCGGCGGCGCCCTTGTCCACGTTCCGATGGCAGAAGGTGCAGTCCAAGCCCAACCCACCTTTCTCCACGGGGCCGGCGTGTACTGGGTGCTGGAAGGCGACTGGTTGTTCCGGCCCTCTGGCTCCCACCGGCAGACCGAACCAAGCGTTGCCAACGAGGTATAGCAGGGCCCCGGCAACGATTAGCCCAAGGACGGAGCCAGCTATAAGGAGCTTAGAAAAGCGGTTTTTGGGGAGATGTGGCATGGTTGTGATTTAGGGTATCTTTAATTGTTCGCTTCCCCTAAATCCACCACCGCCCCCATATTTGGCCCAGGACCTGCGCATTCACAATAGCAAGGAACAGGGATATTACGGCCACCACCAGGAGCCCAAGGGAGCCCAGGTAGAAAAGCGGCCGTAGCCGGGCGATCCTCGATGGCAATTGCCCGCTGTCTGCCAGGGAAGGGATCACGGCGTGCGCTATCAGGAAGTTGACCGCCACCCCGAGAATTAGAAAGACGTAAAGCCACAGGAACCTCAGCATCACGGAGATGCCATGCCACATTTCTGTGGTAACGGAGGCTGGTTCCATTGTTTATAGTCCGAGTGGTCTAAGAATATGAACAACAACAGCGCCGAATGCCTCGGCGCTGGAACGCTACCCTCACTGCTAGTTTAGCCAGGCACGTGGGCCTTGTAAAGTCTCTTCTTGGGTGAAATAGTACAATCCTCTCGAAACGGCGCGCCACCAGTGGTCTTTACCAGAGCGGCAAGGAGCAACCTCTTGCGTTTCTACGGCGCACGGGTACAATTAACTTTGGTAGGCTAAGTACCGTTTCACACTAAAGGCGCCACCCATCTGGAGGTTGGTGTGAACACATCAATAAGTGCCGCACAGACCCGGGTCTGCTCTCGCAGGACATTCTTGAAAGGGCTCCTGTTTGGTGCGGCTGGCGCTGTGGCCGTTTCTGCAACGCCGGGTAGCCCTCTCGCTGCCGTCAAAAACGACGCCTCTCCGCTGCCAGGACCAGGCTCCATCTTCGCGCCGCGGCGTCAGGATTTGGAGCGCCACTGGCGGCAGAAGCTCGCACGTTTTCGCCTGTCTTAGCAGTACGCACGGCGTCCTTTGTCTTGCATGGAACAGGTTTCAGCATGTGGGCAGGCCCCTGAAGTGGCTAGACACTTTTACCTTCCACTCCACGACCGTTTGTAGAGACGATTCGGACGCCTTGATGAAGTAGAGTAAAGGCGTATTTACCATCTCTTTATATGGAGACTTTGCGCCCGCAGACAGGACGTTCCGCCGCGGCCATGTACGGCGCGTCCAAGATGATATAATCGCCTCGCCTGTTCATTCCTTGATGCCATATTCATGCCATGACCCTCTGGCATCTACGCCTCCCGATTGGGGCCATGAGGGCCAAAGGAGCCGCAACGGTGACGCCTCCAAGGGCTGCTAGGACCCGGACTCCGAAGACGAAGTCCCGCGCTCATGAGCGGGTTACCCACGCGGCGGAGAACTACCTTCTCTCCCTTTTCGTACTCCGCGAGGAGGGCGCGTGGCCGACACCTGCACAACTTGCCGACTGTATTCGCCGCCTTCCCGCTGGAGAGGGCCTGGGAACGTCCTTGCCTTCGGTCCTGGGAATGGTGCGTCGCATCGCCAAAGAGGGCCTAGTAGAGGTTTCACAGGAACACCGTGTCAGTCTTACTAGTCGAGGCCAGGCGGTGGCGGAAGACGTTGTCCGTCGCCACCGCCTGGCGGAGCGTATGGTGGTTGACATCCTGGGCTTAGATCTGCACAAGGCCCACATGGAGGCCCATCGCCTGGAGCACGGCATATCTCCAGACGTGGAGGCCAAGATACGTGAACGGCTAGGCAATCCCACTACCAGCCCATTTGGACACCCCATCCCTGGCAGCGGCTACCGCGAACCTTCTGAGAAGCGATTGACCATGAACAATGGAGAGCCAGGGCACGTCTACCTGGTTGACCGTATTCCAGAAGAGGACGAGCAGCTTCTGCAGTTCCTGGTGGAGCACGCCGTAGTTCCTGGCCAGCAGGTGACGGTAGTAGAAGCAGGCCATTATCGTGGCGTCATCACATTCCGTGTGGCCCAGAAGGAAGCGGCTTTGGGTCTTGAGGCCGCCTCTCGTATCTGGCTGCAGGAGTCGAGCAAGAAGTAGGAAGGCTTGGCTTCCCAGGGGCAGGATGCCTTACACCGGGCATGAGCCGCATGCCTCGTTGTCCTGCTGGAGAAAATGGAGTTTTGCGACGCCTAACAGTATGCCTGGCTTGCGATACCATTCACAACATTGACACTCTTTGCCATAAATGCTACCCTCGTTCTAATTTCTTGGAGGAGGAGAGTATGCCAAAGTTCATGGACCACCACAAGATTACAGTTCCAACCCCGCCAGCGATGCTGAAGCAGATAGCTGATGGGATTAAGGCTGGAAAGGCGGATCCCAAGACCAAGATCAAGCCACTCTACTTTATTGAGAGTAAGACCGAGGGGTTTTGTGTACTTGAGGCCCCCGATGCCAAGGCAGTACATACCTATCATGAAGGAATGGGTATCAAGTTGGCCGCCGGCGATGTCAGTGAGGTGAAGACGGCCGTTTAAGTGACGGGTAGGCCGTATAACAATTGAATATCCGTGAAGGAGGCCCCGATATGTCGGAGCCTCCTTCCTTTTAACAGCCTGCCTATCTCCTTCCAAACCCCCGCGCCAGGCTGCCTGCGCTCAGGTGCAGCATGGTGGGCCGCCCGTGAGGGCACGTGTGAGGTGACGCCGCGGCCTCCAGTTGCCGCACCAGGCCGCTCATTTCCTCGCTGGTAAGCGCGTCGCCAGCTCGCACCGAGCTATGGCAGGCTATGGACGCCGCCAGAGCCTCCCTGGCCTGCGATGTGTCTTGGGCCTTGGACATAATGTCCAGCACCTCCGTAAGTAGCTGCTGGGGCACTGTGTCTCTGAGATCCCTCGGCACGCCTCTAAGCAGGTATGAGCCGTCGCCGAAAGGCTCTCCCTGAAACCCGAAGGTTGTCAGGGTATCGCCCCAGGCATGTAGCGTTTCTATTTGCCCAGGCGTCAGATCCACAACGAAGGGCGCCAACAACCCCTGGATGTCGGGCTGGCGCTCCTGGGCCTGCTTCATCACCCGTTCGAACTGCACCCGCTCGTGGGCGGCGTGCTGGTCTATCAGGTATACGCCGTCTGATCCTTCTGCGATGATGTATGTTCCTGCTGCCTGTCCCACCACTCGCATGGCGGACAGTGCTTTTCGCATGGGGGCTGGCGTTGTCTCTCCAGGTGTCGCCTCTCTGGCGGGAATAACAGATTGCCACGGCAACGGCTCCTGGGCGCTCTCTTTGCCACGAGGTGGCGTTGTTTGAGGAAGTGCGCCTGCCGGCTGGACTGCCATTATTGGCACGGGCGACTCCGCCACTAGTGCTGCACGCAGGGCTCGCTGCACCAGCGAGAAGACCACCCCTTCCTGGTGGAACCGTACCTCTCTTTTAGTTGGGTGTACGTTTACGTCCACCTCTTCAGCGGGCAACTCTACGTGCAGCACCGCTATGGGGTGCTGCCCATCCATGAGGAAGTTTCGGTACGCCTCCTCCACGGCCTGGAGCAGCAGGCGGCTCTGGATCCAGCGTCGATTGACATAAAAGTTGATGGCGCTGCGGTTGGCTCGGTGAATGGTTGGGGGCGACGCATACCCCCAGGCGTGCCGGCCCTGAGGATCGGCGCCGGCTATCTTCAACATCGCCTCGGCGGTGGTGGCGTCGTAGATACAGGCCAGGGTATCCCGCAGCTCTCCATTGCCCGGAGAGACGAAGGTCTCCTTGCCGTTGGCCATGAGCTGGAATCGCACGTCGGGGCGTCCCATAGCCAGTTGCGTGATAGTGCTATGGATGCGGCCCGCCTCCGCCGCGGCGGATCGCATGAATTTCCTGCGTGCGGGGACGTTCTCGAACAGGCCCTGGACGGTCACTGATGTGCCCTCCGGGCAGCCTGCCGCTCCTTTGCGCTCCACCACGCTGTCGCGTACTCGGAGGTACGCGCCTTGCTCCACGCCCCTGGCCCGGCTGGTGAGCGTCAGCCGCGACACCGCAGCGATGCTGGGCAGCGCCTCTCCACGGAAGCCCATGGTGGCGATGCTCTGAAGGTCGTTCTCTGTGGAGATCTTGCTGGTGGCGTGCCGCTCTACTGCCATCTCCAGGTCCAGCACGGGGATGCCCTCGCCATCGTCGGTGACTCGGATCAGCTCCAGTCCTCCACCCTGGACCTCCACGGTGACATGGGTGGCGCCTGCGTCCAGGGAGTTTTCCACAAGCTCCTTCACCACCGACGCGGGACGTTCCACCACCTCGCCTGCGGCGATCTTGGCGGCTAGCTGTGGAGGCAGGACTCGTATGGGCACTGTGTCTCCAGGGTACTGCGACAGGATGATGACAATAGTAGCACCGTGGGACTAGGAGGCGACACCCTCTACTGACTTCTTAGTCCAGGCAATGTCCTGTTTTTTGTTGGACATGATCTGTGGCTGTTGACGCTTTACTGGCCTCACTCTACATTTGGAGGCGTACGTTCTCAGATGATGAGTGGAGGTGTACCTATGTCGTTGCAGGGAAAAGTTGCCGTTGTCACTGGGAGCAGCCGCGGAATCGGCAAGGGGTTGGCCTTGGCCCTGGCGAGCGAAGGCGCCAATGTGGTGGTGGTAGGCCGCACAGAGGCACCCGGTACGAGTCGTTTTCCAGGCACTATCCATCAGACGGTGGACGAAATCAAGGCCCAAGGCAAGGGCGATGCAATAGCCGTCCGTTGCGATGTGACGAGCCAGGAAGATGTGGAGGCATTGGTGAAGCAGGCATTGGACGCCTTTGGCCGTATTGATGTGCTCGTCAACAATGCTGGAGGGTCCTTCAGCAGAGCCTCCATCGTGGACATGCCCGTGCACCGCTGGAACAACGTTATGAACTTGAACGTAAATGGTGTGTTCATGTGCTGCAAGTTCATGCTGCCTCACATCATCAACCAGGGCGGAGGCAGCATTATCAACATTTCCTCAGGCTCGGCGGTCAGCACGGCCCCGCAAGGAGCAGCCTACGCCGCCTCCAAGGCGGCTATGGAGCGCCTTTCTCTTGTCCTGGCAGAGGAGGTCCGGCCCTATAACATCTCGGTTGTGGCGTACCGGCCCGGCGGCATAAAGACGGAAGGTGCGGTGTACGTCAACCCCAAGGACATGGACTGGACCGGCTGGGGCGATATCCATTCTTGCGGCCCGTCCATTGTGTGGCTGGCGCAGCAGACCGCCCAGACATTCACAGGCCAGGTGGTGGATCGCCGCAGCTTTGGGAAAACGTGGGGGCCGGCAGCCCAATCTGGGGCCAGTGGCTGAAGCCGCTACTTCCACTTCCCAGCGCGGAACCGGTCATCATCGGAGCGGCCGGTCTTGGCGAACTCGGTGATGATCTTGTAGAGGTGCTCCATCTCGTCGTCACGCGGGTTCTTGAAGAGGTATGGCCGTACCCACATGCCCCCCAAAGCCTCTACCACTTCCGGGTAGTCGTCGATAACGAAGTCGGGCTTTACGGGCAGGTCCGCCTTCTCCACCGCTGCTATGAAGTTCTCCAGAGGCTTGACGAAGCAGTCGGTTACGTATGGTTCCAGATTGTGCTCCTTCACCTCTTTCCACCGGATTCCCATGCCCGACCATACGTAGATCGTGTGGCCGTCAGCTATCAATCTCTGAAAAACTTCCTTAGTCCCTGGGCGGATGGAGTTGTCCAGCCCCAGGAGAGTGTAGTCCATGTCGAAGAATATGTTCATCTCTCAAATATGGCGGCCCTCCCAGGCCGCCGCAGTGCGTCATATCTTAGCGGAGCACCCTCATTGGCGTCAAACGGTGGCATGGAAAACGGTGCCAACGGCGTGTTTGACTTTCATGACTGCTCTATGGAACCATAGTCAGACGCAATTGCCCTACACTCCATTCAGGCGGACGGCCATATGGATCCAGCGCCACAGAGTGATCAAACACAAGCTAGAGTCGGGCCATGGATGGCTTTTGGACACCCGGACTTTTTCATGCTGTGGTTCAGCGGTGTGGCCGTCTCCGTTGCCATGGTCTTGCGGACCCTGGTCAGCGCCCAGTGGCTATACGACACCACAGGCTCCGCGGCGCAGCTAGGCCTCCTGGGGGTCGTTCAGTTGCTCCAGCTACCTGCGGTAGTGTACGGAGGCTCCCTGGCCGACCGCATGGACCGCAAGAAGCTGATGGTCTTCACCCAGACAGCCTCATGCCTGCTGCTCCTGGCGCTGACTGTCCTGGCAGGCGCCAACTCTCTCGAGCCGTGGCATATCTTCGTGGTCACCGGCTTGTCCGGCATCTTCAATGTGCTTGGTGGATCTGTCCGCCCCGCCATGCTGCCTAGAGTGGTTCCCAGGGACCTCTTGAGCCACGCCGTCACCATCCTGACGGCCACAGGACAGCTCTCCACAGTGCTGTCGCCCATCCTCTTCTGGCAATTCTACGAACACCTGGGCGTCGAGATGTCTTTTGCTCTGGCCACTGGCATCACTCTGCTGAGCGGCGTTTTGCCTATGCTAATTCGTGCTTCTGGAAAGCCTGAGACCACCTCCGCTACTTCGACCCTGACCTCTATCAAAGAAGGGTGGAAGTTTGTGGTGGGTCATCCATTGTTGCCGGGCCTCTACGTGCTGGACATGGGGGTCACGGTGGTGAGCTTCTACCGGCAGTTGTTCCCGATCTTCGCAAAGGAGCTTTACGGCCTTGGAGCCACCGGCACCGGCCTTTTGAACACAGCCAATTCCGTGGGGGGTATCCTGGGCACCTTCGTGGTGTTCTATACGGCCCGGATGAGCCGCAAGGGGCTTTTGGTACTGGCCGTCACCCTGATCTACGCTGTTTTCTTGATCGCCTTCGGCATGAACCACGTGTTCATCCTTGGCCTTCTCATCGTTGGCATTCTGGGGATGACCGACTCCGTGAGCATGACCATGCGACTGGCCATAGTGCAGTTGACCACTCCCGATAGCCTCCTGGGACGCGCCAGCGCCGCGCGCTCCTTCGCTGCCATGAGCAGCAACAACCTGGGCCAGGCCGAGGTTGGCCTGCTCTCCGCTGCCATAGGTGCAGGCAGCACCATGGTGATGGGAGGCGTCTTGTCTATCCTTTTCGTCCTGGCGGTCTGGCGATTTATGCCCAGCATCCGCAACTACCGGTTCACGGCTTGAAGCCCCGGTGCCAGCGTTGCACTGACACTGACAAGTGCACACCGGCGATTCGTTTCAGACGTTATGTTTAACTGGTGAAGCTGGATCATATCTGGTCGAAGTATTTTTTTGAAGAAACGAATCCGATTCTCGTAATGGGCTTGAAGGTGTCCAGACGGGCCATCAGCCCGCTCATGTGGTTCGACAAGCTCACCACGAACGGAG
>ORJL010968946.1_pt1 | contig 32874 bp, 33 predicted proteins | sample 1779941 | NCBI WGS metagenome assembly ORJL01 (sample SAMEA104232317, study PRJEB22302) | groundwater metagenome | biome: forest; feature: aquifer; material: groundwater | place: USA | collected 2011-08-07 | depth 5.8 m | reverse complement strand
GCCCTCCCCCTTGAAAAGGGGGAGGATTAAGGAGGAGATGAAATATTTTCTTTAAGTTCATAATTCAATATTTAAAATTCATAATTCTTCTAACGCCATTCGTACAAGGAAGCGGGCGTGCTATAAACAAAAACTCCTTGACGCGACGGCACGCTGACAAAAGAAACTACCTGTAAACCAATTAAATTTTCAGCGGGCTGACCCGTACAAGCAATTATCGCTTGACCGGCGCCATCCACACCACAAATGGGTTTAAATTTTAACAAACGGCGGTAAGGCAAAGCTGACCCCGCTGGACATTCTGTTTCTGCTAAAGCTGGTCCTGAATAAATATTTTTTGTAGAAATATCCTTGCTACATATTTGTGTACGATTATCAATCGGCGTTAAATCTAGTCCCAATTGTTTTTCAATATTTTCGGGCGGTGTTGGTAAGCTAGAGGGAGCTAAAAATTTCAGACACCAAGCATCCATCGCAGGACACTCGGTAAAATCACTGAACTGATTCCAAAAAGGCACGGCGTAAATTGGACCCGATAGTAACTTGTTATTTTGATCCACAACACCTTGCAAGATGCGGTTAGACAGAGTATTGAGCAAGGCACTATTTAAATCTGGTTCGGGCAAAAGCCAAGTAGTATCTCTGATGCTTCTCACAATTTCCACACCTTCGCGCGCTAACTGACTGGAAATAAAACGATTAACCGCCAATTCACTTTGATTGATATTGGCGACCGACAAAGTAAAGGCAGCATAAATGCCAACCGTAATAACACCCAAAGCAATGACCGTTTCTAACATAATTTGACCGGATTGGAATTTGTCCAGCCTTCGTAGCCACTTCGGCGGAGTAGGCGAATTTGGAATTGCGCGATTAACCCCCACCTGCCCTCCCCCTTGAAAAGGGGGAGGATTAAGGAGGGGGTAAAATATTTTCTTTAAATTCATAATTCAACATTTATTATTCAATTAAGGTTTTTCGAGGGTCATTTGACCAAGATTGTTTAAAGACAACACGCGCGTTTCTTCGTTGTTGGAATTGTACAAAGTAATTTTAGCAAATTTAACTCCAGTAAATTCAAAACCATTTGCCAACGGATTATAAAATTTCACCAAACCGCGTGGCGGTAAAAAACCAATAATTAAACTACTCACTTCAGTCCAAGAGCCACCCGCCACTTGGGTTTCAATTTTTTTAACCAAAATATCATTGTAGTTTTTAACTTGGGCGGGTGAAAAAGAAACGCCCGCATTAACTTGATTATTAATTAATGTATATTTTCGATTTTCAGTTTGACGACTATCTTTTTCTAAATATTGACCAACAATACTAATATCTCCAATTTGACCTGTTAAACTTTGGGTTTGCGCGTGTCTGGCTTGTTCGATAAAATTCAAACTGGCTTGACGAGTATTTTCACGATTGCGCGCGACTATAAAACTTTGTAACACGACACTGCTTAAAATAACCAAAATACCGACGGAAATAATAACTTCAAAAAAAGTAAAGCCCGGCCGACTACGTCGGAATTTTAAATTATAAATTTTAAATTTTAAATTATCCACAAAGTAAGTATAGCAGGAAAGGAGAATCGAGTAATGAGAATTGAGACGGGAAAAATTCCTAAAAAGCTAAGAAGCTACAACCTAAGAAGCTAATTAAATCCGCCAATACCCAAAGAGCAAAGTAATAAAACGGCCAAAGTGTGATTGGAAAAATAAAACTACCAGCCAAGCGACAATTAAAAATGGCCCGAAGGGCACGATAGTTTTACGGCCCCATTTTTTTAAAAAAACCAAAGGCAAACCAAACAGCGTTCCCAGCCAAAACGCAAAAACCAAAACCAAAAGCCCTAAAGGCCAGCCGAGCGACAAGCCGAGTGCCGCCCCTAAATAAATATCGCCCGAACCCAGCCAAGTTTTTTTGGATGCGAGCCAAATAATGAAAAAAATTAAAGCCACCACTCCTCCGCCTAAAATAATACTGACTAAAGTCTCGCCACTAAAATATGCTAAAAGTAGTGCTGGTAAAAATAACCAGTAGAGCCAACGGCTAGGCAAAAGTTTGGACTTTAAATCAACTAACCCTAAAACCAAAAGAAAAACCCACATTAAAATGGCTGAAAACAAAATACTATAGGGAATAATTTCCTCCTGCGCTCCCGCCTGCGCTAAAGCTACGGCGGGCAAGAAGGCTACGGAGGACAAGCGTGCGAATAAGCCCATAACAACTAGGGCGGAAAATAGTTCGACCAAAAAATAATCAACGGGGATTTTTTGGTGGCAACAGGCCGAACGACCGCGCAAAGCGAGCCAAGAAAATAAAGGGATATTTTGATACCACTTTATTTTTTTTCGGCAGTTAAAACAATAAGAGGGATTTTTGAGCCAGCTCTCCCCGTCTAAAGTCCTGCTAGCGACGCAATGAGCGAAACTACCAAGGGTAGAACCAAGCAAGAAAAAAATGACAACTAATGATGTTTCCATTGAGTAATTATAGAGTATAAATGAGGAATGTTGAATTCCGAATTATGAATGCTGAATTATAGTAACCCCCACCCTAACCCTCCCCCTTGAAAATGGGGAGGGCTTAATACACACCCAAATACAAATGGACCCCGATCCCCAGTAGTAGAGCAAAGCTCACTACGGGGCGCGGCAGGTCGGGGATGACGAGAAAAAGAAAATGGGGAGGGAATTTAAAACGAAACTACCCCGACGAAAGTCGGGGTAGAGTGAGAAATTTTTCTGAGGATATTTTTATAGCTGAGTATAGCCCGGATTTCCAGCGCCACCTTTGCTACATTTTGTACCTTTTCTATTAGCCACACACAATAAGCCATCACCGAATTGTTTCGGGGCTGATGATTCTAAATTATAAAACATATTGAAATTTTGCCAACCACGCCCACCTACTGTGTCTTCTGTCGCATTGTAGGCATACTCACATGGAGTTGTAATGGTTGTCGTACCTAATATTCCACATAATGTACCAGCTGTTGTGCCAGTAATTAAAGGTTCTTTTGGCATCGGTGAAGTTAATTCTAAGTCACAAGGAACTGTGGTTACACCATTATCAATACAAAGGGCACTTTCTGTTAGACCTGTACCAGTAGCAACTTTAAAACCACCGCTATATAGAGCTGTATAAAAACCAACCGGCGCTTGATTTTGGCTATAACCTAATCCAACCGGTGTATCCGCGTTAACCCCACCCACATTACCAGCTTGTGTACTCGGATAACGTCCTCTGGAATCAAAAAATTGTTCCAAAGAAGTGTAAACCCGTTGCATGTTAGACAAACGGACGGCGTCACGAGATTTGGCGCGAGCCGAGTTCAAAGACACAATTGCGAGTGACGCCAAGAGGCCGATGATGCCGATGACGACTAGCAATTCAATTAAGGTAAAACCTTTTTTTGTTTTTTGCATAGAGATGTTAAAAAAAATACGGTTGAAAGATGTTTCTATTATAGCAATGCCAACAAAAAAGTTATCAACAGGGCTAATATTTTATTGAATTTCTAATTTTTAATTTCCAATTTCTAATAAATTTTTAATTTTTATGCAGTAACCCCCTCCTTACTCCTCCCCCTTGAAAATGGGGAGGAAAAAATGAAATATTCCTCACTATTGAAAAGAGAGAGGATAGAATGAAATATTCCTTACCATTAATCAAAGAGGAGGATAAAATACATACAGCCCCCACAAAAACCCCTCCACCTTTTCAAGGGGGAGGTTGGGTGGGGGTTAAAACTAAACCAAATATTTTTTTAATACTTCCGGAATTTCAACCGTCCCATCTGCTTGTTGATAATTTTCCATTAAGATAGCCAGCATTCGGCCCACCGCCACGACTGTGCCATTTAAAGTATATAAATATTTTGGCTTGTCTGTTCCCTCTTTATATTTCAGCCCGAGCCGACGAGCTTGAAAATCCGTACACAAAGAACAAGAATGGGTTTCGCGATATTGATTTTCTGACGGCAGAAAGCATTCAATGTCATATTTTCTGGCGGCGGGATCGCCTAAATCGCCCGAACAACTTTTGACTACCCGATAGGGTAAACCCAAACCGGCCACAAATTCTTCTGCAATCGCCAAAATTCTGTCGTGTTCTTCGTCCGCCAACTCTGGCAAAACCAATGAAACCATTTCCACTTTTTCAAACTGATGCGTGCGAATAAGACCACGGACATCTTTGCCATAACTGCCCGCTTCTCGCCTGAAGCACGAAGAATAACCGACAAAACGCAAAGGTAAATCATTGCTAGGAATTATTTCATTTTGATACATCCCGACTAAAGATTGTTCCGAGGTGGCGGTTAAATATAAATCATCTTTTTCAAAATGATAAGTTTCTTCTTCGCCACCATGTTGCAAATAGCCCATAGCTTGCATTGTTTCGCCCTTAACCAAAACCGGCGGCAAGACAAATTCAAAACCGTATTTTTTGGCCGTGGCTACGCCATATTGCGCCAAAGCCCAAGCCAAATCGGCCGACGGCCCGCGCAAAAAAGCAAAACGACTGCCAGAAACTTTAGCGCCTCGTTCCATATCTACGCCCAGATTTTGACCGAGAGTGGTGTGGTCGAGCAATAGATTCCCGCCTGCGCGGGAATGACGGGGTGGAAGAGCGATGTGATCTAAAAGAAGATGCGAGGGGCGAGATGCGAGGGGCGAGGCAGAACCCCCACCTGCCCTCCCCCTTGATAAGGGGGAGGATTGAGGAGGGGGTGCAACTTCTCGTATCACTTCATTCTCGTCGTAGCCCGCACCGATTTTTACATCTGGAGCCGGCGGATTGGGAATATCCCAGAGCATATTATTTAAACTCACGACGGCATTTTCTACCCTATCTTTGACTTCCGCTAGCTGATTTTTCCACAATAAAATTTCTTTTTTTAAAATTTCTTTTTCACTCTCGGGTAAACTCGGAAATTGTTGAGAGGCCTGATTCATTTTCGTTTGCAACTCTTGCTCTTGGTGTTGTAATTTGCGATAAGCCAATTCTAAATCTAGGAGCGTTTCAAAATCTACCGCCACACCCTTGGCGGCGCAAGCGGCACGCAAAAAATCTGGATTAGTTCGCAAAAGTTCTTTATCAATCATATAAATACAAAAACGAGAAGTGGGGTAGATCTAAATTCCAAATTCTAAATTCCAAATTCTAATATTCTTTGGGGCGCAACAGAGGAAAAGCGATGGCTTCTTTCAAATGCGTATGACCAGATAAGATTGTGACCAGTCGGTCAATGCCAAGACCAAAACCGGCGGTTGGCGGCAAGCCAATTTCTAGAGCATAAATAAAATCGGGATCGCCCATTTGCGCTTCTTTATCACCACGGTCGCGCGCTTCAGCTTGTTCTTGAAACCTTTCCGCCTGATCCACCGGATCGTTCAACTCGGCAAAAGCATTCAAGACTTCCATCCCGCCAATGACCAATTGAAAACGACGCGCCGTATTTTTATCTTCAAAATATCTTTTGGCTAAAGGGCTTAAAATAATCGGATGGTCAATAATAAATGTTGGTTGGATTAATTTTGGCCGCACTAAAGATTTAAACAATTCGTCCCACAAATAACCTTCGGTCGGATCGTCGATTAATTCCAAATTATGATTTTCTGCGACTTTCACCAAATCGACCACGGAATTTAAAGCGGAAATTTTAACACCCGCGGCCTCGGCCACGGCTTCACGAAATTTTACGACCGGCCAGTCCGTAGAAAAATCATAAGTCACGCCATTATTTTCAACTTGATAACTGCCGACCGCGGCTTTAACAGCTTCTTTCAAAACGCCCGCCAAAAAATTTCTTAACCAAACATCGTCAGCATAAGCCACATAACCTTCAATTTGCGTAAATTCCGGATTATGACTGCGGTCTATGCCTTCATTGCGAAAACATTTGGCAACTTCAAAAACCCTTTCAAAACCACCCACGACCAATCGCTTTAAATATAATTCTGGCGCGACCCGCAAATAAAGATCAATGTCCAAAGTATTGTGATGGGTTTGAAATGGTTTGGCGGTCGCGCCACCGGCAATGCTTTGTAAAATCGGCGTTTCCACTTCCATAAAATTGTTGTCTTCAAACTGTCGGCGCAAAGCCGAAACAAAACGACTGCGCAATTTCATAGTTTCACGCGCCTCTTTATTGACCAAAAAATCCACTTCGCGGTGACGATATCTTTCTTCGGCATCAACCAAACCATGCCACTCGCTCGGCAAAGGCCGAACCGCTTTCGCCAAATAATGCCAAGTGAAAATGGCTAAAGTTTTTTCACCAGATTTTGTGACAAATAATTTTCCCGTGGTTTCTAAAAAGTCGCCCAGCTTCACTTCTTTCAAAAGTTCAAAGTCCTTGACGTCGTCTTTTTTAAAAAATATTTGCAAACTGCCCGAGCCGTCTTCTAGCCGGCCAAAAATAATCGCGCCTTGAGCGCGCCAGCTTTTGACCCGCCCGACGACTGTTAGCTCACGATCAGCTAACGCGTCAAATTGTTCCACGACTTCAGCTAAAATGAAATCCCGTTTAGCTGTGGCCGGATAAAGTTCCCGACCTTGTTGCAAAAGTTCGGCGCGTTCTATTAAGCGCGCCCCATATTCATCATTAACTGGCTTATCCATAAATTTTAGAATCTAGAATGTAGAATGTAGCAAAATACAAATTCCAAGATTTATTTTAATAAAATATAACAAAAATAGCCAGTTTATAAATTGCTTACCCGCTTTCTACTCCCTTCCCGATTTCAACCAAATGCGACCATAAACAGTTTTATTTTATTTGTTTTCCTCTCTCCCATTTTTCAATAGACCATTCGTCATTCCTCGCCAGCCAGTCGGCTGGTAAACTGCGGTGGGAATCTATTTGAACGTTAAAAACCCTCAAAAAACCTAATAAATATACATATTAACAAAATTCTAGCAATATGCTACGATATTAATAATAAGAGATTCGAACATTCACAATTTATCTATTTTACATTCAAAACTTGGAGGTTTCTTGAAAAAGTACTCATTAATCCACTTTTTTGTGGGTGTAGTATTACCGTGTGTCACTTACGCGGTAGCTAGAAAATTAGATGCCGACCATAACTTGGCAATGAACTTGGCTATGAGCTTGGCGGGGGTCTTGGTGGGCTTGGTGGTCTTGATGGGCTTGGTGGGCTTGGTGATGTCGGTGTACTGGGCGGTGGTCTTGGTGGCGGGCTTTGCGGGCTTAATTGGCTTGGTAGTGGCGGGCTTTGGGGGTTTTGTGGGCTTGGTAGTGGCAGGCTTTGCGGGCTTGGTGGCGGGATTGGCGACGGGCTTCACGGACTGGGTGGCGAAAGAATTAGATCTACCAAAAAAATTCACCATAACCACCACCATATCAACAATAGTTGTGACTTTCACAATAATATATCTTTTGAAATATTTTCTCACATAACATAACAACGTGTATGTGGCAATTAGAACCATCTGGCGACGGATGGTTTTTTTTATTCCACTCGCACTCCCCCTCTCTCCATTCCGACCAGAGGTGGCATTTTAAACCAGCCTTGAAACTCGGCCAGCATGGTTCCGTCTCGCCCTAGGCGGACGGATGGCCGAGTTTCAATAGCAAGAAGCCAATCCGTCAGCTGACGGATTGGCTTCTGGTGGTTGAAAGCGCCACCTCTGGTTGGAAAAATAATAACTCACTTTTTCTTTTACTTTTTTAAACTTTATTTAATATCTACCACTTTATATTTAACCTCGCCTTTGGGCGCTATAACCGTCACCGTCTGACCCACCAGAGCCCCCAGTAAAGCTTCCGCCACGGGCGACTGATAAGAAATTTTATTTTGCGCGGGATCAGCTTCGTTACTGCCCACGATAACTAATTCTTTTTTTTCACCATCCACCAAGACAGTCAAAGAAGAGCCAATATGCACGACATTGGAACGTTTGTCTTCTTCCACTAAAACGGCTTCTTTTAAAAGCGCTTCCAATTCCGCGATGCGCGTCTCCACCATAGTCTGCTCGTCTTTAGCGGTGGAATATTCGGCATTTTCGGACAGATCGCCCAATTCCTTGGCCGACTTAATCCGTTCGGCTAATTCATTTCTTTTAACATTGCGCAATTGCTCTAGCTCCTCCACCAGCTTTTCGCGCCCTTCTTTAGTGAGATATTGTGTGGAATCATGCGGCATATGAATGCGACAATAAACAATTGACGACTGACATTTAACTTCCCACTATAGTAGCGAAGACCAGTAAAAAAGTCAATAAAAAAAAACCCCGTGGCTAACGGGGTATCAATAAAGAATAGCTTGTCTGAATTTTATTCAGATGGTCTAATAACCTTGGCAGAGATAACGAAGAATTTTTTTCTAGCATAATTGCGATTATTTTGATTACTAGAAGTATTGATATACATCTTATAGTAATATCCGCTATCTACTACAAAATAAGTTGCATACTCCCAATGGTTATCATAAGTTTGTTTATCTCTTGATGGAGGTTCATCCGGTAATTCGGTTCCATCCAGAAAAGTCAAAAAATAATCCTCTGTCAATTTTGGATGATGCCAAATTAAAGCAGCGTAACATTCTACGAGATTGAAATCTTCTTGATATTCTCTCATATAGCTCTGTTCAATGCCTGTCTGCACAACGACGGTGTCCCACCTGCTGGGAATTATTTTTTCCAAATGATCGAAGCTACTACAACCATCATAGTCAAACTTATTTGTAAAAAATTTATTTGCCCATTCTGGTACACATGTAAAATATTTGCCTTTGTCACACCAATCTTGTCCCCAAAGAGTATCCACTCCATGTCTTATCCCCTCTTTAGTGTGAAATTTTAAGTTCACAACAATGCCTTTCTTATTGATACGAATTCTCTTCTCTGGATGAAAAGATAATTTTAAAGTTGGTTTACTTTTTCTATTCTGTTCAATGGCTTCGCTTAAAGGAATAAAATTGATATCAACCAATGCGTAAAAAGGATTGTCTGGTAAAAATCTAACATTTTTAGAAGTAGAACCAATAAACGGTTCCCGCTTATTTAATGCCATAACCCGTGAACTGAATAACTGTCTCATGACAGGTATTACACTTGAATCTGCCACCAATACAAACTCTATTTGTGATTGTTCTGAAAAAGCATATTTCTTTAAAACTTTTTTCAGCTCATTCAGACGATAATCGATGTCAATCTCTCTGAATCCTAAGACCAACGCATCAAATTTAATACGGTTTGCCTGAAGCTTAAATTGATAATCAAAGCTATCTTTTGAAGTATCGCCTTCATCAATCAATAAGTTTTTGTAAGCTGTTGAATCAAATGTCTTATTTCTATCCGGTGAAAATACACTTTCTTGAGCTGAAGTAGAAACTATCATTATGCCCAGAAATACGACGGTTATTACAATAATTTGTCTCATTATTTTGTCTCCATTTGTGTATGAGCGATATGTGATTTGCTGACACTTTATTCTACTTGATATTTTTTGTCAAGGGTAGTTCAAAATTACCATTTTGTTGATAAATTTCGCTGCAGCGAAATTTATCAACACCGTCATTTAAAATTTATAATTTAAAATTTAAAATTTTTACTCTCCCTTCATATTTGCACTTACCCACTGCCAAACTTGGCGGGCCACTGGCGCCGAGACGGCGCTACCTTCACCACCGCCTTCTACCAACACCACCAAAACCAAAGGTGGCAGACCTTTTTCATCCTTAATAAAAGAAACAAACCAAGCGTGTTCTTTGTTCCTAGCATATTGCGCCGTGCCAGTTTTGCCATACAAATTCAAAGCAATGTCCGCCAACCCCCTGCCCGAACCAGAAGTGATATTGGCTTTAAGCCCATTTAAAATTGGTTCTAAATATTTACTTTGAGCGATTTTTTTATTTTCCACCGCTAAATTTCTTTTCAAATGTGGCGTCACCACTTCGCCTTCTGAAGCCACCACGGCGTAAGCGCGCGCGATTTGCAGTGGCGTCACTAATAAGTCGCCTTGGCCAATCGCAAAATTATAAGTGTCGCCCTGATACCAATTTTCCCCAGTTTGCTGTTTCTTTTTGACTGGGTTGGGCAAAGAGCCAAACGCTTCATTTGGCAAATCTACTCCTGTTTTTTTACCCAAACCAAAAATACCTGAATATTCCGCCAAGCGGGCCGCGCCTACGCCATTATAACCCAAACCTCCGCCACCAACCGCGTAAAAAAATGTATTAACCGATTCCGCTAGGGCTTTACTTAAATTGGTCAGACCATGGCCGCCCGCTTTCCAGTCTGGAAAAAAATGATCGCCCAATTTAATACCGCCCGTAGACATCACCGTCGAGGATGGCGTAATAACTTTTTCAGCCAAACCTGCCAAAGCTGTGACGATTTTAAACAAAGAGCCAGACGGATATTGCCCCAAGACGACGCGATTTAACAGTGGTTGTTTTTTTTCATCGAGCGCTTGCGCGATTTTCTCGGTCTCGCCCACCACAAAAGCATTGGGCGAGAAAGTTGGCTTGGAATAAAGCGCGTAAATTTCACCCGAGGCGGCATCCAACATAACCGCGGCCGCCGGCTTAGTAATATTTTTCATAGCTTCAGCCAATTTTTTTTGCAAACCAAAATGTAAAGTCGTTTCAAACCTTTCGCCAACTTTAGGCGCGTAAACATTACGCACAGAAAAATTTTTACCAGCGGCGTCGGCCTGCACAAATTCTGTACCCCGCCGGCCATGCAAACTACTTTCATAGGCGGCCTCCAACCCGCTTTGGCCAACTTTTTCATAAGGCAAAACGCTCCATTTTTCTTGTTGAGTTTTGGTCGGTGGCCCAATATACCCCACCACATGCGCAAAAAGATCGTCGGCCGGATAAACCCTCACCATATCTTCTTTAACTAAAAGGCCTGCCGGTAAATTAGTTTGAGCCAAAATCACCGAGGCGACTGGCTGTGGCAAATTTTCTAAAACCGGCGCGATTTTTTCCGACATAGTTTCTGGCCACAATTTTTTTACTTCAGGCCAAAAAGACAAAAGCTTATAAATTTCTGCTTGCGCCAAACTAAAATTTTCTGATCCCGCCACGCTCGGATCAAACCAGACAGAAACTCGACTTTGGCTGGTCGCGATTACTTGTCCATCACGGGTAATAATTTCTCCGCGCGGCGCCAATAAGGGTTTTTCTGAAAATTGATTGGCCGAAGCTAAGTTCAACCAATAATCATTTTGAAAAATCTGCAACCAGACAACCCGTCCCACAAAAACCGCTAAAACCAATGACCCTAAAAACCATAACCATAAACTCCACCCAAAAATTCCGTGGCGTTTATTTTCCACGCCCGGCACAGTCCAAGGAGCAGTTTCCTCAACTTCCCGACGCTGACCGGGAAAACGATATTTTCTGCCCAAACCGCTTTTAAGCATAATTATTTTATACGTCCCTTAAAATAACGCACGACGAATAAAATAACCATGTAAAAACTTATTTCCAAGAGCAAATTTTGCCATTTTATAGGATAAAAAAAGCCCCGAAATAACCAACCGCCTAAAATTAAACTCGTTTCGATTAATATATACAAACTTAGACCTGAAACTAAAAACGATTGCGCCCAAGGCCAAATATTGATTAAACGCCATAAAGCCAAAGCTAATAGGCTTAAAACTGCCACAGGAAAAAAAGTTGGTCCCAAAAAAATTATTTGGGCTAAAAGTCCCCCCGACCAAAACCAAAAACGTTTCGACCAAGACGGCAGAAAATAAACAATGACTAAAGATAAATTTAATAGCCCTAGTGGCCACCATAAAACATTGGCTAAAATTATTATAGAAAATAAACCGACCCCTAAGCCTATTGGCCCCCAGCGCCAGTCTTTCAATAATTCTCGAGGTTTCATAATAAATATAATTTTTAATTTCCAATTTCTAATAAATTTCAAATTTTTAATTTAAAAATTAAATCATTAAAAATTCATTTATAATTTAAAATTTATAATTTAAAATTTCTTTACTTCTTCCATTCAAATAAAATTGGTTGCGACCAGACCGAAGAAAAAAGCGGCCAGAGTAGGGCTTCGGGCGTGGTTCCAGTCGAAGCTGAAACTTCTTTAATGGTGGCCACCGGCAAGCCCTCTGGCATGACCGCGTCAAAAGCAGACGACTCGACCAATAAATTTTCTTTCAGAGCCGCCTCGCGGGGTAATTGATATAATCTAAGCCATCCCCCGGTCGAAGTTTCTATAACCCCTGTATAATTATTTTGATCAACCAGTCGAGCGGAAAGTTTAAAATTGGCAGCGCCCACCGGCCAAACAGTCGCCGTTTTTCCAGACACAGAAACGACTCGGCCCACTAAAAATCCTTGCGCGGAAATAACAGCCGCGCCCACCGGCGGAGCGCTGTCTTCAAAAAGCGCTAAATCAAAATTGTCATAACCTCGACCAACAACTAAATAACCCAGGGCTGTTTTAATATGTTCACTCTTGACGCGATTTTTTAGCGCTAAAAATTCTTCCGCCATTTTAGAAATTTTTTCATTTTGAATACCGCTAATTTCCGTCGATGTTATTTTTTGGTCGGCCTGACCTTGTAGTTCCCGCGACCAATATCCTTGCCATTTAAAAAAATTTTCCAATAAACTTACTGACCAAGAGTTTATTGGCGGTTGCCACAAAGGAGCTGTCCACCACAACAAACTGGTAGCGACCACCAATAATCCGGCGCCCGCCCAAAATTGTTTTCTTGACCCAAACAACAAAGCCATAATCAATTATTTGCTACCCGGCCCCGTACTTTGAACTAATAAATCTTTATATTTTTCCAAATTTTCTACGATTAAGCCACACCCCCGCACCACGCAAGTCATCGGGTCTTCCGCCACCGACACTGGCACCTTGAGTTCATGCGCCAATAAATCGGGCAAACCCAAAAGCTGTGAACCACCGCCAATTAGAAGAATGCCCTTGGAAGAAATATCGGCCACCAATTCTGGCGGTGTCACTTCAATAGTCGCCCGAATTTGCTCGATTAAATACCTCACTGGTCGCAAAATTGATTCTCTAATGTGCGCGTCTGTCAATTCTATTTCTCGAGGTAAACCCGTTAAAATATCCCGTCCTCTGACAGTATAAGAGACCGGTGTTTCCAAAGGCACAACCGCGCCAATATGACATTTGACATCTTCCGCCACTTGGTCGCCAATCGCGAGATTCATTTCCTCGCGAATAAATTGTGAAATAGCTTCGTCCAATTCATTCCCAGCCAAACGCAAACTCTTGGCTTGGACCACGCCATTTAAAGAAATCACGGCGACTTCGGTTGTGCCCGCGCCAAAATCCACGATCAACTGTCCCGAACAATCGTCTAAATTGACCCTGGCACCCAAGGCCCCGGCCAAGGGTTCTTCGATTAAATGGACTTCTCTCGCCCCAGCCGAATAAGCCGCGTCTTCGACCGCTTTCCGTTCCACTTCTGTCACTTCAATCGGAATACCAATGACCACACGCGGTCGTGATAACAAACCCTTGTTAATGGCTTTAACCGAATCAAAAAAATATCGCAACATTTTTTCAGCCGCTTCAAAATCCGACACAATGCCGTCGACTAAGGGTTTTATGACTGCGATATTTTGCGGTGTCTTGCCCCACATCGCCCGCGCCTTCACGCCCACCGCGATGACCTGATCGCTTCGCAAATTAACCGCCACCATTGAAGGCTCCGACAACACTAGGCCGGCCCCTTTTAAATAAATGTGCGTGGACGAAGTGCCTAAATCAATACCTAAATCCGATTGAAAGGCGCCGAATAATCTAAATTTGGAAAACCATTTATTTGGCTTCATAAATAACACTAGGGCTTTATAAAACTAAGCCGACAAGATTTCTAGCGCTTCTTTTAGTGTGACAAGTTTGGTGTTGGTGTCAGTTCTTTTTTTAATTTCTATTTTGTTTTCATTTTTAGGTGAAATAACCAAACGATAAGGCAAACCTAGAAGATCTGCTTCAGCTAACTTCACACCGGCCGAGAGCGCGCGATTATCATAAACCAAATCTAGGCCAGCATTTTTTACCTCTGCGACAAAATCCTCGGCCATTTTAAGGGTGGCCTCATCTTCACCCAAAGTTAAAAGATGTCCCAAGGCGGGCGCGATGGCTTCAGGCCATTTCAAGCCAGCTTCATCATGATAAATTTCCGCCACTGCCCCAACTAAACGCGACACGCCAAGGCCATAACAGCCCATTATTGTTGGCTGTTTTTTGCCAGTGTCATCAGTAAAAAACACGCCCAAGGGTTCGGAGAATTTAGTACCCAGTTGAAAAATATTGCCGACTTCAATACCCACCTCTTCCCGTAAAGCGCCACCACATTCAGGACACTTGCTAGATTCACCCAGGTCGCGATTAGAGCCGAGATGACAGCCGTCGCAGACCAAAAGTTTGTCTTCGCCGGCTGAAGAGAGCACCTGAAATTCATGACTATTGGTTTTAGAAAACGCACCACCCGAAGCTTCCACCATATATGAAGTTAAACCACAATCCGCGTAAATTTGCGTATAGATTTTTTTCATCTCGTTATAATAATTTTCAAAATCATTTTGGTCGGTATGAAAAGAATAAGCGTCTTTCATAATAAATTCTTTACCCCGAATAAGTCCTGACTTCGGTCGCAGTTCATCACGGAATTTAGTTTGGATCTGATACACACATAAAGGCAAATCTTTATAGGAAGAAATCCGCCCCGCCAAAAGTTCTGTGACAGGTTCTTCGTGCGTCATCGCGAGCCCAACTTCCTTTTCCGAGTGATCACGAAATTGATACATATTTGGTTCCAACATTTCCCACCGTCCCGTCTTCTGCCAGAGCTCTTTCGGCTGAAGCGCGGTCAATAAAATTTCCTGACAACCAAAATCGTTTAAACGTCTGCGCACAATATTTTCTATTTTATGTAAAACTGCCAACCCCAAAGGCAAATATTCGTACAAACCAGCGCCGTATTTATAAACATAACCCGCGCGCTCTAAAAGTTGAGCGTTTATGCTGGCCTCTTCCGCCGAGGCATTTTTTGTACTTTTACTTGCTAAATTTTGTAAACGATAAATCATAACTTAAATTTTAAATCAAGCCTTAAGATAAAGCAACTCACTCAAAATCTTTTAAAAAACTAAAAAATTCCTTGCCAAAAGTTGTTAAAAGCAGGCCGCTAAAACGAGTCACCGAAGGCGAACCTCGCGGGGTGGGACTCGCCTAAAACACTTTCCTTATTAGATTATTGAAGGCGGGCCAAAAGTTGCGGAGGTCGTTGAAAACAATGACCACGACTAAAACCAATAAAGCAATCATGCCCCATTTATGAATAACCGACTCTTTTTCTAAAGGTATGGGCTTGCGCCGAAAAAGCTCTGCCACTAGAAAAACAAACCGTCCGCCGTCCAGCGCTGGCAAAGGCAAAATATTTATAAAAGCTAAATTCAAAGATAACAACGCCATAAATTGTAAGAGATAACCGAAACCCAGACTCGCGGCCTGACCAGACAAAACCGCGATACCGACCGGCCCCGCCACATCACTCCCCACGCCTTGTCCCGAAAATATTTTTGCAAATAAATTTTTCAGCGCGTCATAAATAAAAGCCGAAGCTTCCCAAGTTGTTTTAGCGCCCGCCCAAATGGCTTTAAAAAAACCATAACGGACTAAAGCCGTTGAATATAAATTTATCCCCAAAATTCTCTGTTGACCAAGACCCTGTGGCATAATATCAAAAGACAAAGCCGTCGTCCCCCGAAAAATATCCAAATGAACGGCCTCATTATTTTCTTTGACTCCCGAAATTACTTCGGGCACAGAAAAAATATCCCGACCATTCAACCGGATAATTTGGTCGCCCATAACTAGCCCCGCTTTTTCGGCTGGAGAATTTTTTTGCACGCCAGAAATTCTGACTTCAACATTTTCTAAATTTTGGGCTGGGACATCGTTGGTTAAAGACGGTAAGCCCACCATATAACCCAACGACAAAAGTCCCCAAGCCAAAAAAATATTCATGACAATCCCCGCTAAAACTATAACCATACGTTGACCGAGCGGTCGATTGATAAAAGCTTTCGGATCTTTTGGCTGGTCTTTATTTTCTTCACGCAAACGGACAAAACCACCCAAGGGCAACCAGTTTAAAGAAAAAATCGTACCCAGTTTATTGCTCCACAGTTTCTTAGCTCGGGGCGGAAAACCCAGGCCAAATTCTTCAATATGCACTTTGGCCCAACGCGCGGCGACATAATGCCCCCACTCGTGGGCCAAAACCAAAACCGATAAAACCAGTAAAAATATCAAAAGTGTAATCATTATATATATTATACTTGAGGGCTAAAGATTTGACAAAAAACCTCACAAACTATAAATTGACTTGAACAACAATTTTAATCAATGTTCCTTATAAAATTGAGGCAAACAATGAATGCAAATTTAACGATTCTTCCGCCACCAGGAGAAAAAATAGCTATAATAACCAACGATTTAGAAAATCCCGAAACTTTAGAAATCGGTCAAAGCATAGCTGGTCACCTACAACGAATCCGGCCACTAAAAAAGCCTGAGCCAAAAGTGATGACATTAAGTGAAGCCACGGCTATTTTAATGGACAAACCAGATGAATTTCCTATTTACGATCTGATAATTCTCGTTGGTGATGACTTTTATAGTGATCAAATAAACTTCCCCTACCACCTATCCAATAAAGGGTTGTTTAAAAAAATGGCAATAATAACCTCTAGCAGACTGTGGGAGCATTATATTGATGAAAATACAAAAAATTTTCTATGCGATGAAGCTAACCTTAACAATTTTGACGAAAGCCAATTACATCTAGTTATCTTGGAAATATTTTCCTGGTACAACAATATCGATCTCGCAACAGTAGGCGAATGATGAAAATACTACTGATCGGTAACATACTAAACCCAAAAGATAATAAGGCGATGCTAGCTCTTACAGACACTATCAAACGACTTGACCAAAAACAAACATACGAGTTGAAAATAATGTGGCCATACCAAAAAAGAGCTGAAGAATACACTCCAGCCTTGCGCAAAGCACACTTGGTTATTTTGGTTGCTCCAGAAGAATATGATACTGTTTGTTACGATTTAGCGCTTAACAACAATTTGGCAAGATTTTTTGTGCCAGAAAGAAATAGACCCATTTTCAATGAACCAGAAAACTACGAAAAATTTATTATAGAAATTCTACCCAGTCTCGCCCCGTAAAACTAAACGGGAGCGCTACAAAGTCATGATTTCTATTTCTTTTTTCTTCGACGCGTCATCCAACTGGGTGATGCGTTTTTTTATTTCTTCATCCACGATTTTTTCTTCGCGGCGCAAAACATCTTCAGAAATTTCGCCGTCCTCTTTTTGTTTTTTTAATTTTTTTAAATACTCTTCGCGAATTTTGCGAAAGCTAATTTTACCTTGTTCCGTCATTTGCCCCAAAACTTTGATAATATCTTTGCGCGTTTCTTCGGTCAACGGCGGAATATTTAAACGAATAACGACGCCGTCCACCGCTGGCGACAAACCCAAAGGGCTTTGCTGAATCGCTTTTTCAATACTTTGAGTCAGCGTTGGATCCCACGGCGAAATTACCAGTTGGCGCGGTTCCGGACAAGAAATCGCCGCTACTTCAAACATTCTCATTTCACTGTCGTAGGCATTCACTTTTAATTGTTCCACCATAGCGGGCGTGGCTCGCCCCGTGCGCAAAGTCACGAACTGTTCTGCCGCGTAATGCACAGCTTTATCCAAAGACATTTTAAAATCCTCTGACATAGTTAAATTATTATAGCACAAATAAAAAAATCGGGAATCTTCTCAACTGGCGGGACTAAAGAATAGAATATAATAAGCTCGTCATTCCCGACTCGCCGTGCCCCGTAGTGAGCTTTGCTCTACTACTGGGGATCGGGGATCCATTTGTGTTTAGATAATTATTATTAGCAAATGTTGATAAATTTCGCTGCAGCGAAATTTATCAACAAAATAATTGCCTTATTTTTTGAGTATTCCCATACTTCAATAACCCCAAATATGATGCCGGAGTTTCTGGGCTAGGATTATTTTTCAATGCTTTCAACATCCGCTTTTTAGTGGCAGTTCTTAACACACAATGGTTAGGAAAATACACCCAACCTAAAAAATCCACACTTCTTTACACGAAGTGTGGACCTGAAAAAATTTTTCTATTTTGTTTCAAGGGGCAAAGGCGCCAACTGCGGAAGTAGGAAGCGAGCGTTGTCCTTGAAAGGGATGTCGTGGACAAACGCCAGATTATGGACATAATGGAGAAGAGCACCATCCGAGTAGAGACAAGCGTAAGCCATGAAGAACTTTTTGTTCCATTCAACAATAATATGTGTCCAACACCCCACTTCCAGCTTGTTTTCCCTTTTAAGCATATTCCAGAACTCACTTATCTTCTGGCCATAAGAATTATCATCTGATGATGACACTATCATCACAAGCTCTCGACATTGTTCGGCATTATTGGGATCAACGTTTAATATCTTGTCGTAAGTGGCATCAATAGCATAATGCAGATATTGGTCGATCTTTATATTGTTGACGGTAATTGATTTTTCAAATACCAAATAATTAGAATTGTATTTCTTCTGACTCTCTGATTTTTCCATTGTTATTCCTCCAAATGTTTATAGTGTTGTAAAATGACGGGAAATGTTAATTTAAGATAAGTCTAGCACATTGACAAAAATTTGTCAATATAGTAAAAGTCCAATAAATTCTAGCTTTTTTAGGTAGTTTTGATGCTCACTCCACACCGCACCTCTCCACCCGCCTTAGCCCAAAGTCAGTAAGGGAGAGGTGTTGTTTCGTGCAACCATGAGGACAGATTAGCATGGTTCCGTCGGTAGACGGATAATCTGTCCGAATAGTAAGTCAGCTTGTCGCAGGACAAGCTGACTGGTGCAAAGAAACAATACCTCTCCCGAACGACCAACTCTTTGGGCTAAAATAAAAATATCTTTTTCTTAATTTTTTTTAAACTAATACAATATAGATTCCCGCCTCCGCGTGAATGACGGACGAAAATACTGGATCCGTCAGCTGACGGATGACCAGGAAAAATAGATTCCTCCGCCAGTTGGCGGATGACCCTTCTACGCTTCCTTCTTCGCTAAAGCTCCGAAGGATAAAAATAAGCTAACTACTGACTAGCCACGCCAATCAGCCAACTGTCGGGATTTTTTAAAGGCACCACTAAAGCCACCGGCAGACGACGAGTCGGTAAAGCTTTCGGCAACCAAGTTTTGCCCGAATCAACCGAAGTATAAAAAGCATTGTTAGTCGCGTAAAAAATAATTTGCGGTTTTTGCGGATGAATACCAAACAAGCGCAAACGCACAGTATTCTCCGGCGTCAGCAAACGAATGCCCGCCCAAGTTACGCCACCGTCTAAAGTTTTCATCAAGCCATATTTACTTACATAAATATAAGAATCTTTTTCCGCGGGCGAAGCATAAAGCCCGTACGGCGTATTACTACCCTCAAACAATTCGGTCCCGGGCATTACTAGCTTTGACCAACTGACCGCGAAATCCGTTGTTCGTTGAATCCCGCCTTTGGAAGTTAAGACCATAACCGTGCCTTTATTTTGTGGATGTGGCACAATCGAAACAATCCTATTTTCAAACCTGACCGGCGCGAACCAAGTTTTGCCCCGATCGACCGAGCGGAAAAAATCGCCTTCATCGGTGCCCAAATATAAATTTTTACTGTCAAAAAAATCAGCCGCGATCGCCGTAATGACCACATTGCTTCTGGTTTCCGTAAAAATTTCCGACCAAGCACGGCCACACGTATCGCTTTTCCAAACAGAATTTTCAAAAACTACATAAAGATTGCAAGGAAACTGCGCGTCCACTATTAATTTTTTAACCACATTGGCCGGTAAATTGTCGCTTTTGGTTTGTTGCCAATTAGCCCCGCCATCACCAGTTTGCCAAAGGCCATTCCCCGCCAAGGCCACATAAACAATTTTGCCATCTGACGGATCAGCGACCAAAGCCGTCACATTTTCATTTTCCAAAGAGACCGTTTTTTTACCAGCTGGAGTTAAAGTTTTAACTTTTTGCGTCCAGTCGATATCGCCTTTGCTATTTAAAACCGCTTCAAAAATACCGCCATCTTTAGAAGGGTCAATGTCGCCATCGCCAGAACCAAAACGCAAAGTACAGCCCGCCCCAACCAAAGTTAAAACGCCAAAAATAATTCCTATCAATAAATACTTTTTCATATCAGGTAGTAGAAAGTCGCCAGTTTAAAAAATTTATAATTAAAATCATATTATAATTAAACATAGTATAAAGCTCATTTTCCATAAAAGCTATTTTTTAAACTTGACAAGTATGATTTTGGCGACTTTTCACTACCTGACATAACTTAAAACTTAAAACTTTCAATTTAAAACTGTACTATAAATTGTAGCACAAAGATTCCAACACTGTCTTGGGTTTTTCTAAAGCCAGTCGTTCCCGAGCGGCAATTAGTTGATTGGCCAATTTTTGATATTTTTCAAAATCCTCACCCCAAACCTTGGCGGACAATTCTACCAGCCACCATTCTATCAGCATAATAATTTCTTGTCGGGCCACTCGTTTGCCGTCCTCGTCTTTATCTTCGGTCGCTAAAAGCTGTTTTATGGTTTCGGCTAAAGTTTCATTTAAAATCGCCCACCGGCGCCACGGAGTTTCTTTAATAATATTTTTAAAATTTAAAAAGTCTTGATCTGGGCCGAGTTTTTCCAAAAAATTTTTCAAACCAAAATACCCAAAAGTCGCGGGTTCTGTTTGGATTAAAGCCGCGTCTGGTAAAACCGTATATTGAAAACAACGCGAGCTAATTGTAGCTGGCACCGACTTGAGCGCGTAAGCTGTCAACACGATTAAAGTTTGACTGGGTGGTTCTTCCAAAAATTTTAAAAGCAAATTTATTGCCCCCAAACTAGCGCAGTCAATATTATCCAAAAAAATTGCCCGCTGTTCGCCCAATAAAGCGCGCTGATAAAACCTTTCTCGCTCCTCGCGAAAATTTTCTATGGCCGAGACATTTGACATCAAACCATCCCAAGACCAAAAAATATCTGACGACTTTAAAATGGTTTTTAAATAATCACCAATAATTTGCGAGCGACCGGAAATAATCGGACCAAAAACTAAAAAAGGCAACGACGCATCTGCTTTTTTAAGGGCTTCTTGAAGTTGAAAAACAGTGGCCATAGTAAAAACAGAAACGAGTTTAGAGATGCGAGAATCGAGGTATTTCTATAAGCTAAAAGCTAAAAGCTAGCTCGCGGCGGCTGCTTCTAAAACTTCCAATTTAGCGGCGGCGGATTCGGTCCAAGAATATTTCTGACTCGCCAAAAATCCTTCATTCGCGATTGCCCAAACCAAATCCGGATTTTTATGCCAAGACAAAAGCAAATCAGCCGCCTGTTCTGGATTGTGCTTATCCACCCAACAGCGAGTATCTTTATTTACTTCCGCCGTCGCGGTACCGCCACAAACTACGACTGGTGTTTTCGTCGCCATGGCTTCCAACACGGGCAAACCAAAACCCTCGTTCGGCGATAAATTGACCACAGCAAAAGCGTCCGTGAAAATTTTTTTTAACTTTTCATCTGGCACATAATCCAAAAAAACCACGTCTACCCCCGACAAAATTCCCGGCCAAGAAATATCTGAACTAACGGCAAATTTCAAACCCTCTTTTTTGCACGCTTCAATCGTCTGATCGCCGTTATAGCCAAAGGCACCTACAAAAACCAGCGGCACCCGCCAGCCCGATTCGTGTAATTTTTTCAACATCAAAATTAATTCCTGCGTGGCTTTTTTAGTTTCAACCCGACCCACGTGTAATAAAAATTTCTCACCCATTTTTTCCTTGGGTAAATATTTTTCGTGATTTACTCCGTGCGGCACGATGCTAATCTTTTTTTCCGCTTCCTTGTGCCAAGCGACTAAATCATCGGCGACTTTTTTAGTTGGCACAATAATTTTAGCCGCCTGAAAAATCGTAAAACGAGTCGTGGACAAAAGAAGCAGTCGCTCTTTGGCGGGATAAACTTCTGGTTCGTGTAAAAAAGCCACATCATGAACCGTGGCCACCATTTTACCCATAGACAAAAATGGAATCGGACTAGCCGGGAAAAAAACGACATCGTATTTATTTTGCCACAAACTATAAGCCAAACTTGTCTGCGTCCAAGCCCCACCTAAAGGATTGGCCAAGGTCACCCAATTGGCGCCGGCCGGTAAAGCAAACGGCGCTTTCTGACCTTTTTGAGCCAAAAGATCTACAGTGTGTCCTTTTTTAATAGCCAAATCAACCAAAGACGGCATCACGGACAGCGCCGCCACCCCTACACCGCTAAGCTTGGGGATCACAATTCGCGAGGCTTCAATAGCAATTTTCATAAACAATGTAGGGTAATTATGAGTTATGAATTCTGAATTCTGAGTTAACGCATCATTCCCCCGCTATTTCTTCCGTCATTCCCGCGCCGGCGGGAATCTATTGAACTTCTAAAAGCTATAGGCTAACAGCTAAAAACTTATATCTTTACCTTAGACCGAAGTCTAAACTTCGGCAACTCCGTTATATAATACAATAAATTATCAGTTTTAATTCCCCCTTATTTTTAAAGACTAGATTGAATAATAGTCAAAATTCCTAAAAAACCCTCAAAAACCCCAATAAATATAGGGCTTGACAAATATATTTAAATATGTTAAAATATATTCAACAATATATTTTAACGTGCTTTTTAGGCACATTCTTTCCATCACCAATATTTACATTGAAGGAGAAAAGACATGAAACAGGCATGGCAGGACTATGAGAAAGCCGCAGAGCGTGGCCCGATGGCGATTGCCGTCAAGGTTATTCTCGCGGTCTTCGCGCTCGGCATCCTCATCTCGGTCATCGGATACGGCCTTGGCTGGTTCGGTGAGGCGGCAAAAGTCACGCAGGAGGAGTTCGGACCTCGTGCGATGCTCGTGAAGTATGAGTGGTTTAAAGACGCCGCCACCCAGCTCGAGAAGAAGCAGGCGGACATCTCGGTCTATGACGGACGCATAACAATGATGAACGCTACCTACAAGGATCTCGCTCGCCAGAAGTGGCCACGCGAAGACCGCGAACAGTACAACGTCTGGTCATCAGAAGTTGCCGGGGTGAAGGCGAGCTACAATTCACTCGCCGCCGAATACAACGCCCAGATGGCCAAGTTCAACTGGCGCTTCGCCAACGTCGGCGAGCTCCCGAAAGGCGCGGAGAAACCGCTCCCTCGTGAGTTCAAGTCGTACACCACCCAGTAATCCAGAAACGAAAGAAAGGAAAATTACAGATGAAGAAGATATTTGCAGTCCTTGTCTCAGTCCTTGCATTCGGTTTTTTTATCGGGTGCGATATCCAGCCCAACACTCAACCGCAATCTGCTTCTGGCGTGAAAAAAGCTGAAGTAGATGTTCAGACAAATCCTGATGGTCTTACGACAGAACAGCAGAACATTAAGGACCGACTTCTTGAAGATAACAAGCCAGGTTCGGTGAAGCACCTGTATGTCATTTCAGCATACAGCGGCCAGGTGATTATTTACTCGACTGTTCGTGGTAAGGTGACGAGTGGCGGCAAACGATTAACTCCAACCGAAGTTGCTGCGACTGATGGTCAATATGTCAACAATGATTTGATGGGCATCCCAGTTGTTATTGGGGGCAGAAACCTTCGGACCCCAGAAGTCCTTCAGGATGACGGTAGCTACGGTCATTCAGCGGATTATCTGTTCTGGTGGGATACAAAGGGTGTGTATCACCAACACTATGTCTCCGGTGGTCAGATCGTCCATATCTCCAACCAACCCCTCGCGGTCAAGGGTATCATCATCAATATGGAAATTACCCAGAAGCCCGAGGAACAGAAGTAGCGCGAGCCACGCTCGCCAACCAGCGCTTTGCGGAAATTCGTACCAACGAATCCAATCCGCAAAGCGCTTTTTCTTTTACTTTTTTATATAATTTTTTTACATCAAATTATTTAAAATTCAAGTACTGGATCCCGTTTTTCCCTCGGCCCCGCATTTGCGGAGCCTCGCCTTTGGCGGGGCGTAGCAACGGGATGACCCTCCTACGCTTCCATCTTCGCTAAAGCTATGACGGACAAAAAAGCTACGGAGGGCAAGTCGCTTGAGATGACACTTTAATTCATAATCCCAGTAGTAGAACGCTCCGCGTTCACTACGGGACAGGTTTAAAATTTATAATTTCTAATTCTTGCTTCCAATTATTTGGAAGCCAGTAAACTCTTTTTATAAACCTCCAAATTTTCCAAGGCCACGCCTGTGCCTTTAGCCACGCACAAAAGCGCTTCATCCGCCACTGTCGCCTGCACGCCAGTCGCTTCGGTAAAAAGTTTATCAATCAAACGCAACAAACTGGTGCCGCCTGAAAGCACCATACCCTTGGACATAATATCGGCCGAAAGTTCGGGTGGCGTTTTTTGTAAGACAGATTTAATCGCTTGAATAATGCCGTATAATTCATCTTGAATGGCGCTGGTCACATCGTCTGAAGTAATTTCTAAACTACGCGGCAAACCAGTCATAGTGTCGCGGCCGCGAATCATCATCATTAATTTTTCTGGCAAATACATGGCCGAGCCGATGGATACTTTAATATCTTCGGCCATTTGGTCGCCGATGGCTAAGTTGTATCGACGACGAATATATTCCACGATGGCAGCATCAATTTTATTCCCGCCAATTCTGACCGAAGTATTAGCAACAATTCCGCCCAGTGCAATAACGGCAATTTCTGAAGTGCCCCCACCCATATCCACAATCATATGTCCCGAAGCCGAGCCAATCGGAATATTGGCGCCAATCGCGGCCGCGATCGGTTCTTTAATAATATAAGCGGCCTTAGCGCCCGCCGCGAGTGTCGCGTCAATCACCGCTCTTCTTTCCGTGGACGTAATCCCAGCTGGCACAGCGACCATTACCTCTGGTCTAAAAAATCTAAAATTTCCCAGCGCTTTATTCAAAAAATATCTAATCATCGCTTCAGTCGTGTAGTAATCAGCGATCACACCGTCTTTGAGTGGTCTTTTTGCAATAATTGTATCAGGCGTGCGACCCAACATTTCTTTGGCTTCCAACCCTACCGCTAAAACTGATTTATCGGCTGAAGAAATTGCCACCACTGAAGGCTCGTGAATGACGATGCCCTTTTTCGGAACATAAACCAAACTATAAGTTGTGCCAAGATCAATGCCAATACGACGGTTAAACATAATTGATTAGTTTTAAGTTTTAAGTTTTAAGTTTTAAGTTAATAGTTTTTCCAGCCTTCGTAGCCAAAGCCACTCCGGCGGAGTAGGCAAATTCTAAATTATGATAAAAGTGTATAAAATCTTTATACAAAAAAATAGGCACGATGGTCTTTACTATTATGCCTTAAAAAAAATCTATCGTCAACTTAATTTCCACATCATTAGTTTGCCAAAAAAAACCAATTATGCTATATTAATTTTTATGAAAAAAGATATCCATCCCAAGTGGCACGACGCAGTTATTACCTGCGCCTGCGGTCATACCATAAAAACGCAGTCCACCCTGCCCGCGATTAAAATTGAGGTCTGTTCCAATTGCCATCCTTTTTATACTGGCAAACTAAAACTCTTGGATACGGCTGGCTCTTTGGAAAAATTCAAACAACGCGCCGCTAAAAAAGTCATCCTGACTCGAGATATTATGAGCGTAAAAAAGAAGCGCGCGCTGAATAAACAAAGTCGCAAACCCAAAGCCGAAATGGAAGTGTCTGAAAAATTAGCGGCCATGAAAAAATCTTTAAGTTAGATTAAAACCAACCCCAATAATTTGGGCGCCTGCCCTATGTTTGACCTCGAAGCCGAAGTTAAAAAAATCTTGAAACAATTACCAGAACTGGAACAAAAAATGGTTCAGCTTTTGCCTCATAGCGAAGCTGGCATTGAAACGTTAAAAATTTATAACCGCTTGAACAAGGTCCAAAATCTTTGGCAAGAAATTAACTTAACTCAAAAAAAATTAACCGAGGCCAAGGCCGCCCTGGCTTCGGGTGATGTTGATTTGGCTCATTTGGCCCAAGAAGAAAGAAACGAAGCCGAAAAAAAGCTCGCTCAATTGGAAGCCACTGTTAAAAATTTATTGCGCCCTGCCGACCCCTTGAATTCGGCCAACACTATTATTGAAATTCGCGCCGGCACAGGTGGCGAAGAAGCGGCTCTTTTTGCTCGCGATCTTTTTCGGATGTATAGCCGTTATGCCGAACGCGTGGGTTTTAAAACAGAAAGTTTAAGCCAATCTTTAGCTGAAGCTGGCGGGATTAAAGAAGTTATTTTTAAAGTGGCAGGCGAAGACGTTTTCCGCTCTCTCCGCCATGAAGGCGGCGTGCATCGCGTCCAACGAGTGCCTCATACTGAAAGTTCTGGACGAATTCACACTTCAACCGCGACAGTCGCCATTATGCCCGAACCTATGGAGTCAGAATTTTCGCTTGACCCCAAAGAAGTTAAAATCGAAACTTCCACTTCTGGCGGGGCGGGCGGACAAAGCGTGAACACCACTTATTCGGCTATTCGTATGATACATTTGCCAACCGGTATTACTGTCTCGTGCCAAGATGAAAGAAGTCAGCAACAAAACCGCGCCAAGGCTTGGGCTGTTATGACCGCGCGTGTTTACGCTAGAAAACGAGAGGAAGCACTAGCTAAAGAAACAGCGGAACGACGAACGCAAGTTGGCTCGGGCGAGCGCGCTGAAAAAATCCGCACTTATAATTATCCGCAAGATCGCGTGACCGACCACCGCTTAGAACAAAGCTGGCACAACTTGCCAGAAATTATGGATGGCAATCTCGATCCTATAATTTCCACTCTAATCGATTATCAAGAAAACAAAAATGAACCTGCTTGAAGCTAGCCACCTGCTCCAAAAAGCAAAAATTAAACAGGCCGAGCAAGAAGCGCTCGACCTTTTAGCGCTGGCGAACGGTCACAGTCGCGCTCAACTTTTATTGCGTCCGCCAAAAATTTCAACTGCTACTCAAAAAAAATTTAACTTACTCATAAAAAAACGAGTTCAGGGCGTACCTTTCGCTTATTTAGCCGGTTTCCAGCCATTTTTGGGTCTAAATTTTTTAGTGACAAAAGACACGCTCATTCCCCGCCCCGCCACCGAGGACTTGGTTTTGGCAGTTGAAAAATATTTAAGTCCCGTTAGAAATAATATTGATTCAACTCGGGGCAATAATTATTCCAGCAAACATCAAATCTATGCCAAACGAAACAATATTTCTAACGGGATAAACATCTTTGACCTCGGCACTGGCTCGGGTTGTATCGCGATTTCTTTAGCTCTACGTTATCCCGATAAAATTAGTGCTATCACTGCCACGGATATTTCCGCCCCCGCCCTCAAAATCGCCAAAAAAAACTACCAACTTCTCGCTCTGAAACTATGGGCTAATTCGCACGAATTAGCCCATAGGGAAAAACGAACGACCATTACTTTTAAAAAAACCGACCTATTAAAAAATATTACATTGCCACCAAAGGCCATAATCGTGGCGAATTTGCCGTATGTAAAACTCGGGCGGGCCGACAAAGAAACTTCCGCGCAACCAAAAAATGCTATTTTTTGCGAATATAAAAATGGCCTGCCTGTCCCCTATTTAAAATTGATAAATCAGATTAAAAAACAAAAAAACCAACCTTTAGCGGTTTTTTTAGAAATGCCTAAAATCTGCTCACAAAAATATCAAATTCTCTGGCGCGCAACTCTGCCAACCGTGCCAATTTTTATCATATCCACTTAACTAAAACCTTATAAATCATTAAAATTAAAGCTGTCTTTTACCAATAGATTCCCGCCTTCGCGGGAATGACGATCTTTTCTAAATTCAAAATTCTAAATTCCAAATTCTATTTTATGGGTACCACCGACATTATTGCTATTGAAAAACTTATTACTGATGCGGCTGAAAGGCAGGCCTCGGATTTACTGTGCGAAGTCGGACTTTCTCCTGTGGTGAAGGTGGCTGGTCGCCTGACGATTTTAAACGAAACACCACTAACGCCAGAATTTACCCAAGCCCTGTTGAATTATTTGTCGGAACTAGGACATATTAAACCAGATAAACAAGATATGCTGTGGGTGGTTAGTTTTCAAAATCGCCTCCGTTTAAGAATTTCTTTAATGTGGGAGCGTGAATATCCTAAAATTTCCATTCGGCTAATTTCTTTACTGATTCCGCCCTTGGCCGGACTTGGTTTCCCAGCGGAAGTCGCCAAATTAACTCATTTAAAAAAAGGTCTGCTTTTAATAACTGGTCCCAAGAGTAGTGGAAAAAGCACACTGTGCGCCTCGCTCCTTCAAGATATGGCAGAAAAAAGAGCCACCTATGCTGTCACCCTCGAACAACCTATTGAATTTTTATTTCATAGCAATCAAAGCATTATCGCTCAAAGACAAATCGGACAAGACACGCCTAGTTTAACGACGGCTCTCTTGGAATTGCGACATGAACCGGCAGAGATTATTATGATCTCTGATTTTTCCACTGAAAATATTTTTAATATGTTAGAGCTCGCCCAAAGTGGTGCCTTAGTCATAGCTCAAATGTCAGCTCAATCTGGCGTTCAAGCTTTAGAGGAAATTATTTACGCGGTGCCCACCGCCCAACAAGAACACATCCGTCTGATGCTGGCCGATAACCTGGCCGCGATTGTTTGTTTGCGGTTATTATCCAAAGTTGGCGGGGGCTTAATACCTGCGGCCGAACTAATTTTAAATATTGATGTAATTACCGGCGCTATCCGCGACAACCGCCTGCGCCAAATCCCTAGTCTCATTCAAACTTCGCGTGAACAAGGTCTGCTCGCTTTAGAAAATCAACTAACCGAATTGGTTAAAGGAAATCTTATTACCACTGATACGGCTATCTTGGCCAGCGCTGATAAAGACACACTCAAAATAAAACTTAAATCTGGCGCAGAATTTTAATCACAAGAATTTAGCACAAACTCGTTTCTCGCATCTTTTTTTCTCACCCCTCACTTTATTATGAAGTTTTCTTACTTAGCTAAAGATAAAAACGGCCAGATGATTTCCGGCTTAGTTGAGGGCGTCAATGAAAATTTAGCCGCGGCCGCCCTCTCCGATAAAGGTCTTGAGCCAGTTTCTCTGACTCCAGAAAATGAAACCTTATCCAAAGAATTTGATATTCCTTTTTTAAATCGCATCAAAGCTAAAGATTTAGTGGTCATGTCGCGTCAATTGGCGGTTTTGGTTTCAGCTACCGTGCCAATCGTTCGAGCAATAAAAATTTTAGTCTCACAAACTAAAAATACCAAACTCAAAAAAGCCCTGCAAAAAATAGTCGAAGATGTTGATGGCGGTTCTAAATTGTCCGACGCCATGGCGCGTTTTCCTAAAATTTTCAGCAACTTTTTTACGTCCATGATTCGTTCCGGCGAAAGCTCTGGTAAGCTAGACGAAGTTTTGAATTATTTAGCCGACCAAACAGAAAAAGATTACGAATTGCGTAGCCGCATTAAAGGCGCCATGGTTTATCCAATATTTATTATTAGTTCTATGTTTTTATTGGGCGGGGCCATGATGGTTTTGGTCGTGCCAAAATTAACTGCCGTGCTGTTGGAATCTGGCGGCGAATTACCATTAACTACCCGTATGCTCATTGCCACCTCTGGCTTTTTTGTGGATTTCTGGTGGCTCGTAATAATTTTATTAATCGGAGCAATTTTTGGGCTTAAATATGCCATGCAAGTTAAAAAAATCAAAGCTTTTTGGGATAATGCTAAACTCTATATTCCGGTCTTAGGCAAACTTTTCCAATACACTTCTTTAGTCCGTTTTACTCGCTCTTTGCAAACTTTAGTCACTGGTGGCGTGCCCTTGCCAGAAGCTTTAGAAATTGTGGCGGCCGTTGTCGGCAATGAAACTTACCGTGTACTTTTGCTCGATTCTATTAAAGCCATTGAACAAGGTCAGACTTTATCTTATGAGCTTTCCCAAAGTAAAGTTGTGCCCCAAATGATCCACCAAATGATTAGTGTCGGCGAACAAACTGGCAAACTGACCGAGATTCTGGGACGAATTACCGATTTTTATTCAAGAGAAATAAATACTGTGGTGACCAGCGTCGTCACCTTAATCGAACCAGCCATTATGATCGTGCTGGGCGTGGCCGTTGGCGGTATGGTCTCGGCGATTATTTTACCAATGTACAACCTAGCCCAAAATTTTTAAAATAATAAAATTAAACCGCAGGTGTGGCACCTGCGGTTTTTTTTCTTACTTATTTTTCTCATTTTTCGATAGCAGCAAATTTGTAGTTACTGCTCCAATATTTGTCATAAAAATCGAGAGTTAAATTTCTATAGCCGAAATCTCGACTAATGACAGTGACTAACGCTACTCCATTTTTAAAGAGCAGTGTATCCCCTAGCGCAACAACATGTCGATGGTCAATCAAAGCATAATCTTGTGGGTAACCCCATGAAAGCAATTCTCTTTCGGTGGCTGCGCGTAAACCACGACTCGCTAAAAATTCAAAGATCTGTTCACTCATTACATTAAAATTACAATGAACGAGGCAAAACTTGAAGACGCCACGACTTGAATCTTTATTTTTCTCGGATAATTCAAGGAGATCTGGACTAATGTAGTCATATTGTCCTTGTAGCACGAGACTGTCCAAAGAAATACGATTATCATACGCGACAAAGCGCATTGATTCAACGCTTATCTCTAGCGAATCACTCTGTTCATCAGAATTTGTTTGAGCTTGCGTTAAAGAAAGATAACTTATTAATAACAATGGCAATAAAAACTGAACTTTTTTCACGAAAAAACTCCTTTATTTAATATGTGATAATTTGAGAGAACTTATTTAACTTTGCTACTATTCTAGCATAATCTAATAAATTTGTCAAGCACAGTCTTTATTCTCTCGTTGAAGTCAGAATTTCTTCCATCGTGGTCTCACCTCGCAGGGCCTTGATTAAACCATCTTCCATCAAACGAAGCGCGCCTTGAGCACGCATCTGCTCGACAAATTTATCGCTATTAGCATGTTCAACTGTTAAATTTTGAACTTCTTTGGTGTCGGCCAAAACTTCGGAAATAACGGTGCGTCCTTTATAGCCAATATTGTTACAGCGAGGACAACCTTGCCCGTGCCACCATTCCAATTTATCTGGCAATAAACCTTTACTTTTAACCATCTCCATCACTGGTTGAATTTCTTTCAAAACTGCTTCTGGCAACTCTGTTTTTTCACGGCAATAGGGGCAAATTTTTCTAACCAAACGTTGCGCTAAAACTAAATTCAAAGAAGCCGCCAGCAAAAATGGCTCCACGCCCATATCAAGCAAGCGTGGAATCGCGCCAATAGCATCGTTGGTGTGCAAGGTTGATAGCACAATATGACCAGTCAAAGCGGCTTGCACGGCTAATTCCGCAGTTTCGCGGTCGCGAATTTCACCCACCATAATTGCGTCTGGATCTTGACGCAAAATGCTTCTTAAACCCGAAGCGAAAGTCAGGCCGACATCTGGATTAATTTGGCTTTGATTAACGCCAGCCATAAAATATTCCACCGGATCTTCCAAAGTGACAATGTTGACATCTTCTTTATTGACAATTGACAGCGCTGAAAATAAAGTCGTGGATTTTCCCGAACCAGTTGGGCCTGTCACCAAAAGCATACCGTGAGGACGCGCGATTTGATGGTTAATTTGTTCTAAGTTAAAACCCCAAAAACCCAACTTGTCTAAAGTCATGGCGCTTGAAGTTGTATCTAAAACGCGCATGACTACTTTTTCATTGCCGACCACAGGCAAAGTTGAAATACGAAAGTCAATGGTTTTTTTGCCAATTGTTTCGCGAATACGACCATCTTGCGGAATACGAGTTTCGTCCAATTTCATATTGGATAAAACTTTAATTCTTGCCACAATGGCCGGATGAATCGCGACGGGTAAAGTCAAAACTGTTTTTAATTCTCCGTCTAAGCGATACCTAATACGGGTAGTTTGTTCTACCGATTCCACATGAATATCCGAAGCGCCACTTTCCACGGCGTGTCGCAACATCGCCGAAACCATTTTTGAAACTGGCGCGTCTTTAACTACTTCCTGTAAATTTTTAATATCTTCAGGCACTGCTTGTTCGGCCGGCCGAGCCACATCGATGGCCTCACTTACCACCGCTTCCACTTCGCGCGTCAAATTCTGATATCTTTTAAGCCCATCAGTAATGCCAGTTGGCGAAGCTATGGTAAAATCGACAACATACCCTTTCTGCCGCGCCGCAAAGGAAACGGCTTCCAGTGCTTTTAAATTTGTTGGGTCTTCAACGGCCACGATTAAATGAGTGCCTTCAATCTGACACGGTATGACCCGATAATTTTCAGCCACATCGCGGGGAATTAAATCCAAAATATCACTCGTAAAAGAACAAGTTCTGGTATCAATATAATTTAAACCATAAACTAGTCCCCGCGCGATGGCTAACTGCTCGTCGGAGACATTGCATTTTTTTATTAAAAAATCGCTCGGCTCCGCCAACTTAGACGCCTCGGCCATTTGTTCGTCAGTAATAATTTTTTGCTCTTTTAATTTAGCTAAAATTAAATCCCACATATCAGGTAGTAGAAAGTCGCCAGTTTAAAAAATCTATAATTAAAATCATATTATATTATAACTAAACATAGTATAAAGCTCATTTTCCATAAAAGCTATTTTTTAAACTTGACAAGTATGATTT
>ORJL011254394.1_pt1 | contig 32887 bp, 29 predicted proteins | sample 1779941 | NCBI WGS metagenome assembly ORJL01 (sample SAMEA104232317, study PRJEB22302) | groundwater metagenome | biome: forest; feature: aquifer; material: groundwater | place: USA | collected 2011-08-07 | depth 5.8 m | reverse complement strand
TCCTTAATCGTGTGATTACTGAGGCAACGAACCATAAAGGACGCTTAAAAGCTTATGCAAAGCAGGAGGGGGTCTCCAAATAGCCTTTACGCTGCTTGCGTGAGCCTGCTTTGCATAACAATTTCCTTGGCATAACATCGCGACTATGCGTCAGCGGGCGCCGTTCAGGTCTCGGTCTTCGCCGATCGCGTCGAGGTATGGAATCCTGGTATTCTACCCGCGCCTCTGACCCCGGAAAGCCTTCGCCGGCCTCACGGGTCCATTGCCCGGAACCCGCGACTTTGTGAGGCGTTATTCCTGGCCCGGTACATCGAAAAATACGGTACCGGCACCCTCTTGATGATCCGCGAAAGCCTTGCCCACAACCTGCCTGAGCCCGACTTTGTACAACGAGGAGGCGAATTCACCATTACCCTCTGGCGAGACTGGCTGACGGATGCAGTGTTGGCGGGATACCACTTGAGTGAACGACAGATGAAGGCTGTTACATACCTAAAAATACACCAAACAATTACAAACTCGATTTATCAGTCGGGGTTTTCTTCATCGAAACGTACAGCCTCTCGGGATCTAGACGAGATGATAACAAAGGGAATTATCGAGAAGATTGGAACTACAGGTAAGGGCGTACATTATCGCTTGGCTAAAGGGGCCACAAAGGGGCCAAAGGGGCCAAAGGGGCCATAAAAATGCCCTTCCGCTAAAGGGGCCATAAAGGGGCCAAAGGCGTCATTCTTAAGAAGGATAAGAACATTATGGCCAACAAAGACAACAGGAAGAGCGTCGAAGCCCTCACCCACGATGAGGCACGGCGCAAGCACATCCCTACCGCCGAATACCAGTCGGTCATGCGGAAAGAGGAGGAACAACCGGTGCGCATCGCCTATGAGCGCGGCGCTGCCGGGGTGGAAAAGGAAAAAGTCGGACGCAACCGCGATCTCGACCCCCAACTCGTCTGGCGAGGGAAGGACGAGCAGGATTGGTCGGACCTGGTGGTGCATGCCCCGCCCCTCTATATCCAGGAGAAGATCAAGCCCAAGGTCCTGATCGACGACCTGCTGCGGCAATCCGAGAAAACGGCGGCGCAAAAGGCAGGTTTCCAGCCGGACCTCTTTGCCGACTTCAACGGCATCCCCACGGAAGCTGCCAAGACCGAATTCTACCAGCACGATGCCAACTGGACGAACCGTATTGTCCTGGGCGACAGCCTCCAGGTCATGGCCTCCCTCGCGGAACGGGAAGGTCTCCGGGGCAAGGTCCAGTGCATCTACCTCGATCCGCCCTACGGCATCAAGTTCAACTCCAACTTCCAGTGGTCCACGACGAGCCGCGACGTGAAGGACGGCAACACCGACCACATCACCCGCGAGCCAGAACAGGTCAAGGCATTCCGGGACACCTGGCGGGACGGGATTCACTCCTACCTGACGTACCTGCGGGACCGCCTGACCGTGGCGCGGGATCTCCTGACGGAGAGCGGCTCGATCTTCGTCCAGATCGGGGATGAGAATGTCCACCGGGTAAGGGCGGTTATGGAGGAGGTGTTTGGGGAGGAGAATTTTTGTGGATTGATTGGTTATAAAAAAACTACTGGTGCCGGAAGCCCGTCGATTGGTACTGATGTAATTGCATCCGTCAAGGATTACATCGTTTGGTTCTCGAAGAAAAAGAATTCGGTCAAATATCGACAGCTTTACTTAGAAAAGGAGGCGGGCGGCATTGGTGCAGTATCTTACAACAGAGTTCAGCATCCCGACGGATCAGAGGTCAAAGCATTGAAAGCCGGTGATGATTACAAACATGACTACAAACTGAGCGGGTGGCATCTTGTCGCGTCTGACAATCTCACATCACAAACGGGCGTCGAAAGCACGCAAGGTGATGTCCAATTTCGTGGTAGGGTATTCAAGCCTGCAAAAGGTGGGTGGAAAACAAATGCTAAAGGACTTGAGCGCCTTAAATGTGCCTCACGTACTACGATTGGTGGAACTGCACTGCGGTATGTACGACGACTTACGGACTTCGCCGTCTCTCCAATCAACAACGATTGGGGAGACACCAGCACAGGGAGCTTCACAGAAGAAAAAATTTATGTTGTCCAAAGTGGCACTAAAGCAGTGCAACGCTGCCTCCTCATGGCCACCGACCCTGGAGATCTCGTCCTCGATCCCACCTGCGGGTCTGGCACAACTGCTTATGTCGCCGAGCAGTGGGGGCGCCGCTGGATCACCATCGACACCTCCCGCGTGGCCCTAGCTCTGGCCCGTGCCCGCATCATGGGCGCCCGCTACCCCTTTTACCTCCTGGCTGACAGCCGCAACGGCCAGTTGAAAGAGGCCGAAGTGTCCAGGACTGCGCCTTCTACGGCACCGACCCGCGGCGACATCCGCCAGGGCTTCGTTTATGAAAGGGTGCCTCACATCACCCTCAAATCCATCGCCAATAACGCCGAAATCGATGTCATTTGGGAGAAGTTCCAGGAAAAGCTGGAACCGCTGCAGGAAAAACTGAACAGCACCCTCGGTCGCACCTTACCATGTCATGCCCGCGAAGGCGGGTATCCAGAGGCAAAAACCACGGATTCCCGTGTAAGCAGGAATGACAAACTGGCTGCATGGGAGGAATGGGAAATCCCCCGCGATGCCGATGCCAAATGGCCTGACGAGGCCAAGAAGCTCCATGCCGAGTGGTGGCGTGAGCGCATCGCCCGCCAGAAGGAAATCGACGCTTCCATTGCCGCCAAGGCCGAATTCGAGTACCTCTACGACAAGCCCTACGAGGACAAAAAGACGGTCCGCGTTGCCGGTCCCTTCACCGTCGAGAGTCTTTCGCCCCATCGCGTTTTGGGGGTGGATGATGACGACAATCTGATCGACGGCATCGAGGAATCCAAGGGCGAATATGGCGAGGTAAAGGACTTTGCCCAGATGATCCTGGAGAACCTCAAGACCGCCGGCGTCCAGCAGGCCCACAAGGAAGACAGGATCACCTTCACATCCCTCACCCCCTGGCCGGGCAAACTGATCTGCGCCGAAGGCCGCTATATAGAGGGCAATGCCGAATCAGGCATGGAAAAGCGTGCCGCCATCTTCATCGGACCTGAATTCGGCACCGTCTCCCGTCCCGATCTGGTGGCTGCCGCCCGCGAGGCCGGCGACGCCGACTTCGATGTCCTCATCGCCTGCGCCTTCAACTACGATGCCCGCTCTTCGGAATTCGACAAGCTGGGCCGCATCCCCGTGCTCAAGGCCCGGATGAATGCCGACCTCCACATGGCCGACGACTTAAAGAACACCGGTAAAGGCAACCTGTTTGTCATCTTCGGCGAGCCGGACATCGACATCCTCGACGCCGAAAACGGCCAGATTCAAGTAAAGGTCAACGGCGTGGATGTTTTCCCCCCCAACACCGGCGAGGTGAGGAGCGACGGCGCCGAAGGCATCGCCTGCTGGTTCATCGATACGGACTACAACGAGGAGAGCTTTTTCGTCCGCCACGCCTACTTCCTGGGGGCGAATGATCCCTACAAATCCCTGAAAACCACCCTCAAAGCCGAAATCAACGAAGAGGCCTGGGCCACCCTCAACAGCGACACCTCCCGCCCCTTCGACAAACCCACCTCCGGCCGCATCGCCGTGAAGGTGATCAACCATTTGGGTGATGAAGTGATGAAGGTGTTTAAGGTGACGAGGTAACCGGTGCTTTTGTTGTGAAGTTTATCCGGCGACTCGCCAGTGAGGGAATAAGTGGCGGTGTAAATGGGGGAATAAATGAGGTAATAAACGGCGGCGCCAGTGAGGGAATAAGCCGACTCTTGGAATTCATTCACAAAAATCCTGGCAAGAGGGTTGTTGAAATGGCCGCTATATTGAATATTCCCTCAAAAACCATCGAACGCTGGATAAAGAAATTGAAGGAACAGGGAGAAATCACCTTTTCCGGTTCCAGGAAGACCGGCGGTTACTTTGTAAGCAGCTGAGCAACCGGGTTGTTCCTGTGGCGGGACGGGCGGGCAGTTTTTCCTTGACAGGCCGTCGCCGTTTGCATATGGTCAAGCCATCCACAAGCAATTCTAAAAAAATCAAGTACCTGCCAGACCAAGTCTCTTGCTGACTGGTTTGGGATGACAACAGAATGCGTAACCTATGACGGGGAGGGGGGGCTATGGGACGCACGAAGAGTCCGGAATTTCTCCGGAAGCAATTAAGAGAAGCGATAAATAATGGTGAAATGGTTGTGGCGCCGGGTGTTTTTGACGCCATTTCCACGATGTTGGCGGAACAGGCAGGTTTTCCGGCGGCCTATATTTCCGGGTTCGCGACGGAAGGCGCCTTTCTCGGGAGACCGGATATGGGTTTCCTGACCAAGGATTTGATGCTGACCAATGCCGTGCAGATTGCCAAGGCCGTGGATATACCGGTCATCTGCGACATGGAGCAGGGCTATGGAAGCTCCGTGCAACTGGAGGACCACATCCGGGAGTTTGAAGCCGCTGGCTTGGCCGGCGTCCATCTCGATGATATCATCCCCCCCTGCAAATGCCCGCATATCCCTGACATCCCGCCAGTCAAGATTATCTCCCTGGAGGAAATGGCCGGCAAAATTAGGCGGGCTGTGGAAGCCAGGAGAGACCAGAATTTTTTGATCATTGGCCGGTGCGACGTATTCTGTACGGTCCAGGAAGGCGACCCGACGGAAGCGGGGATCCCCAAGGACATCTTCGGCGAATATGTGCGCCGGACGAAAGCCTATGCCGAGGCGGGTGCCGATCTGATGTTCGTGCGTGGCAGTACAAAAGAGGACATTGCCGAGCTGCGCCGGCTCATTAACAAGCCGCTCTTGTGCAATCTGAACCCCTGGCGGCAAATCACTCTTTCCGAGTTGCAAGAAGCAGGGGCTTCGCTCGTGACCACTTCCATGCCCTTTTTATTCGTGGCGCTGAAGGCGATGAAAGAAGCCCTGGACAGATTCCGGCAAACCGGCAGCATGCGCAGCCTGGGGGACATGATGTTGCCCGAGGGCGATTACTGGAAGTTGATGAGGATCGAGCAGTATCGGGAGATTTTTGCGAGATTCAATATTGACGGTTGTCATTGCGACCCAGAGCAAAGCGAAGGGGAAGCAATCTCAAGCGGCTAGAGATTGCCACGGCGTCCGAGGGACGCCTCGCAATGACAGCATGAGTTTCTTACATTAATAACGCCGTTGCGGAGCACCGGCGTTAGATGATCGCAATGACGGGCTTTGCGACTTACTACGAAAATAGAATTGTCATACCGGCGCCCAATTTGTCATTCCCGCGGAGGCGGGAATCCAGTTCATTATTCCTGGATTCCGGATCGGGGTCCGGAATGACAACCTGACTATTTTCATGCGACCTGATGCCCCACGGGCATGGGGTTTTTTTACGAGTTTAGCGATATTTCGTAGGGGACTTTTGTAAGAGAAAAGGGGGGGGACATGGCGCTATTCAGGAGGGGTTTATTATTAGGTCTGGCGGTTTTCTTTTTGGTCTTTCCGGCGGTGGTGACGGCGGCTGCGAAAAAGCCGATGACGCTGGCAGAACTTGCCCTTTATCAGGGGGCGGACCGGCAACAGATCTTGGAAGAAGGGGCCAAAAAAGAAGGCAAACTCACTTTTTATACTACCGGCATCTTGACCCAGTCGGTGCGCCCGGTGGTGGATGCCTTTCAGAAGAAATATCCCTATATCAAGGTAGAGGTTTGGCGGGCGGAAACGGGAAATTTACTCTCCCGGGTACTGGAGGAATATAAATCTTCCACCCGCATCGCCGGCGTCATAGAGGCGACGCAGGGCGGGGAGATTGTCCTGGAGGAACGGGGGCTGCTGCAACCTTATTATTCTCCCAACCTGGCCGGCACCGAAGATGAGGCCATCAGGAATGCCCCCGGGGGCGGCGCCTTTTCCGCGGGGCACTACCGGAGCGGCCAGAGCCTCGGCTTCAATACGAAGCTCGTTGCAAAGGATCAGGTTCCGAAAACCTATCAGGATTTACTCGATCCGAAGTGGAAGGGTAAGATGGCCATCCCGGGCAGCAATACGGGTGTCGGGTGGATGGGGGGCATCTTGGTCCACCTGGGCGAGGATTTCGTCAAGAAACTGGTCGAACAGAATATCGTGGTGCACATGGTCTCCGGCCGGGCGATGCTGGATATGGTCATCAACGGCGAGTATGCCTTTTCGCCCTCCGTCTCCGATGCCCACGTGGCCACGAGCAAGCGCAAGGGGGCGCCCATCGACTGGGTACCCCTGGAGCCCGTCTTGACCCATCTGGCGCAGATAATGATTCCCAAAGAGTCTCCCACCCCGCACGCCGCCCTCCTTTTCGTGGACTTCGATCTCTCGCGGGAGGCCGGCGAATTGTATAAGGCCTCGGGTTACGATTCTCCCCGCAAGGATATCGTCACTCCCAGGGCTTATAAGAGGTACTATGGTCCGACATCTTTAAAACAGGAATTTCAGTGGAAAGAACTCTTCGGCAAACTTTTTCTAAAAAAGTAGCCGTTCTGGAGTAGGCAAAAGGGGGGATCATCATGAAAATCAAGAATCATTATTTCTTGTTCCTTTTGATCGTTTCGCTCTGCGCGCCGTCTTTGGCCCGGGCGGCAACCGCGCCGCCCAAAACGGTGGCGGAACTTGCTCTGTACCGGGGTGCGGACCGGCAGCAGATCCTGGAGGAGGGGGCCAGGAAAGAGAAAAACCTCACTTTTTACACCACCGGGATATTGACGCAGACGGTGCGCCCGCTGGTGTCCGCCTTCCAGAAGAAATATCCCTTCATTAAAGTGGAGATCTGGCGGGGCAGCGGGAGGGAATTGACGCCCCGGCTGTTCGAGGAGTATCAGGCCGGCCGGTTTGTCGTCGACGCCATCGAGGTTAACCAGATCGATGAGATCGTGATCGAAAAGCACCCGCTCGGCATCCTGCAACCCTTTTACTCGCCGAACTTGGATTTCGTTGAAGAAGATTCCCTGAAAAAAGTGAAGGGAGGAGCGCTTTGGGCCGGGCACTATGAGAGCAACATCGGTCTTGGCTACAATACCAAGCTCATCTCCAAAGCGGAGCTTCCCAAGACGTACCAGGAATTGACGGATCAGAAATGGAAAGGCAAGGGGGCCCTGGTCCCCAGCAATACGGGCGTCACCTGGCTGGGAGCGATCCATAAGAACTTCGGCGAGGACTTGCTGAAAAAAATAGCGGCCCAGAATTTCACCCTCCACGCCGTCTCGGCCGCCGCCCTTCTGGACATGATCATTAACGGGGAATACGCTTTTTCACCCACTATCTACAATGCCCATGTCAACAAGAGCAAGCAAAAAGGCGCTCCCGTGGACTGGCTGCCCCTCGAACCGGCGCCCGCGCAGATCGGCCAGATTATGCTGCCCGCGCGTGCTCCTCATCCCCATGCAGCCCTGTTGTTTATTGACTTCGATTTATCGAAAGAGGCCGGGGAATTGTACAAGGCCAACGGCTATGTATCCCCCCGCAAGGATGTTTCCGGCGTGACGACGTTCAAGAAGGACTACGGCGCCCAGTCCCTGGACCAGGTCAGCCAATGGAATAAAGTGTTTGACCGTATTTTTCTCAAAAAATAGGACGGAAGCTGAAAATCAGCAAAGGAGGGGGAAGATGGGGAGCAAGCTTAAAGCAGGCCCGGAGGTGGCTGCGATTCTGTCGTTTGTCTTGTGGGTGATCCTTTTACTGCCCCTGGCCGCAGTGGCGAAAGAGGCGGCCTCCACGGAAAAAGAACGGGTGGCCAAGCTGATTGAGGGGGCCAAGAGCGAAGGGGCCTTGGTTTTCTACGGCACCATGGATGTCTCGCATACCATGAAGTTGTTTGACCGCTTCAAGGAGAAATATCCCTTCATCAAGACCGAACTCTATCGGGCCAGCTCGCCGCAGCTCTTAAGCAAGCTGATGTCGGAAGCCAAAGCAAAGCGCTACATCCCCGACATCATCCAACTGACGGGCTTCCAGGCCTATGTGAGCAAGAAGGAAGGGCTCTCCCTGGGTTATGTGTCACCGGAAAGCGCGGCGTACCGGGAAGGGTTCAAGGACCAGGAAGGCCATTGGACCAGCATCTACATCCTCCATTATGCCATGGGGTTCAATACCCGGTTACTGTCCCGCAAAGATATACCCGATCACTATGAAGGCTTTCTGCAGCCGCGTTGGAAAGGCAAGAAGATATGTTTTGATACGCAGGAAGTGGAGTGGTATGCCAACATGATGAAGATCATGGGGGAAGCGAAGGGCACGGAATTCATGAAAAAGTTTGCCGCCCAGGATCTCCTCTACCGGTCCGGCCACACCCTGACGGCGACCCTGGTGGCGGCCGGGGAATTGCCACTGGCTACGGTCTACCCCCAGGGGGCTGAGGCGATGAAGAAAAACGGGGCACCCATGGAGTGGGTGGGGGTGGCCCCGCTCATTGTGAAGCTGGGGGCCATCGGCATCGCCGCCCATGCCCCTCATCCCAATGCCGCGAAATTATTTATCGATTTTTCCCTGTCCAAGGAAGGCCAGACGATCATCAGGAGCACGGGCCGGGTCCCGGCCCGGCCGGACGTGGAAATCGATTACATGAAACACTTGGAAGGGATAAAATTATATCCCAGCGATCTTTCCCTGGCGACCAACTACGCAAAATACCACCGGCAATTTAACGAGCTTTTCCGGTTTAAATAGGGGCCGCCCCTAACCCGCTTAGACAATACGCTCCCCGGGCAGGTGCGGAAAGGCGCTCATCTCATGGGGCAGGCGCACCGGCAGGGCCTTGGCGATATAAGACCCGTCCAGCTGCGCCAGGCTGGTGACACCGATCAAGCCCATGGTGCCCCGGATTTCCGACTCCAGGAGTTCGAGGCACCTGATGAGCCCCTCTTTGCCGCCGGCGCCCAGGGCCCAGGCTTGCAGGCGCCCGATCCCGACCGCCTTGGCACCCAGTGCGATGGCCTTGATAATGTCTGTGCCGCGGGTGAAGCCGCCATCGATGATAATCTCTGCCTTGCCGTCCACGGCGGCGACGATTTCGGGCAGCACTTCCATATTGCCCTGCACATGATCGAGTTGGCGTCCGCCGTGATTCGAGATGTAGATCACCTGGACCCCGTGCTCCACGGCCAAGGCCGCATCCTCGGCCGTCATGATCCCCTTGAGCATGAACGGCCGGTTGCCGATCTCGTCCTGGATCAACTTTACCGTATCCCAGGTCAGCCCCTTCTGGAATTCCCGCTCCGGCACGAGGCGCAAGGCGATCTGCGTCGGATTCAGCCGTTCGCGGTTGCCGTAATAGGAGGAATCCACCGTGAGGCAAACGCCCCAGTAATCCGCTTTGACGATGCGGCGCACCAGGGTGCGGATCCAGTCGTCATCGCCGCGTACGTAAATCTGGAACACCTTGGGGTGCGGGGAGTTGACGGCGATCTCTTCCAGGCTTGGCTTGGTCACCGTGCTGATGAAATTAATCGTGCCCGTGGCCTCGGCCGCCGCATCCACATCGTTGCCGCCGGCGGGGGAGATGCGTTCCAGTCCGCCCATGGGCGCCAGTACAATAGGAATGCGGAGCTTCTGGCCCAGGAGTTCCGTGGATGTGTCGATCGTGCGCACATCACGCAAGATGCGGGGACGAAAGGCAAGACAGTCGAGGGCCAGCCGGTTGCGCCGCAGACTCGTCTCCGATTCGGCCGCGCCGCAGATGTAGTCCCAGTTGTCCTGGCTGAGATTGCGCCTGGCCAGGACAATCATGTCATGGCTGGTATTAAAGTCGATGCTCATTTTCGATACCTCCCCACATTTATTTGGTAGTCGTGACCGGCGTCAACCTGACCAGGCCTGCGCCGGCATCTCTCAAAGCGTAATTGTTCTGCGGTATTGGGAACCTAATGGAAAGTACGGTCTGTGTCAAGTGAAAAGACAAGAAAGTAGTGCTTGCCGAAATCATGGCCAGTTTTTTCTGGACATCGCCGGGCCGTTTCCCTATACTCGGCTCATCCAAAAAAGCATGTGTAAACAGAAGTCAGCGCGGTGGTAAGAGCTCGTAACAGAGGAGTGCGGGATGAAAATTACCGACATTAAAGCCATGGTCATCAAGATGCCCTTTGTGAAGCGTGACCTTCCCCTCTCCACCCACACCTCCCGGACCCTGGTTATCGTGAAGGTCCTGACCGATGAAGGCATCAGCGGCCTGGGCGAAGCCTTTGCTTCCAAAAACAGCGAAACCACCGTTGTCAAATGTATCGAAAGCATGCTGAAGCCAGCCTGCCTGGGGAAAAACCCCCTGGCCATCGCCGGGCTCTGGGAGGAGCTGTTCCGGACTTTTTACCATGCCGGGCACGGTGGGGTGACCATCTCCGCGTTGAGCGGGATCGAGACGGCCCTCTGGGATATCGCGGGGAAAGCCGCGAACCTGCCCGTTTACCGGCTGCTCGGCGGCTTGGCGCACGATAAGCTTCGCGCTTATGCGAGTCTGATGCACTACGGCAAAAGTGCGGAGGTGGCGGAGGCCTGTGAAGCTGTTCTCAAACGAGGCTTCGGGGCGCTGAAGCTCCATGAAGCGGAGGTGGAACCGGTGGCCCTGGCCCGGAAAGTGTCCGGCGATGAAGCGGACATCATGCTGGATGTCAACTGCCGCTGGAACGTGCCCCAGGCGATCAAGATGGGGCGAAGCTTCGTCCCCTATAACCTCTATTGGTATGAAGAGCCGGTCTGGCCCGGCAACGATTACGACGGGCTGGCCGAGGTCAAGGCGTCGGTCGCCATACCGCTTGCCGCCGGAGAGAATGAGTATACGGCCCGGGGCTTTCTGGGCCTCATCGAAAAGCGGGCCGTGGACTACCTGCAACCGAGCATCTTCAAGATCGGGGGGATTCTCCAGGAAAAAAAGGTCTTCACGCTGGGAGGGGCCCTGAGCCGCCGGGTGGTCCCCCACGCCTGGACCTTCGGGCCGGCCCTGGCGGCCACCCTCCATGTCTCCTTCTCCGAGCCGGGCGCCGAATTTGTGGAAACGGTCGTGGAAACGCCGGCCGTCAGTCTTTTCCGGAAGCCGCTGGCCCCGGATAAGGGCTACTGGGGGGTGCCGGAGGGACCGGGACTTGGCATTGAACTCGATGAAGAGGCACTGGCGAAGTATATTGTTTGAAGGAGAAACGCAATGAAAGTCAGCAGTATGAAGACGGTCGCCCTCTCCCTACCCTGGCGCTACCCCTCGCGGGATGTGAGAGAGCCCCGGATCAATCCGGTCATTGTGCAACTGAGGACCGCTGAGGGGCTGGAAGGGTTTGGTGTTTGCTTCAGCAACAATGAAGGGCAGGTAAAATCTCTCAAAGCCTGCCTCGATGACCTGGAAGATGTCGTCCTCGGGCAGGATGTCTTCCGTTTTGCCGAAGCCTGGCAGAAGCTCTGGGCGGCCACGAGCAAAATGGGGCATCAGGGCTATCCGATCTATGCCCTGGCGGCGCTGGATGCGGCTCTCTGGATGCTCCGGGCGAAAGCGCTGAATTTACCGCTGGCCACTCTGCTCGGCGGTTTCCGGGAGAAGGTGCCTGTCTATGCCAGCCACTATCTTTGGCGTTACTGCACGATCGACCAGTTGCAGAAGGATGCTGCCTCCCTGGTAAAGCAGGGCTTCCGGATGATGAAAATGCGAATGGGCGCTTACCCCCTACCGGTGGAGCTGGAAAGGTATCAGGCCCTGCGGGAGGCCGTCGGCAACGACGTGGACATCATGGTCGATCTCAACTGGCGTTGTACGGTAAGCGAAGCCCTCAAGTTGGGGCGCGAACTGGATAAACGCCAGGTCTACTGGTTGGAAGACCCCCTGGCCAGCGATGATCCCGAACAGATAGCCCAGGTCGCGGCGGCCCTGGACCTGCCCGTGGTAGTCGGGGAAACGTATAACCATAAGTATGGCTTCCGGACCCTCCTGGAAAAGAAGGCCACCGATATCGTCATGATCGACCTGCAGAAAGTCGGCGGGGTGACGGAATGGATGCGGGTGGCCAATATGGCCGAGGCTTGGAATCTGCCCGTGGTCAGCCATCTCTTCCCCGATTTCTCCCTCCATCTGGTGGCTGCCATTCCCCACGGTCTGGTCATGGAGTACCTGCCCTGGTGGGATATGATTTACCAGGAACCCTATACCGTCAAAGACGGCTTTATCGAGGTGCCCAAGACGCCGGGGATCGGACTGGAGCTGGATCTGAAGGTGCTCCGGAAGTACGCACTGAAGTAAACTTGCTGATAACCTAACCCTGATGAACAGGATAAGTAAGTTTATGAAATTATTTTTTGCCAGAAAAGCGCAGAAAATAATTTCTTACTTACTAAGCCTCGCGCAGGGCGGCCCGGAATTGTTTATTAAAGTCCTTATCCCGGGAACGCACCTTTTTGCTGAAGCTGTCCGCCGAAAGATGGGTCTCATCGGGTTCGATATCCAGGACGGTGAACACGGGGCCTTGCTCGTTCATCACCTGGGGCAGCTCCCTCTTGAATGTTGCCAGATCGCCATAGCGATGCAACTGGGAGATGCCGGCGCCTCGGGCAATCATGAGGAAATCCAGATGTTCGACATTCGGCAGGGTCTGACCGCCCGTTGTTTCATAGATGCGATTGTGCAGAATGAATTGCCGGAAGTTGGGCGGCGCAGCCGTGGCGATGGTAATCAAGCTCCCGAGATTCATGCACAGGGAACCGTCTCCCTCCAGGACCACGACGCGTTTATCGGGGCGGGCGATGGCGAGGCCCAGGGCGAAGGTGGAACATTCCCCCATGGTGCGCACTGCGGGATAATTGAATTTACTGGGCGATAGCTGATTCCAGGGATAGCTGCTCTGCCAGGCCGTCAAGACAAGTTCGTCGGTTCTGTATTCAGCCAGGGCTTGAAGAAACTCAAGGCGCTTCATCATGTTTTTCCTCCTACCAGCGCAGCAAAATAGCCAGGGGATGGTGACTGGTTTTTGTTTGGGCGATCGCCTCCTCAATCAGATGCATGTCCTGATCGGCTTTAATTTCGCCGTAGGGAATCTGTGCAATATCGAGCAAGGCTGCCGAGTGATGACCATGCTCCAGGGACCGGGCCCTCTTTTCGGCTGTCTGTTCCGCCTCGCTGATCAGCAGAAGAAAAGAGGCCTCTGTTTTCAGGGCAACTCCGAGCAGGCTGTCCATTGAGTTATAGAGCCCCTTATAGGAACAAAGCAGGGCCGCAGTCTTGCCGCCATAGGCCAGTCCCGAACAGATGGCCACACCCTCAGATTCGCGGCACACTTGAATGATCGGCAAGGAAGAAGCGTGGAGCAGATCGCGGAGCAGTACTTCGTAGGGGGACTCGGGCAAGGTTACCAGATACTCTATCCCTGCTCCCTCCAGCGCCTGCCTCAGGGCCGCCGGGGAAATCTTCTGGCTGGCCTCGGGAACATGATCGGGAATCTCGATTACGCGCATCGCCACCTCCGTTGTTAAAAGCTATTTCACCCCGCACTTCTTGCTTGCCGTCATTGCGAGGCGCCTGTGCGCCGTGGCAATCTCATTCCCCCTTTTTCAAAGGGGGAATGCAGTTAAACTCCCCTCTTAGGCAAAGAGGGGTTGGGGGAGATTTAAGTGGTCTCGCAATTGCTCCCCAGAGTAAAGCAATTTCTAACTTACTAATAAGTATGGAAACAGTATGGCGTTAGTAAGTAAGAAATTATTTTTTGTGCTTTTCTGGCAAAAAATAAATTCGTAAACTTACTTATCCCGTTTATCGGGGTTAGGTAAATGAAAAGTGCGTGCCATGTCAAGCATTTATTGACAAGCGGGTAAAAAATACCCTTTACGTCATTCCGGCGGAGGCCGTAATCCGGTATCGGTCGTGGTTTCCCGCTTTCGCCGGGACGATGGCTGGACCCCGGTGCCTGCCCCGGCAGACTCTGATCCGGGGTTCACCGGTGTGACGACTTTCACATGATTTCGTCATTATTGACTATGGGAAGTTCCTTGGGATATGATAAAACACCTTTACGAAGCTCCCGGGAAGGTTTTACAAAGGTTTTAGCCCCCGGAAGGAGGTGCCTATGGTAAGAAAGATTGGTTATCTTCTCTTCAGTCTCCTGGTCATCGCGTTCATCAGCTGCGGCGGGGGAGGGGGTGAGAGTGCCCCGCCCGCCCCGGCACGGCCCAATCTCTCCGGTGTCTGGGCCGGCACCTGGTCCGGCACGGACCCCATCGCCGGCCAGGTCACGGGAAGCTGGGAAGCCGAACTTACCCAGTCGGAGACAGGGGTCTCCGGCGCCGCTTTCTTGGGCGGCGATGTGGATTGCTCCGAGGGGACCGTGGCGGGTGCCCTGGGTAGCGGGAATATCCCCTCGGGATCTTACGCGCGCAATCCCTGCCAGCAGAACACCTGGGCCGTGACGGCCCTCGATCTTGCCAAGCGGAGCACGAGCGGCAGCTGGACCCAGCCCGGCACCGGCGCCTCCGGGACCTTCACGGGAACCCAGATTGCGAAACCCGCCGGTCCGCGCATTGCCTTCTTCTCGCCCCAGTCCGGTCCCCCCGGGACAGTGGTCACCGTGGTGGGGACGGGCTTCGATCCGGTGGCGGCAAACAACGTCCTCAAATTCAACGATGTTGCCCCGGCCCAGATTATCTCCCTGTCCGGCAGCACCACCCTCGTCGCCAAGGTCCCGCTGGGGGCGACCTCGGGACCTCTGACCCTGGCGACTCCCCAGGAAAAGGCCATCAGCCCCCGGTCCTTTGTCAGCACCGCTTCCTTCCCAAGTACGGCCATGAAGACCCCGCTTGCCGTCGGTTCCTCTCCCGAAGGGGTGGCTATGAGCCCGGACGCCACCCGGCTCTACGTGGCAAACCGATTAAGCGGCAGCGTCAGCATGATCGGTACGGTCGGCGGCCGCGTATTGGCGACCACGGCGATCCCCGGACAGGGGGCGGTGCAGGTCTACGGCCTTGCGGTGAGCCATGACGGGCGGCGACTCTTTGTGGATTATTACGATCAGGGAGCAAGCGAACGCGGTATTGCTGTGCTCCATGGCGCCACGGCGACGGTTCTGGAAAAAATTATCGTTGCCACGGCCCAGGCGCCGCCGCTTGCGGGGAACCCCCAGGGGCTGGCGCTCAGTCCCGATGGCCGCCTGCTCTTCCTGGCAAACCATGTTGACGGTGGCGCCGTATATGTTCTTGATGTCGCGGCGCGGCAGGTTGTGGCAAGCGAGACCATGGGGGCTGGCGCGAGGCCCACGGCCCTGGCTGTGAGCCCTGACGGACTCACGGCTTACCTGGCCTTTTCCGGAGCCGACGTTGTCCGGATCTTTGCCATCCCGACGCGGAGCATTACCGCCACTATAGGGGTCGAGGCCGGCCCGACGGCTCTGGACGTCGCCCCGGACGGTCTTAAGGTCTACGTAGCCAATAACCTCGGCAATTCCGTGAGCCTGATCGACACAGCCACCCGTCAGGTTCAGGCAACCTGGCCTTCCTTTGCCGCGCCCGTGTCCCTGGCTGTCAGTCCCGATGGGTCGCGGGTTTATGTCGTCAATCAAGGGAGCGGCTCCGTCAGCGTCGTGCGGACCGCGGACGCCGGCCGTGAGGCCACCACTCCGGCGGGCACGGGTCCGGCGGGTTTAGTCATCAGTCCCGATGGGAAAAAGGCTTACTTGACCCTCGCGGCGGAAAACGGTGTGGGTGAGTTGGGCGGGACCGCGACCTTGACCATTGCCAAAGCGGGTTCGGGCATCGGCCGCGTGACCTCCGCCTCGGAGAGCATTTCCTGCGGGGTCAGCTGCCAGGCCGATTTCAGCGCCGGTACAACGGTGGCGCTGACGGCCGTCCCGGACGGCGGTTCCGTTTTTGCGGGATGGAGCGGCGACCCTGATTGCGCCGACGGGGTTGTCACCTTGAACGCCGGTCTCGTCTGCACCGCGACTTTCAATGTCGTGCCCCAGAGCGGCGGTGGCAGCGGCGGTGGAGGCTGTTTCATCGCCACGGCTGCCTATGGTTCATCCCTCGACCCGCACGTGGAAGCACTCCGGATCTTCCGGGACCGGTATCTCCTGACAAGCCGCGCCGGGCGGGCCTTTGTCGCCTTCTACTACCGTCAGGCACCGCCCCTGGCCGCCTTCATCGCCCGGCATGAGACGCTCCGGTTGCTGGCGCGGTGGGCCTTGACGCCCCTGGTCTACGGGATAGAATGGCTGGTACAATCCTGAACAGGATTTTTTCACCTTGCCTTTAGACGAGGTTTATAGGGGAGCGCCCTTAGCTTCACAAATGTTTTCACTTGCTCAAATTCCGGGTCTTTATGAACGAGGACGGCTTCCGTTGCCAGCGCCGTAGCGACAATCCAACTGTCGCAGACCGAAAGACTATTCGTGGCCTTGATCTCGATCGCCTTTTCCAAGATCGGACCAGTGATGTCTATTCTTTTCAGGGGAAGAAGATCAAGATACTTTGCAAACTCCTCCGATTCCGCCTGGTCGGCATTTTTCCATAGCCTGTATCGGCCTTCCATGAAACTCATAAAAGAAACGTAAACAGGCATCCCTGAACGCAGTAAATGTTCTACCGAATCGGCACCTTCTTCGCTATTCCATAGGGTTAACAGTGCAGAGGTATCCAGGAGGTAGGAATCAGTTGCTTTTGTCTTCTTCATTTTCCTTTTCCCTCTCGGCGCGCCTCTCGTCGATTAAACGTTCTGTGGAATATCTCCGGGAACCGCGCCCTCTGAAGGCAGCCACCGGATCTTTGGGAAGGGGAATGACCTTGATGACGTTACCCTCTGCGATCCATTCAACTCTGGAGTCTGGCTCTATGTTGAACTTTTTCCTTATTTCCGCCGGAATCGAAACCTGTCCTCGCGCCGTCACTTTTGCTTTCATACTTTATTAATCCTTTCATGTATTATCGCATTCACATGATGGACAATCATATATCTTACCTTGCTTCCTTGTCAAGGATCAACCTCTGGGAGCCAATCGTCTTTCTTCTAAACATTGCTGCCTTGAAGGAAAAAGGACTTTTTCCCACAAAAAGCTTGACAGGGCCAGCCCTTTGCTTTAAATTACTCGCAATACTTAGTTCAGAGGCATGCAGGAAAATGACGTCAGGTGTGAAAAGAGAGCTGGCCATGCGGCATAACCGATTGTCCCTTTTGGGCCTCGCTCTTCTTCGTCTCAAGACCGCCACCCGTCATTTTTAGGTAGTCGCCAAAGGATAAAAAAAGATACCTAAGAAGGCCACGGTGGCTCGACCCCGTGGCCTTTTTTACATTTAAGGGCAAGGAGGAGAAGATGGACGCGAAAGAGGAGAGAATCTTCATATTCGACACGACGTTGCGGGACGGTGAACAGTCCCCGGGCGCCAGCATGAACCTGGACGAAAAGCTCCGGCTTGCCCGTCAGTTGGAAAGATTGGGGGTGGACATCATCGAGACCGGTTTTCCCGTCGCCTCGGAGGGTGATTTTCAGGCGGTCCGGCAGATCGCCCAGGAAATAAAAGGGGCGCAGGTGGCTGCTTTGGCGCGGGCGAATCTCGCCGATATCGACCGGGCCTGGGCGGCCATTGCCGAGGCGGCCCAGCCGCGGATCCATACCTTTATCTCCTCCTCGGACATCCATCTGAAATACCAGCTCAACAAGACGCGGCCCCAGGTCTTGAAGGAGGCCCGCGCCGCCGTGAAGCATGCCGCCTCGTACACGAAAAACGTGGAGTTCTCTCCCATGGATGCCACCCGGTCGGACCGGGACTATCTCTGCGACATGGTGGAGGCGGTCATCGCGGCGGGGGCAAAAACGGTCAATATCCCCGATACGGTGGGCTATGCCGTCCCCGAGGAATTCGGCGCCCTCATTGCTCATCTCTTCGCGAAGGTAAAGAATATCCATAAGGCGGTGATCTCCGTGCATTGCCACAACGATCTGGGCCTGGCGGTGGCCAATTCGCTGGCGGCGATCAGCAATGGGGCCCGGCAGGTGGAATGCACCATCAACGGCATCGGGGAGCGGGCCGGCAATGCCGCCATGGAGGAAGTGGTTATGGCCCTGGCCACCCGCAAGGATATCTTCCATTGCCGGACGGGGATCAATACGGAGTGGATCTATCAGTCCTCCCGGCTCTTGACGGCCATCACGGGCATCCAGGTCCAGCCCAACAAGGCCATCGTGGGCGCCAACGCCTTTGCCCATGAGTCGGGAATCCACCAGGACGGCCTGATCAAGGAGAAAACCACCTACGAGATCATGACCCCCCAGTCGGTGGGGATCTCGGACAGCCATCTGGTGCTGGGCAAGCATTCGGGGCGGCACGCCATTGCCGAGCACCTGAAGAAGCTGGGTTATAACCTGGCCAAGGAAGAGGTGAACCGGGTCTTTGTCCGCTTCAAGGAACTGGCCGATGTGAAGAAGGAGATCTTCGACGAAGATCTTGAGGCCCTGATCTCCGAAGAGGTGTTCCGTCTGGAGGATAAATACAAGCTGATCACCTTAAACGTGGTGAGCGGCAATGTGGCCATCCCCACGGCGACCATGCAGATGGAGATCGACAAGGAGATCGTCCAGGATGCCGGCTTCGGCATCGGGCCCGTGGATGCCACCTTCGATGCGATCCGGAAGATCACGAAAACCAATTATGGCCTGCAGAAATACGCCGTCAATGCCGTCACCGGCGGAACGGATGCCCAGGGCGAGGTGGCCGTCCAGCTGAAATACGACGACCACACGGTCGTGGGCCGGGGCGCCCACCCGGACGTGATTGTGGCCTCGGCCCGGGCCTACATCAATGCCTTGAACAGGCTGGAGCGCCTGCGGGGAGAAGCGGCGAAAGTTACCGTTGAATAATGCGGGATAATGATATAAGAAGGCAAAAGTTTACGAAATTATTGATTTTGGATTCTTGATTTTGAATGCTGCTTTTTTAATTTAAAATTCATAATTCAAAATCCAAAATTTTTTAGGTAAGGGAGATGGAACATGGGAATGACCATTACGGAAAAGATACTCTGTGCCCACACCGACCTCAAGGAGGTGCGCCCCGGCATGCTGATCAATGCCAGGGTGGACATCGCCCTGGGCAACGATATCACGGCGCCGATCGGTATCGCGGAATTCCGCAAGACCGGCGCGCGCAAGGTCTTTGACAAGGACAAGGTGGTCCTCGTGCCCGACCACTTCACCCCGAACAAGGACATCAGCTCCGCCGAGCAGTGCAAGATCATCCGGGAATTCGCCCGGGAGCAGCACCTGAGCCATTACTACGAAGTGGGGGAGATGGGCGTGGAGCACGCCCTGCTGCCGGAGCAGGGGGTCGTGGTGCCGGGCGACCTGATCATCGGCGCCGACAGCCATACCTGCACTTATGGGGCCCTAGGCGCTTTTTCCACGGGCGTGGGCAGCACCGATTTTGCCGCGGCCATGCTGACCGGGGAGTCCTGGTTCAAGGTTCCCGAATCCATTAAAATCGTCTTTCGCGGCAAGCTCAACCCGTGGGTTTCGGGCAAGGATCTGATCCTTTACCTGATCGGCCAGATAGGGGTGGACGGCGCTCTTTACCAGGCCCTGGAGTTCACGGGCGATACGGTAGCCGAGCTTACCATGGCCGACCGCTTTACCATTGCCAATATGGCGATCGAAGCGGGCGCGAAAAACGGCATTTTTGCCCCCGATGCCGTCACGGAGGCCTATGTAAAAGGCAGGGCCGAGCGGCCTTATAAATTTTATGCTTCCGACCCCGACGCCGCGTACTGCCGGGTCATCGACATCGATGTGAGCAAGATCGAACCCCAGGTGGCCTTTCCCCACCTGCCTTCCAATGTGCGGGGCGTCAGCCAGGCCAAAGACATAACCATCGATCAGGTCGTCATCGGATCATGCACCAACGGCCGGCTGGAAGATCTGCGGATCGCAGCGGAAATATTGAAGGGCCGCAAAGCGGCGCCTAACGTCCGCCTGATCATTATCCCGGCCACCCAGCAGATCTACCGGGACGCCATGCGGGAAGGGCTTTTCGATATCTTCCTCGACGCCAAGGCCGCCATCAGCACGCCGACCTGCGGTCCCTGTCTGGGCGGGCATATGGGCATCCTGGCAAAGGGAGAGAGGGTCGTGGCCACGACCAACCGCAACTTCGTGGGACGGATGGGCCATGTCAATAGCGAGATCTACCTGGCCAACCCGGCGATTGCGGCGGCCTCGGCGGTTCTGGGGCGCGTCGGCAGCCCCGACGAGCTATAGAAAACCGGATGAGCTACAGAAAAAAGAAGAGGTGAGGTTGATGAAATTCCGCGGTCAAGTTTGGAAGTTTGGCGACAATATCGATACGGACGTGATCATTCCGGCACGTTATTTAAATACTTCGGATCCCCAGGTTCTGGCGGCCCACTGCATGGAAGATGCAGACCCGGAATTCGTGAAAAAGATCAAGCCGGGCGACATCATCGTGGCGGGCCAGAATTTCGGCTGCGGCTCCTCGCGGGAACATGCGCCGATCGCCATCAAGGCAGCCGGGATCTCCTGCGTGATCGCGAAGAGTTTTGCCCGGATCTTTTACCGGAATTCCTTTAATATGGGATTGCCGATCTTCGAGTCGGCCGAGCTCTGGGATATGGTGACCGACGGCCAGGATATAGAGGTGGACGGCGACCGGGGGGTGATCACCCTGCTCGGTGACGGCGGCCGGTCGCTCGCTGTCAATCCCATCCCGCCTTTCATGCAGGAATTGATCAATGACGGCGGCCTGATGCAGCATATCGCCCGGAAACGCTGATTTTTCCAGCCGGCGCAAGGGGAGGCATACTGTCTGAGAACCCCTGGGGGGACCATTATGGCGAAGGCAACGCTGTTGCAAATGAAAAGAAGACTCGCGGAAATCATCCTGGAGAAATCCTTCAAGTACCGCGATGACCCGCCCTTTACCCTGGCATCCGGGCGCACCAGCAATTACTACTTCAACTGCAAGCCCACCACCCTGAATCCCGAGGGAATGAACCTCATCGGCCTGATCCTTTGGGAGATGCTGCGCGAGGCCGATGTTTCCGCCGCCGGAGGCTTGACCCTCGGCGCTGACCCCATTGCCAACGCCCTGGCACTCATCTCTTACCAGCAGGGAAAGCCGATCAAATCCTTCACCATTCGCAAGGACGTCAAGGATCACGGGACAAAAAGCGCCGTCGAGGGCGATGTCCTGCCCGGGGAGCGGGTGGTCATTATCGATGACGTCATCACCACCGGCGGCTCCACGATCACGGCCATCGAACGGGCGGCCGCTGCCGGCTTGGTCATCGAGCGGGTGATCGCCCTGATCGATCGGGAAGAGGGGGGGAGAGAAAATATTCTGAAACTGGTTGCCCGGGTCGAGGCGGTTTTTACCAGAAGCGAGATCATGTCCCTCTACGAGGAAATGCGCCGTGCTTAAGGGGTTGTTGTCTTTTGTCCTTATCCTGCTTGTACCCGCCGCCGCTCCGGCGCAGCTGCAGATAAACGAACAGGGTGTCACCATCGGGTTTGCCCATTTCGATGCCAAGAAGGGTGTGCCGGTCGGTTGGCGTCTCGATAGAAAAGCGGGCCAGGCGGCTTTGCGTCTGGAAAAAGAGGCCGAAGGTTTTTGCCTCAATATGGTGAGCAACGAGCAATCCTCTTTTGGGGTTGAAAGGCCGCTTAAAGTAAACATTAAAGATTATCCCTTTTTAACCTGGACCTGGAAAGTAAGCAAACTTCCCTCGGGAGGAGATGTACGCAAAGCCGAGGTAGACGATCAGGCTGCGCAGCTCTATATTGCCTTCACTGCCACCGGCTTCCCGGCAAAATTAAATACGCCCGTGCTTGGCTACATCTGGGATAATGAAGCGCCCAAGGAATGGACGGGCCGTTCCCCGCAACTGGGCGGGGGAAAGATGAGATACGTGGTGGTCAGGAACAAGACGGACACACTCGGCGAGTGGCATCGGGAGAGACGCAATATCTACCAGGATTATCGGAAATTGTTCCGGGATCTGCGCGGCGGCGAGCCTCCCGGGCCGACCCTGGGGATCTCCGTGTACATAAACTCCCAGCATACCCGGAGTTCCGCGGAGTGTTCCATCGGCAGCGTCTTCTTCAGCCGGCAATAAAAAAGCTAATTTTGATGCCCTTGCCGCCGGGGCCCGTTCACGTCCAGGTTGGGCCTGGCGCACCGGTTCCGGCAGCCGGTACCCTCGGCGAGACCTTTGCCCAACGCCCTATTTGTCATTGCGAGCAGTCGACCCCGGTGCTGCGCATCGTGGTTATTGATGTAAGAAATTCATGCTGTCATTGCGAGGCGTCCCTCGGACGCCGTGGCAATCCCTGACTGCTGAAGTTTCTTGGAAGGAAGCCGAAGGCTAACGAATCTCATAAGGCATGAGATTGCCACGGGCTTTGCTATGGGGACAGATTTTAAATCTGTCCCCTTCGACCCAGGTCGGATTGCCGCGGCCGCACACGCGCCTCGCAATGACGGCGAGCAAGTTGTGCAAAGGTCTCTCGGCAGCAAGCAAGCGCCACTTCCACCGCATATCGGGGTTAGGTTCTCAGGGACTCAGTGGAGGTAGGGGGTCAGAACGGCCCGCGCCTGTGCCACATCCTTTTTCAGCTGGGCGACCAGTTCCTCAGGGCTGGAGAATTTCCGCTCCTCCCGGAGCCGTTCGATGAACAGCACATCCAGCGCTTCACCGTAGAGATTGCCCTGGAAATCCATCAGATGCACCTCCAGGGTGGGCTTGTTTTCTCCGAAGGTCGGGTTGACGCCGATGTTCAAGACGCCGCGGTACCCTCCCCCTTCCAGATGGACCATGGCTGCATAAACACCCCGTGCCGGTAGCAACTCCTTATCCGGTTTGACATTGGCCGTGGGAAAACCCAGGGTCGCACCGCGTCCTTTCCCCTCGACAACGGTGCCGCCGACATTGTAAGGCCTGCCGAGCAGCATCGCTGCCCTCTTGACGTCGCCTGTCAGGATAGCCTCCCTTATTTTGGTGCTGCTGACGAGAGTGTTGCCTACCGAGATGGCGTTGATGACGTGCACGTCGAAGCCCAATTTTTTCCCATATTCCGCGAGAACCTTTTCATTGCCCCCTTTTTTGCTGCCGAAGGTATAGTCATGGCCGATAAATACCTTCTTTACCCGCAGCTTGTTCCAAAGGAAATCGACGATAAAGGATTCGGCGCTCGTTTCCGCATACTCCAGGGTAAAGGGGATGAGGATGACGGCATCGAGGCCCTGTGCCTCCAGCAGTTTTATCTTCTCCTCCAGTGAAGTAAGCAGGTAGAAAGGGCGCCGCTCCGGATGGAGGAGCATCTTGGGATGGGGAACAAAGGTAATCAGCAGGGTTTTCCGGCCTTCCCGGGCCGCTTCCCGGATCAGGGTCTGACAGATGTGTCGGTGCCCCAGATGGACACCGTCAAAGTTGCCGATGGTGATGTAGGCCCCCTGCATTTCCGGGGGAATGGACTCGGTTCCTCTAATGATCTTCATAGTAAGTGCATGATGTCCCTTCTCGGCTCGCAACTTAACCATATCACGGCGAGTTCTTTTTTTGAAGAGCAATTTTGCTTGACAAGGCCCGGTACATCGGTATAGATAAACCCGTCTTTTACCTACCCTGATGTTCATGCCGAAGTGGCGGAATTGGTAGACGCGCTAGGTTCAGGGTCTAGTGGGCGAATGCTCATCCCGGTTCAAGTCCGGGCTTCGGCACCATAAGAAAAACGAGGGGTTAGCTGATTCATCGGTTAGCCCCTTGTTGCATTTTGGGGCACTTGGTCAACACTTTTCCAAGAGCCTTCCCGGCGGTCAACCGCCAGCCTACCTGATTTCGGCAATTTTCAGGGAGTAAATCATGAATTTGAGTTAGGATGGCAGCATCAGCATTGATGCTGCACTCAGATCGCGTTTATTGCCTTTTGCCTGAAGTTGATTTCCTCTTCGCCTGCAAAAAAGTATTTTTTGAGAGCCTCTGTGCTTAAATCAATTCCCAAGCCTGGCCCACTAGGTGGAGCGATAGTTCCGTTTTTAGGCTCTAGCGATTCCCTCAAAAGCTCTGTGCGGAGGGGGTTATAGGTGCAATCAAATTCCATGATGGAGCTGTTGTTCAAGGCAGCTGCAAGATGAAGGCTGACAGCAAGCGTAACGGCATCGCCCCAGTTGTGGAGAGCAAGCGGAAGGCCATGTTTCACAGCAAGAGCAGCAATCTTTAATGTCTCGCTGACCCCCCCGGCCCGTGCGACGTCGGGTTGCAGCACATCTACTGCGCCCTGAGAAATATATTGTTGAAAGGCAAAGCAGGTTTGGAGGTTTTCACCAACAGCAATTGGCACCTTCGACGAATGGAAGCGGAGGGAGGCGTGACCCGCGATGTTTTCTACGAAGAGGGGCTCTTCCAGCCATGCTACTCCGCTGTCCCCTAAAACCGCCACAGCTTTCATGGCAACATCCACCTCATAGCCCATATTGGCATCGGTCATGATAGCAAAGTCATCCCCCAACTCTTTACGGACAGCTTTTACAATCTCCATATCTTTTGCGAAATTAAACCCTAACTTTATTTTAACTCCTCGGAATCCTTCTGCGGCGAGTGCCCGGGCCTGTTGCACCACCTTATGTGTTTCATCAGGATAGAGCGCTGTGGCATAAACTTCCACCCTTTCCCGAGGGGTGTCCGTCAGGAGTCTGCATAGAGGTAGCTTTTTTATTTTGCCGCGTATATCCCATAGGGCGATATCGATCCCGCCGAGTGCCATGACGCCAATGCCCCTCGAACCGAAGGCCTTTACACCGGCGCGGAAATAACATTCTTCCCAGAGATCTTCTATGTTCCTAGGATCTTTGCCGATAAGCACAGGTTTTAAAACCTTGTCGATAATCGATTCGATCACTGGACCGGTCCCCCCTGAACAAGAACCGATTCCTGAGAATCCCTCATCCGTCTGTACTTCGACCAAGAGGGCGGAGCGTGATCTCCGGATGCCAGTGCGACTGTAAACCTGCCCTTCAGGCGGAAGCGGAGTGCGTAAACGAAGTGTTTTGATGTCTGTTATCTTCATCCCCCGTCCTCGGTATTTTTGCAAAATGTCTTTACTTCCAAGTAACAGCACTGCACATTTTACACTGTGCTGTCTACTGTCAGAATCAGCCGTGAAAAGTATTCTCTATGGTCTGTCGGAATCGTGAAATTATGCTGAAATTTGTGCGCGTATAGGATAAAAGACAGCGGTCCGTACTACGCACTATCTGTAGGCAGACAAAGGTCGGTCCTCCTTGACCCATGATCCGTCCTATATCCTTTTCTAGGCTATCGAGGTCTTCAAACTCGTGGACGTGAGCATACCCGGAATTCTCGGCGAGGCCGGCAAAGTGTATCTTTGAGGCTCCTGGTATTGGCTGGCATCCGCTTGTGCGGTATACACCGTTTTCGAACACAAAGTGGACGAGGTTCGGAGGTGCGATGTTAGCGATAGTCACGAGGCTCCCCAAGTTCATCAGTAGGCTACCATCGCCATCTAGTACGATGACCTTCAGGTCAGGACGCGCCATAGCCAATCCTAAACCCAGGGATGAGGCTTTCCCCATACCCCCGGCAAACAAGAGGTCGAAATCGGGATTGGTGGATACCTGAGGCCATTCGCGGTTGGTTGTATATGTCGCGATAACGACTGCGTCACGGCGATGACGTGATATGATTTTTTGGGCTTCAATGCTCTCAATCATGCTTTTACCCTTCTTTCCGATCCTTAGCGATTAGTATGGCCACTGGCTTCTGGGTCTCATGCGCCTCCCGGTAACCCAAAGAGATCCTATCTGCATGCTCATCGTTGTCAACCAAATAATGCTTGATGCCCCAGGAGTCAATAAATGGTTCAGTGTAAATGGCGACTGAATCGGTCATAGGGGAACCCTGCCGCCAGCCTTTGTAGCCAATGAACATGAGGAGCGGAAGTTTATAATCCAAGGCCAGGCCTCTGATGGAATCGCCGGACTCAAAAAGCCCTGTATTCTGTTGCATTACAAGCGGCGATTTGTTCCCCAAGATGAGACCTGCCGCGATAGCGATTGCCTCTCCCTCACGGCAGACCGGAACGAACGTGAATTGGGGTTCGCTGAGAAGATCGTCGTAAAGGAACCGGCTGGAACTATCAGGCAGCCAAATTACATGGGTTATGCCGCATTTTTTTATCTCTTTAACAACTGCGCCTGCCGTCAATATTTTGCTGTCAGTCTGCAATATCCCCCCTTGAACCATGATTATAGAAATCCTAAATTTATTTAGTAGCATTGCCTTTAGGGCAAACATTATTTCTTACTTAAGCCGTCATCAATGAACCAGATTTATTTATTGCGCATATGGGCACTAAAATCCTTAAGTACCCGTTTGATATCATCCGGATGGTTCTGTTCAGAAGGCACCATCCTGATATTATCAGTCAATCGTGCGGGATTGGGTTTGACATCAAAGCGCGCAGGTATGCGCCCCAACTCTCGCACGGCCTGCTGCCCTTCATTGGAAAGTGTAAATTCCAGGAAGAGTCTCGCAGTGTTGGAGTTATTCGGTGTTTCGGCTAGGGCTATACCCACAATGTTTGTAGAAACAGGGTCCAGGCCAACCCACTCCACTGGTGCACGTTCCTTCTTCATTTGTTCAATCCTATAAGAATATAGCGGAATAGACAGAGGAAACTCCCCGGCAGCCAAAAGCTGTACCAAGAGACCCCTCCCTCGCAACACCTTAGGTCGCAGCTGACTCAACTTCTTTATGTAGTTCCATGTTCTTTCCCTACCCCATTCTTTTTCGAGGCACATTAGCCACTCGTACGGTTCTGCATCAATGGCAATTTTTCCACTCCACTTGGGATCAGCCAAGTCCATGAAGCTTCTGGGGATGTCCACAGGTCTCACTATTTTGGTGTTGTAGCCAAGCACTTGGGCGTTGAGTAAAAGTCCATACCAGAAGCCTTCATTATCTCTAAAGCCCCTGGCATAGGCAGACGAATCGTGGATTAGGTACTTCTGTAATATCTCCTGTTTTTTGAGATCATTGAGGAGCATGCTGTTGAGAATAATCACGTCCCACTTGTTGGCTTTTGCTTTATGTTCCGTCATAATGCGACTAATTAGGGCCACTTGACCGGCCCGATAGGGGGTAAGTTTAATAAACGGATATTTCCGTATAAAACTATCGGTCAATACTTTGGTATCTTCATTGAGCGTAGAGTGATATATTGAAAGATGACCCTCCTTTTTAGCGCCTTCTATAAGCTTTGTCAACGATTCCGGACCCGAGGGCACCTCTGCAAGCGCAAATAAACCGGTTGCCACAAGTAGTCCTCCTACTATCAATAATGATACTAAGCAGTTCCTCATTGCAATCATACTGCACCTCCTTATTGTGTTGCACCGCCCGCTCCATCCCCCAATCTAAAGATTCAATCTTCTATAAGCTTCAGGCAATTTCCTCTTGATTTCTTTTTTAATGTCTGCTGCATAGCTGTTGCCATGCGTATCCATGGTAACAAGAAGCGGCCCAATATCTTGCACTCTGTAATCTATGACACGTGCGTTTGGCCCTTTCTCCTTCCAGAATTCAATAATCTCCCTCAAGTAAGTCCCATAAGATATTGCGCAGCCGCCTACGCCGGTGATGGCAACGCAGCCATGGTGTGCCATAAGTGCCAATATCTCTTCGGAGGTATCTTGTCCACCAGGCATATAAGGATCACCTATCCCACCCTTGCCCATAATTGCCCTGATACCAACATGCTGTATGAGATGAGGGACCTCGGGATTGAGTCGTGAAATGGTTGAAAAACCAAAATGTGAGGCGCGCGCCGTGCCACCCAACTCCCTGGCTTCTCCCCAGAAGTGCCCGTACCCCGAGACGACAGCGCACCCTTTTAAGTCAAAGGGCAGCTTTTCACCTTTTTTTGCTGCCTCGGCGATTAGACTGGACTGCCCGCCAATAGCTGAGACACCGACATAAAACATACTGCCTGTAAAGTAAACCATGTCACCTGCCTTCAATTCCCGAACTGCATCTTCTGTGATCGGAGTTTGAAGCCTGTACTCTGCCATTTCCTGCGCCTCCGTTTCTATTCGATAGGTTCGATCCTGCCATCACTATATACCCGGACAATGCCACGCCGATTGGGCCAGCATTTAAGACAAAAAGCAACGGGGCACCATCTAAGGGACGTCACCGCCGTCTCGATATGCACACAGAAACAACTGGTTTTTCCACCGACTCCCACAGGCCCCCACCCTAATTCGTTGATTGCCTCTGTCATCTCGTGCTCCCATGCTGCAACTGCTGGGTTAGGGTGCCAGGCGTTGACCGGACGCAACGTTGCCTGCATGGCAAGTTGTGCCACGATCGCCATGTTCCCGCCAATCCCTAACCCGACCACATAAGGCGGGCATGCTTTCCCAGCTATTTCTGCGATGTAGTCTATTACCCATTTCTTGATTATCGCAGGCGTTGCCGGATCGAAGACCTTGGCAATGCTTTTTGGTTCGGTTCCACCGCCTTTCGGGACCGCCACTATTTCTACATAGTCTTTCCCCACCACCGACTCGTAGTGGGCAATCGGAGCAAGTCCTTCTGTCTTGTCTATTGGCATGAGCAGCGTCTTTGGCTCTATGCCCATACGGCTATGCATCTGCATCATGCCGTCTCTGACTGCATTCGGCAAATCCTTAGGGACCCTTATCTCAGTTCCTATTCTGATGTCCATGCTAGGAATCCCTATATCCGCGCATACAGGCGAGTTTTTTTCCTTTGCCAACAAAGCAGCGGCGATCATGTTGTCTATTGCCCAGATCGCATCAGGATTGATCTCAGCCTCTCTTGCAATCCTTAAAGCATCAACGATGTCTTTAGGGACTTCTACAAGACATTTCCTGTAGGCTTCGCATGTTGCGTCTCTTAAGGATTCATAAGAAATCATCAAACCCTCCTCTTCAATAATCATAAGACCCTTTCCAGCAATCTCCTATCGTTGCTCAGGCTTAACATACCCTACACTCCCTCCCCCTTTCTGGGACTGTAAATAACCCTCCACATCGCTCAGTGGATTGGTATAATAACGCAGGCGATGATAGATGAGATCATCTATTCTCATTGCCCTATGAAAGTCCGTGTCTTTTTGAAGGTAGGCGGCTATTTTTGCATGCTCCAGGGTGACAGGATCGCGGCTCCCGATCTCTCGGCTCAGATCTTCGACAAATTGTATAATATCCTTATCGGGCACTACCTTCGATACCAAGCCAACCCGTTCCGCCTCCTCAGCCGCAATATTCCGACCCGTAAGTTGAATGTAAAATGCTTTCTTAAAGGGTATCCCACTTTGAAACAGTGTCGGCGTAGCTGTTGCTCCATAGCTTCCCCGGACGACTTCTGGCATTCCGAATATCGCTGTATTGGATGCCACAGCCAGATCATGGCCGTTGACCAAGGCGATACCACCGCCTAGACACCAGCCTCTGACCGCCGCTATGGTAACCTGCGGTAAATCCCGCATTAGGGTAACGATCTCGGCTACCCCTTCTTCTATCCCCCACCTCCTGCGGCGGCTGCCTTGCCCTTTCATATCCTTAAGATCGCGGCCAGAACTATAGGAATCTCCCGCCCCTATAGTAACAATGCACCGGATTTTATTATTCCCCCTTAAATCCCTGAGAATTCCTGCTAACTGAGCCAATAAGGCCACGCTGATGGCATTCTTCTTTTCCGGACGGTTGAAGGTCAACCAGGCGACGCCCTGCTCCTCGGAAATTCTTTCCAAAATAAATTTGTTGTCTTCCATCGATTTTCACCTTATCTTTTAAGAAACAACCTGTTAAAAAGATTTTGTTCCGCTTTCACTTCTTCCACACTATCCTGGCCAAAATACTTCTTATAGCGGTGCTCCACCGGAGGAACATCTTTACGGAAGTTGTCATATCCGAGGCTGCGGTGTATTTCAGCGCTCTCCTTGGAAACTTTGAAATCGGCAAACAGGAGTGCCGCATGTGAATGAGGTGCATATCGGGATAGAGCAATCTGTCCCACATTGACGCGGACAGGCTCCAGCGGAACCCAGGCCACGGGCGCGCCCAATTTCTTACGGCCAAAAACGGCAGAATCGAAGATCGTAGGTGAAGCAATGTATTCTCCGTTGACAATCATGTCAAGCAGGGTAAGGGCGGAAACGGTATGAATGACAAAGTTCTGAGTTGCAAGCTTATTCAGTAATTCTTCACCAAAAGCACTACAGATTGCCCCCGCCCAATTCGGTCCTGTATCGCTTGCCGCCAGGGCTAGCTTTCCCTTCCACTTGTTATCCAACAGATCATGGTAAGTCTTGGGGATCTGCGCCTTGCCGAGCAGTTTTGTATTATACCCAAAACCTACGCCATGGGACCGGAGAGCCACCGCCAAAACCCCGCCCCCGGCTGCATTCGTTACGCCTTCCTCTTCCATGAAGGCCAAGCTGGGCACATAAAATGCTTGTGAGATTCCCAATTTCTGAAGTACCATCATGCTGCTCTGCGTACCCTCCATGACATCAAAAGTGTGCCTGCCCGATTTATATTCTTCCACCGTTCTGGATATAAGCGACGCACTAGTGGAACGCCACGTTTCAACCTTAACAAAAGGATACTTTTTTTCAAAGGCTTCGCCAACGGGAGCCACAGCCTGAGTACCTGATGTATAGAGGGTAACCTTTCCTTCCTTTTTGGCCCCGTCCTCCAATATCTGTTGGCGATCGGACCCCCTATACAATGCCAGTTCCGTCAGTGTTGAAGGTTTTTTTGAGGCCGACAGTGAAGGCCCAGGAATCATGACAACGGCGGTAAGGATAGAGATGATAAGGACATGCAGCAATTCTCTTTTCATTTTTAGCCCCTCCTTGTAATTGATTCCTAATAATCATTATGTAGATTCTTTTTTATCCAAGCCCTGAAGAACACTTAATTTCACTGTCTCCACGGCCACTTTGCCAAGCTCGGTATGGGGTAGCGCATCTTCAAACTGGACAAACTTGGGCGCCTTATATGGTGCAAGTCTGGCCTTACAGTAATTGATTAACTCTTCAGCACTTAATTGCTCGCCTAGCCGAAGTGAAACAACGGCAGTGACCGCCTCTCCCCACTCCGTGTCCGGGATACCGATAACGGCCGCCTCGAAAATACTGGGGTGTCCTTGCAAGACTTCCTGTATTTCCTCTGGGAAAATGCTTATGCTGCCGCTCTTTATGACATTCTTTCTACGGCCGACAATGTACAGGTAACCATCGTCGTCAAACCGGCCCAAATCTCCGGTCAATAACCAACCCTCCCGGTAGGCGGCCGCAGTGGCCTGGGGGTTGTTATAATAACCCGTGCAAGCTAACACACTACGACAGGTGATCTCGCCCACTTCACCATCCTGAACGGGCTTTCCTTGGTCATTCACGATCAAAGCTTCAGCCGCCCAGAGTACACGTCCTGAGGAACCAAATTTAGTCATTTGATCTTCTGGACAAAGCATACTAACCGTACCTGAATCGGTCGAAGAGTATGATTGATAGACATGTTGCGTTACATGTTCCATGAGGCCCTCAACTGTACGGCGGCTCAGCGGTGAACCGGCTTTGCGTAGGCAGTTTAGCGATGACAAGTCAAAGCTGTTGATGTTGGGTATTTGTAGAATCCGGTCACATTGGACTGGCGCCAAGGCGATGTACGTCACTTTTTCACGCTCAATGGTTTCCAATGTGTCTAAAGGATCGAACTTATCCTTAATGATCGTTTTTGCCCCAAAAAACAAATGGGCCAGAACGGACCCCCGTCCGGAATTGAAACAAATCGGGACTACGGCAAGTTCGATATCGTCAGCGCCGACACTGCGTCCTACAGCTTGATTCAAGCAGCGGTAGATGTATGACTGATGGCTTATGACGCAACCTTTCGGAAAACCCGTGGTACCAGAGGTAATCATGATTAAAAAAGTGTCTTCACTGTTTACCGGCACATGCGGATCTGAAGAGGCACTCTTGAGGATGAGCGTCTCATAGTCGTAAGAATGGAAATCAAAGACCGTCTGCACGTCACCGATCCAAACGACAGGTCCCTTGAAACTCTGCACATTCCTTAAGGCTGGTGCCAATTCGGCAGCCATGGTAGATTCAGCAACTATCCCCTTGATATCAAAGAAGGAAAGGGCTCCTGAAATCTCCCTGCTTTTCCACTTGGTATCCAGAGGTACGCCCACTGCACCAATCTTTGCGAGCGCTAATATGCATTCCAAATGTTCGGTGCGGTTGCCGACCACTACGGCAATGTTTGTACGAGGCATCACACCAAGCTCCAGCAGGGCATTTGCGAAGCTGTTCGTGCGCGCTTCCATGTCGGAATAGGTAAGATAGCCTTGCCTGTCGGTAATGGCCACTTTTCTCGGGGTCTTCCGTGCATTTAGTGAAAGGATATCGCCCATGTTAATGTTCATAGTCAATCAGCCTTTCCTTATGATGTTTTCGGTGAGTTAAGAATAAAGCAATGAATCAGCACAGTGACACTTGGGGTATCGCCTTATCTTTACGCCTTTTCATCTTCGGCTAAACAGGTAATGATTGCCCAAGCCCCCCGCCGGAATCTATAGCCTAAATGAAAAATGTCAGTATACGCTTTGAAGAGGAGTAGATATCAAGATTTCGACGTTGTCAAGTAAATTTACTAAAGGGGGTAGTCGGTTAGCTCCACCTCATTTTGCATTCAATACAGGTGGTCTGGGTTCTTAGGACAGGAGACAGGGATTTATAAGTGGGAAACTGCCCTGGGTTCATGTTCATGCCGCAGCCTGTCTCTGCGGGGTGCTGTAGTAAACCATAGCCGGGGTCTTCCTGTCAAAGTTTTGATG
>ORJL010949379.1_pt1 | contig 32894 bp, 30 predicted proteins | sample 1779941 | NCBI WGS metagenome assembly ORJL01 (sample SAMEA104232317, study PRJEB22302) | groundwater metagenome | biome: forest; feature: aquifer; material: groundwater | place: USA | collected 2011-08-07 | depth 5.8 m | reverse complement strand
CCAAAGTTTTCAAGTGAAAATGGGGATGGCACAGATACGAGTTAGCTTCAGGGGGGACGATGTGGTAGTGTCGTCGGTCTGGCTACAAGGCCAGGGAAACCCCCAGCAAATCGAGGGCCCGGCGTTGCAGGGTGGTAGGCTCGGTGAAGGTAGTGATTTCTGGAAGGCCACCGCACATTTGACCGACTCTCATTCAGATTATCCAGAATATACACTGAAGCCAGAGCCTCACCGCTTTTCTGCGATCCAAAGAGATTGTTCCAGATGATCTCAACTTGAGTTAATGCTGAAGCCCCAAAGAGGGAGCCTGGGCTCACAGTATTTCCGAAGTCCCGCATAATACTTGTGAAGCTTTGGGTCGTTCTCAAGAAAACGCGTCTCTTGGCTTGCCACGAACTTGTAGGCTAGGCTGACCATTTTCGGGTCAACGGCGCCCTTAATTGATTTCATGCCCTTGCCCATAGGGTCGAGAATGGCGGTGTCGGTATGATCGGTTATGATAAGGTCATCGGCATAGATGGACGCATTGTTTTGTATGCCTTCCTTCTAAGTTGTTGCCACACCGCCTTTCAAGATCATCAAGATGGTTCTTGAAGCCTTCTCCGACCACGACGCGAGGATACCCTGCTGCTGCTTCCAGTTCGAGTACTCTCACATTGACTGGGCCATATACTTCCCCGGGGCTGATTTCAGTCCCCAACCCTACCTCGACAGCACCCCGAAAAGGCTTCTCCTTTGCCAAGGCCCATATGAACAAACCGCATATGCTGACCAAAGACCGCCAGATATCGAGGCTATAGGAACCCCAACTCGACTCATTCAAACATGGAACCACTATGAAGTACGAGTCAGAAAACCCCCGACGCCACATCCTGGATTGCTTGCGCTGCTCAACCCATTTCCGCTGTTCAGAATTCAGAGAGTCGAGGAGTCCAGTGGGCTTTGAAGCCGCCCCATATATTGTGTCGAATTGGTCTCTGAGTTCCTTAACATATTCTGACGTTTCGAGAAGTATTTGCTCTGTGCGTTCTTTCTCAACGTCAGTAATAGGTAGAGCAGTAAGTTGTTTGAGTTTGTCCCGCTGCCCTACTATATCGATGAATGCCAGGAAGTAGTACCCGATGTAAATGGTCTTCGGGCTCTCGTCCCTCGGTGCACTACGAGCCGGGTCCATCATTTATCTTTGAACTCCTTGGCGAAGGTTTTTGTCCCACCTTGATTGCAGTCATTCGTATTTGTTGTCAAGGTAGTTGGCCCATTATAGCGTCTCTTTCCAAAACGGCAACTCTTGCGCCGTAGCCATGACAAGGCGTATTATCAGCGCATCCGAAAGGACTTGTAATCGGGCGGTTTTGCACAGGGCCCATGTGCGCATGGCCTTCTCCGGTGCCAGGATAGAAACGCCGATAGCTGGTGGCCAGAGGATACTCGGTAACGTGTGAGGTATGAATGAAGAACGTTGAATTCTCAGTGAATGGCGACACGCTAACCATAACCGTGGACCTGACCAAGGAATTTGGGCCATCTTCTTCGGGCAAGACTATCATTGTTGCCTCCACCGAAGGGAACTTCCCGCTGCCTGGACGTACCGAGGTAGCGGGCTTGACCGTCTATCGCAAGAAGTAGGATGGACCGTCTGAAGCTGCAGAATTTTCGTAGACCAGGGCCCCAACCTGACGGGGACCGAGCCATTCCGGAATAGGAGTGAACGAGACATGCGGAAAGGACCTACAGGGAATCCCGGACAGCCGAAGGCGGAGCTCCATCCGTTACCCCCATCGCACGACCTGAACCAGATTCAGGCCGAGTCCGAGCGCCAGAGCCTTCCGCAGCAAGAAAAGGTCTTCCGAATTGCTCAGCGAGTCCGGGCCAAGCTCAGCAACCTGCCCGACCCGACCAATCCACCCCTTGGATTCGTTCCCGGCAAAGGCTATGATGCGGTCTTCCCCTTCATTAGACTCCCGCACCTTGCGCCCAACCTGAACGGAGACTGGGTCCAGTTTGGAAGCCCTGGCTTAGAACCGAACCGCATGTACTACGGCGACAACCTTCAGGTGTTACGTACGCTCCCAAGCAACTCAATAGACCTGATCTACATTGACCCGCCGTTCTTCTCCGGGGCCGAGTACAACGTCATCTGGGGCGACACCAACGAGGTACGGACGTTCAGCGACGTCTGGGACGGCGGCCTGCCCACGTACCTCGTCTGGCTCAATGCCCGGCTGTGGGAAATGCGCCGCGTCCTCAATGATACCGGCTCTATCTATGTCCACTGCGACTGGCACGCAGGCCACTATATAAAAACAGAACTCGACAAGGTATTTGGATATGCGTGCTTTCGCAATGAGATAGTGTGGCAGCGCACCAGTTCTCACAACGATACTAAGAGCTTCGGGCACGTGCATGATGTTATCTTCTACTACTCCAAGGCCGAGACGCCCGTATGGAACCCACAGTACACGGAGCATGATCCAGATTACGTCGAGGCGTTTTACCGGTATTCCGACCCACAAAGGGGTCAGTACCGGTTAGACCATATCATCCGCTCGGCTACGATGGGACCCCGCCCGAACCTGGCCTACGAATACAAGGGGTTCAAACCGGAATGGGGGTGGAGGGTAGTAAAGAGCAAGCTGGAAGAGTTGGATCGAGACGGTCGTATGGAATGGTCCAAGACGGGCCGACCGTATTTGAAGCGTTTCCTCCGAGAGATGAAGGGCACGCCAGTGAAAGGTATTTGGGACGATATTCCCCCGGTGGGGCCTTTGGCTCAAGAACGGATCGGGTATCCAACTCAAAAGCCGGAGGCGCTGTTGGAGCGCATTATCTCCGCAAGCAGCAACCCAGGCGACGTTGTGGCTGATTTATTCTGCGGTGGCGGCGTCACCCCGGTCGTGGCCCAAAGACTGGGCCGCCGATGGATTGCTTGCGATTCGTCACGGGTGGCAGTTTCAGTCACACTGAATCGTCTGGTCCGCCTGGGTGAGGAGATGTCAGGAGTCAAGTCCAACTATGGCACGATAGGAACAGTGCAAGCCAAGTTGGATATGCCGGAGGTCAAAGCGTCTATCCCTGACATTAGGGTCAACTACGTTGGGGTGTATCCAATAGACCGGTTCAAAGCCGTAGAGCAGGCGGAGTTCGAGCGCTTCATCGTTGCATGTCTGGCAGCCCAACTCGACAACTCCGACGACCCGATCAGCGGTTGGCGTTCGGCACGTGAACCTTTGCGGGTAGGCCCTGCCGACCCGGAGAAAGCGCCGGACGCTAAGGATGTGCAGGCCTTCTTTGATGCAGTGGTCAGAAAGCACCTTCAACCAAATGTCCGTACTATCGCCCGATACGTATGCTGGCGGGCTTCACCGGAGCTAATCACCTACCGGCGCAGGCTTGTTGAGTATATCCGCCGGAACATCCAACCCAGGGGGACCGACCTGGACTTTGATTTCCTGTTTATTGACAGCGAGGAGTTCCGCGAGCGAATCCGGCAGAAATATCCCGACGCTGACGACAATGAGTTCCTGCTCCGGTTCACCAAGGAGCCGGTTATCGGTGAAGTTGCCGCGACGCGGCCTGGCCCTCGCCAGTACCGGTTTGAGGCCCGGGACGCAGACAGCACCAATGCTGGCGGCTACCTGGTGAACTGCCAGTGGGACTTTGAATACCAGCGCGGGCACTTCTCCGCAGACTCCGCCTACATCCTGGGCCGGCGGGAGCTCAAGGGAGCAGAGGCAAAGGCGGCAGGACACAAGTTTGAGGCGGTATTGACCGGCGAGCATACATTTCCCTCCTCCGCCGGTGTCGTCACCATCGCCTGCCGGGTGCAGGACAACCTGGGCGCTGAGGCTATCCGCACGCTCACCCTGGAGGTGACGTGATGAACTACGCCTTCGCTCCGCATGAGGCGAACTTCCGCGACTGGTGTAACTCCGGTTTCCAGGGAATTCCCGAAAAGGGGCGTGATTTCCTCAAGAACCTGTCAGCCCCCAGCTTCACTCCGCCCCTGTGGCGCCACCAACTGGAAGCGATCCGGCGAAGCATCTACTCGTTCGAGGTTCTGGGCAAGAAAGACCTTCTCACCAACGTCGTGACCGGTGGCGGCAAGACGGTAATCATCGGTGGCGTTGTGGCCTACATGATGCAGGTACACGGTATCCAGCAGCACTTGATACTTGTCCCCAACACGGTCGTCCGTGCTCGGCTCCTTGATGGGTTCGATCCTGGGGCCAAGGACGGGGACTACGTCTTCCGGCAGTTCCCGTTCTTCTTCGGCGCGGATATCGATACGCCCGACCGCATTTCTACACACGTTATGGAGGTGGGCAAGCCTGCGGCTGGCATTCGCGGCGCGAACATCATCATCGGTAACGTGCAGCAGCTTTATGAGGGGAAAGACAACTGGAAGGTCATTGCTCAGAACTGCGACAGGTTGTGCATATATAACGATGAAGCTCATAACACCCGCGCTGAGTTGTACAACGACCTCATCAACAAGCTGAAGCCAAAAAGGTTCTTCCGGCTCGACACGACGGCGACTCCCGACCGGCTCGATGGCCTGCACCCCGATAGCGAGATGATCTACGTATACGGCATCCGGGAAGCGATGCACGATAAGGTCGTCAAACGCGTGGTGGTCTTTGAGCCCGAGATCACCAAGGTGAAGTTCACCTTCTACGATTGGGAGACCAAGAAAGAAATCAGCGCGGAAGAGGTGCCCTGGGAAGCTATTGATCAACGGAAGGTACCTGCGGTCCGCTACACCATGAGCCCCGAGCCTATGGCCCAGCAGATCGCCATTGCCCTTGAGTGTCTGCGCCACCAGCGCCGTACTGTTCCACTGGCAGATGACGGTAAGGACGCATACAAACCCCTGTTGTTCGTCGTCGCGTTGAACATCGAAGACGCAAAGAACATTACCCGAACATTGGAAGAGCAGAAAGTCAACGGGGAATATCTCCGTGTGCTCCTGTTGCATAACGAGGTGGACGACGAGCGCAAGGAAGAAGCCATGTCCATCAACAAGGACATCCGCAACTGCAAGTACGATGCCATTGTGTCGGTGATGATGCTCAGGGAGGGCTGGGACGTTAAGAACATCTCAGCTATCTTGCTTTTCAGGAAATTCAGCTACACCGAGGTGGGTGACAGGAAATTCTCGGTGTACGGGCCGCAGATCATAGGACGGGGCCTTCGTCGCGTGAACGCCCGTAGCGATCAGTGGGAGCAATGCCACGTCATAGATCACCCCATCTTCAAGCACGATTGGCTATGGGAGATGATACAGGCTGACAAGTACTCGGCTCCGTTGAACCCCGGGGACATGATTGACAGCGCCAAAATCCCCGAGCCCTCGCTCCAGGGCGCATTGGACATTGACGAGGCTACTAAAGACACGTTGGAGCCGTTCGATCTCTCGGACCTACCGCCTGTTCCCGAGCCGGAGATTCTTGAGCCGATCAGTGACTGGCGCGCCTACCTCGACGACTGCCAGTATGACTTTCGTGGACGCACAATCAGTCAGACCATCTCCCAGGTCCTCTCCCGCAATCTCGATTCAGGACACGATGCGCTGGAAAAGACGCAACTCCTGAAGATCGACCCCGCGCTGTTGGCGGTTGATGCTCCCAAAGACGCTGGTGAACTCCGCAAGAAGATCGTGCAACGAGTCCGGGACCTGGCGCGGACCGCTTTGTTAGAGTTCGATGGCCAAGCGGATAGGCGGCAGGAGATTATCTTGCGAGTCATCCATGAGCACATCGCGCGTCGCCTGACGGGCGGTGTCGGCCTCCATGACCTGGAAGACGTGCATCGGCTCCAACTGGTCTGGCATCTCTTCGATCAGGTGAAGTCCAACTTCTACAACCCCAGGCTCATCGCCAGCATCTTGGCAGTGCCGCCAGCTACGGAAGAATATGCAAAGCAAACGGGGAACCCTCTCCAACCTGCGTAGGTCGCCATACGGGTCTGAGGACTACGACTCGGCGCTCGAACGCGACTACATGGTCGAGTTAGAGCACGATCCCGCTGTCAGGGAGTGGACCAAACAACACGGCGTCAAGATTCCTTACAGGTTGTTGGGAATTCCGAGGAAGTACCACCCAGATTTCTTGGTCACGTACAACGATGGATCACAGGCACTCCACGAGACTAAGGGGCTGCCTCTAATGTTTTGGGCATCGACCAAGCTCAAGCGAGAGAGCGCCGAAGAGTACTGCTCAAAGAAGGGTTGGCGCTATAAGATGATCACGACCGGGTGGAAGCGATGGGTATGGTAGCCAACCAGCCCGATTGATCGGTTTTGCCGGGAGGTCACGGAGGCCCTGACCGCGCTCGGTGCCGCAAGAAGTGAGTGGCTCAACATAATTGTGAAAAGATAGTCAGTCGTGCAGGAGTGTTTTCACATGAAGAGACTGTGGCAGTTTTTCGGAATCGTAATCGGATTGGCTATTGTCGTCATTGTGGTTTTGTATTATTTCACTCAACCAATATTTATTGCTGCTTTTTTGGGCGCGTGGCCGGCACTGTCAATCGCGTTATACGACCGCTTTGTAAACGTTGCGCTTCTGTCATTCGACAAGAATCATATTTCAAAAGATTCTCTCCAAGTTATCGATAAGGGAGGAGTCACGTGGGGGTTCATCAGACTACCCATCAAGAACTCTGGCTTCGCACCTGCCAGGAATTGCACCGCAGAACTCAAGGTTTCGAGAAGAGGACAGCAGAACGGGCAAGACTGCCCAGTCCCATCTTTCGAGACAAAGCGCCTGGCGTGGTCTGCCAGCAATCACGAAGAGAGCCGAACGATACCGCCGCGAAGAGGTAGTGCCATTATCGATGTGTTAATCGACGATACGAGTATTAGGCAGACTGCTTCTTTGTGGTATGGGTCAGCGGAATGGGGGCCGTTAACTATATGGGCTGGAACCCCTGAAGTTTTCGCAATGTCTCCTGGCAAACGAGCCCAAGATGCCTTTTGCCAAGGGGATTATGAGATAGAAGTGACTGTTTTCCCAGAAAACGGCGCTCCGAAGTCTGATACATTCAAGTTACATGTCGCCTCTGATTGGAATATGACTTCTCTTGCTTAGCAACTGCTGCAATCAGGCGGGATGTTAACAGAAACGTCGAAATCAGCGTCTTCTTCTCAAACGGAGGTTCGGGAATTGTCCACACAGGGCCACCATCAGAGATTCAACCTCATTGGAGAACAACAGCCAGAGACGCCTGGCTTGTGTCCGACTGCTTCTGAGCAGGTTCGACCAAAGGCACCGCACGCATGGCATCCCAGGCAGAGACTATCCAGACTGCCATTTTGCGTTTGCGGCCGAGTTCAACTCTCCCCCGTCTCCCCGTCCGGCTGCACAGTTGGCATCACCTTCAGCTATGTTGGAGGTCACATAACTGACCTATTGCCCCTTCGCATGCGGTCCCACAATTCGTGCTCCAGTTGGCGGCTGGTGCCGCGAATCTCCCGGTCAAACTGCAAATAATCCGGCCGTCGGAGTACGGCGACCTGAGAAATGCCGGTAGAAAGCACATGCTTGTAGACCGCCTGCACCATAGGGCCCGGAGGTACTGTTGCCTGTACATTGTTGCGTGAGTACATATCCCCTATGAGAGGTAAGGAAGACCTCGGCCATTTCGGGGACATCTTCAAGACGGGCGGCCCGGTATTGTATTGGGGACATCTTTGCCCCTACCTCCTGGTTGCTGAACAATGCGGGATTTCTCTGACCTGAAAAACGAACCAACGGCCGAACTGTGACACCAAGACTTTTTGCCTTCAGGCATTGACAGCTTTAAGTTCTCGTTGGGTCGACTATGATTGTATTCCCTCTTCCGCCACGCAATCAACACTCCTGCGGCATACGCCTGGAACGCCAATAGCCCGTGTTTGTCAGGCAGTTCGATTCGTCCCCGGCGTCTCCACGACAAACACCGTACCCTTCGAACGAGGAATGCCGCCGCAACCTGGCAGAAGTCATCGACGGCTGATCGTAAGGCTGCGAAAAGGTGCCAATCCCCGCCCCGTCCCCGCCAGGGCCGCTACCCTTTTACGTCCATCGGGGTGATGAGCAACCCGATTCCTTCGAGCACCTGCGCCAGCCGGGCCGCGGAAAGTGAACCGATCTTTTCGGTCAGGTCCCGTTTGTCCACAGTGAAAACCTGTGTGATATTAACCACACTCGCTTTCGCAAGATTCCCTTCACCCTTTTTTAGAAGCACGTTGCCAGGAGACTCGGCCCGCTGCAGATTGGAAGTCAATGAACACACGACGACCGTGCTGATGCGGCTTTTGTTGAACACATTGTTCTGAATGACCACATGGGGATGGCGATACGCCGGACCGGAACCTGACGCTTGTCCCAGATCAACCCAGAATATATCTCCCTGATCGATCACCATTGGTTTTCGACCAGCCGGCGTTGCTTCGACTTCATCTGCCCCCTGAGCGCTTCTTCCACGGGGTCAGGCGCGTCTCGAAATGCATTGTCTACAGCATTGAGCAACTTGCGGCTGTTATTTTGCCGTATGAATTCGCGGGCGGCCAATGCGAACAGGCGGCTCCGGGAGATCTCCATCTCCGCGGCCAAAGCCTCTACCTCTTCGAATAAGGGTTGCTCAATTGATATCGCTGTCTTCACATTGGCCATTGGTTATACTATTCCTCTGCCAGTCAGTATAACCTGCGGTATGCCTTGCGTCAATACCGCAGGTCCTGACACCCGCGACATATTCCCCTTACCATATTAGAACCCCCGTGCTATACTGACGGAAAACCCCGATGCCCTGCACCTCCTGCACCGGGTGAAAACGAGGTGGGAACAATGCCTGACATCAACACATCGCCACTGCAGACCCTCAGTAAGGTGAAACGCAGGCGCGGCGGCCAGACAGGCAATCAGAACGCCCGCAAACACGGCTTTTACTCCCGCACCCTGGCTCCGGCCCAGGCAAGCGAACTCTTCCACATGACCAACTTGGAATCCATCGACACCGAGGAGGCGGTGTTTCGACTGAAGTTGCGCTCCGTCCTCCAGCACGACCCCGGCAACCGCCGAGTGATCAGAGAGGGCGTCCTGGAGCAACTCGATAACCCGTCCCCCCGGAACAATAAGTTTCTGCAAAACGAATCAATCTGTCCCGCAGAAAATAAGTCAGGGCGACGAGTGAGAAGGAACACTTTCAACAAAACGAATCGAACGTATTATGAGAATTGATTTATTGTTCAACAGCCGTTTTCAGATACGAAACCCCCCTTTTCTGAACGAAGAAAAAAACGGGTTTTTACAAAACGAATCGCCCACCCCCTCCTTCTCACCCCGGGGGCTTGAGGAAAGGGAGTCGAATTGCCGTTGACAACATGGTATGGCAGGAGCAGGTGCGTATCAACACCGGTCTTGCCTCATTGTCACTTGGTAGACATCCTCATATGCTACAATTTGCTTGCAATGGAGGTGAAGGTTGCCTTTCTTCAGGACGGTTAACGCCTGCGCACATGTTTCCATCGAGTCAGCCACCGACAGAGTCCCCGATGATGGGTATTACTATGTCCTGAGACAAGGAAAAATCGAAGGGAAGTTTCGCCGACTGAAGCGGGCGCAAGAGATGTATTCAAAGCTAGTGGCAGGTATGAATCTGCCCCCGGTCACAGCGATGAGACTTCAGTCTCCAAGGAACACATGCTGGATGAGACGCTGACGTACATGTCTAACAAAGCCTTGTTAGGAATCGAGAAGAAGCGAAAAGGGGGAAGGTTCGACAAGAGACGACGACTCGTTCCTGTCGAGCAGGTTTCGACCGCCGCCATCAGCTAGCAAGACAGTTGGGATCAAGTTTCAATGGTACCAGCAATGCGGGCGGAGCATCTGGATAGGGGAACAGCCACACCTTCCAGCCGTGTTTGTCAGAGAGTTCGACTCCCCCCCGTCTCCCCGTCCGGCTGCACAGTTGGCATCACCTTCAGCTATGTTGGAGGTCACATAACTGACCTATTGTCCCCTTCGCATGCACCAACAGGGACCGGGTTTGAATCTATAACTTCAGGTAACCATGGGCGTAGAGGCTCTTGCCTTCCAGTATGTGGCATGTCTTTACGACATCCGACACTTTCGGATTGCTCATGTCCACGCCCGTGGCATCGTACCGTCCGCCTGCCGCATACGTGTCATAGATGTCCAGGTAGACCTTGTTGACCGGGGTCGATGCGTCCCTGGACTCGATAATCTTCGGGATTCGCATAAGTTCAGGATCGAAAACATCCACGATGGGCGCGTCAAGCCCAGCGCCCAACATCATGACAAGAAACACTTCATTGACCAGCGGTCTGAGTTCATTCGGGCAGCTATTCGAGATATTGGAAAGGCCGCAGGTGGTAAGAGGGGACGGCTCAATCATCTGCTTGAAACACCGTATGGCCTCTATCGTCTGCAAGGCCTGGTCCTGGTTGCCATTAACTGTCAGCACCAGTGGGTCCAAATAGATGTTTTCCATCGGCACGTTGTGCTCGGCTGCTGCGGAAACGATCTTGTCCACAGCCAGTTCGACCCTCTGGTCAACGCTTGTCGGCAGCGACTTGCCACCATAGGTGAGGGCGATTATGCACTGTCCATACTTCGCCGCCATTGGCATCAATGTTGCCAGCCGTTCCGGGGTGGCATCAGTGCTATTTATGATTGCCTTGCCCCTCACCGCCTTGAGTCCCGCTTCAATGGCCAGGGGGTTCGTCGTATCAAGAGAGAGAGGAACATCGGTCACTTCCTGGACGGTACGCACCATCCAGTCCATCACATCCGGACCAGCCTTCTTCTGAGGACCTATGTTCAAGTCCAGTATGTTCGCGCCACTGGCTATCTGGCGTTTTGCCAGGTCCTGAATAAAGTTCTTGTCTCTGCCTTCTATTGCCGTGCGCACTGCCGGCGAAATAACGTGTATCGACTCACCGATGGCTTTCATGTTTCCCCCTTCTTACGTTACGATTATCCTGGTCTCAGGATCAACTTTTTATTAGTCCCAGGCGGCCTGCCAGGGCGGCGATTTCCTGCCTGATGGCCGACTTTTCGGATAACCTGGTAAGCGGTTCTCCCGTGGCCTCAAGCTCTACCAGTTCTTTATCCACCGGCAATACCGATAGCGTCTTAAGCCCTATGCCCTCGATCCGGCTCTGCACTGCGGGCGGTATCGCACCCTCGACGCGGTTCACTACCAGGCCCATCTTTTCGATATGAGGGCGCAATTCTTCGATAAGGCCCTTTATCATGCCCGCGGTAACGACGCCTCGCATTGAAGGATCGGACATTATGAGCAGCACGTCCACATCCCGGGTAGTCTGCCGGCTGATGTGTTCCATCCCCGCTTCGTTATCAATCACAACATAGTCGTAGTTGCGCGCCAGTTGGTCGATCACTCCGCGGAGCACGTTGTTCGCTGCACAATAGCACCCGGCGCCTTCGGGACGGCCCATGGCGATCAGGTCCACTTTGTCAGATTCAACAAGCGTCTGCCGTACGCCCAATTCAAGGTAGTTCGCCTTTGACATCCCCGCCTGGAAATCCGAGCTGCGCACCTTCTTTGCTGCCTCTTCGCGCACAGCTCCCACGGTCGTCTCCTGGGGCAAACCCAGGCACAAATGCAGGTTGGAACTCGGGTCAGCATCAATAGCCAGGACGGTACCTTGCTTTGCCAGCAACATGGCCAGCAGGGCAGCCACGGTCGTCTTGCCCGTACCGCCTTTCCCCGCTACGGCGATGGTAACGGTCTTAGGCACCAACCGTCTCCGAAGCCCGCTTCTCCAGAACGGCGGCAACTGAGGGGAACCGGCTCAATTCCGTGTGGGGCAGAAACATGCCCGCGGTGAATTCATCCATGAACGAGGGATCAGCCACAAGTTCGAAGTAGGTCATGCGTCTGGCGGCTTCGCCCGACTGTACCCTTGCATCCTTCGACAACAGGATATTGCCGGCGCCTGAAAGCGAAGTGTTGCCAAGGAACTTGAACTTTTCCCACCGGAGGTCGGGAAGCAGACCTATCTGAATGGCCTTCTCCACATTGATGTGCTGGCCGAAGCTGCCCCCGATAAGGACTTCGTCGATGGTCTCCAGTGGCACTCCGACTGTCCTGGCCATGACGGCGATTCCGGCATATATGGCGGCCTTGGTGCGGACAAGGCTGTTGATATCCACATCGGTGAGTATTATGTCCTCGCCCGTTCCTGACTCGGAGGCCCATACCAGAACATATTCCAGGCCGTGGTCTCCAGTCCTGACACGGGACCTGGACCCCATCTTTTCCCTGACGAAAGCGGCGTTAAGTCTCCCGGAGCGGCTCACTACTCCGGTGAGCATCATCTCAGCCAGGACGGAGATGAAACCGGACCCGCATATGCCCAGCGCTTTGGTGTCGCCGATTACCCTTATCGTTGGCTCAAGGGTATCGCTGTTTATGGTGATATCCTCGATAGCGCCATTGCCTGCGCGCATGCCATGTTTCATGCCTGCGCCTTCGAAGGCGGGCCCGGCACTGCAGGCACAGGTAGTCATCCAGTCAGCGCCGCCCATGACAATTTCACCGTTGGTACCCACATCGAGGAACAGGGTGAGTTTCTCCGACTTGAAGATACATGAACTGATGACGCCGGACGTTATATCGCCGCCTACATATGCCGCAACTGCCGGTACGTTAAACACCGAGGCATGGGGATTGATGTTCACACCTAATTCGCCCGCGGTGTAAATGGGAAAGAATACCGCTGTCGGGACATACGGCTCCTCCCGTATGTGCCGAGGCGGAAGGCCGAGGAAGATATGCGTCATCGTGGTATTTGCGGCCACCACCATGCTCTGTATGTCCCTGGCCTCAACCTTTTGCCTCGTGATCAATTCCGCCGTCAGGTCGTTGATCGTGCCCAGGACAAGCTGCCGCAGTTCGTCCAGCCCGTTCCCTCTCTGACTGTAAATGATACGAGAGATGACATCCTCTCCCTTGGAGACCTGGCGGTTGAGAGTCGAAACCCGTGATAGCGCACGTCCGCTATCGAGGTCGAAGAGCTCTGCCCATACGTTGGTTGTCCCAATATCGACTGCCAGCCCCAGCAACGGTCGTTTTTCGCCGGCAGGCCGAACATCGATCAGGCGCGCAGGCCCCTGCTCCTGCGAATCGATACTGACGGTTATCCTCCAGCCGCTCTCTCTGAGCACCCTGGAGAATTCCCTCATTGAAGGCAGAACGACATGCAGTTGTTCAATGCCGCAGGTGGCGGCTAAGAAACGCTTGAGTCTTTCCAGATCGCTGGCGCTATCGTCCAGGGTCGGCAGAGGAAGCTCGACCTCAATCCTGCGTACTGAGGAGGACCTGGGCCAGTCGCACCTTACGGCTGAAGCCTTCCTGGTAGCCGCTGTCTGCACCGCGATCTTTTCCCGCTCCTTCTGAGGCGGAACGGATAGCACGGTGTCACTATTTACGCGGGTGATGCAGGAAAGAATCCAGCCTTCCTCGATCTGCCTGGCAGTCAGGTGGGGGTTCTGGGGCCGGACCACCTGGCCGCTGACCACCTTGACGAGACACCGGCCGCAGCGGCCCTGTCCGCCGCAAGGCGTGGGCAGGCTGATCCCAGCCTGCGCCGCAGCATCGAGTACAAGAGTGCCCGGCGGCACAACAACTGTTTGCCCGCCGGGCTGAAACTCGACTCTTATCTTCGGGGGCTTACCAGCTAGGCTTTCCACGACCGCTTAAAGAACGGGCCGATGTCCATGGCCTCGGGCGGACCCACCAGGATGTTCCATCCGGGCAGCTCGTCTTCCAATTCCCCTCTTAGCACGGCTACTTTTCCGGGCAGGACAAGCGTCTTGTGGCTGATCTTCTCCGCCACATTGAACTGTTTTACTGCCTTGGCAATCCTTTCGGAATCGAACTTGCCGGCGGCCCAGGCCGTCAGCACTGAAAGTCCCTCAGTATCGCAGATGAGAAGCCATGTCGGAATTCCGCTGGCCTCTATTTCACCTGCGACCGAGAAGTATGTCAGCGAGAAGTTAGTTGTTACGCACAGCGGGCTTTCTTTCTTGGGTGCGCCTATCTCGTACACCCCGGCAGCCATCTGGATCGGCTTCTGCGGGTCGGTGTAGATGTTCAGCCTCATTGTGAGCAGGGGATAGACCAGACCGGACGAGAAGCGGTCCAGCACGATTATTCCGGCGTATTTTGCAATGTGCTGGGTTGCCAGCATGGCCTCTTCGTCGGCGTTCGCGGACGTCTCGCCGGGGAAGGTAACTATAGGATATCCCAGGGGCCGTAAGTTCTTCTTCAGGGCTTGCCGCCGCAGGTTAGTCAGGACATCAATTGAGCTTTTGAAATCGTTGATGCCCGGATCAAGGACAAGGTCCTCAATGCCAGCCTGAGCCGCTTTCTCGGAAAGTGCTGCCAACTGGTCCAGGCCGGTTGTTTCCCGCACCACCAGCGGGCAACCATGCTTCTTGGCAACGTCTGCCATGGCAGCCAAGTTCGCTGCTGTCGCAGCGTGCAGCAGGGGTTTGCGGGAGGCAGCCTTTCCTGCGGCTATTTCCATGGCGGCCGGGTCTTCCGACATCAGCATCAGGGCAAGTCCGGATTTCGCCATAACCAGATCGACGCATTCGGCAAACCTGTCAGCGTTTTTGGACTCGTTTTGCAGGGCAAAACCGTCCATCGTCAGCTTCATGCCGACACGTTCCACCTCGTAGGCATTTACCTCTGCTACGAGCTTCTCCATGTCCGCCCGGGGCATCGTGTCCTTTATGCGTACCATCAATGCGGGCGGATGATAGAAGGTCTTCTCGTGGCGGAACAGGACGACCTCGTTACCAACCTCCACCTTGTGTGAATCCGGGCCAAACTTCACCAGCCGGATCGGCGGGCGGCCTGCAGATTCGAGAGAGGCCTTTGATTGGGCAGAGATATCAGGGCAGGCAGAAATGTCCACGGTGCGCGCCGCTACCTTCATGGCGAAAGCCAGGCAGGTAGGGAAATTGCATTTCTTGCAGTTTGTTTTCGGAAGGTACTTATATATCTCGATTCCAGTTAGAGCCAAGGGTTATTTCCTCCTCTCATGGACCAGTGAAAGAATAAGTGACAGGTGACCTATGCAAAGATTCTGGCTATTGCGGCCTTTACATTGGCCACCGTCTTCGGGTGCCTCAGAACGATTATGTCAGCACCCGAAGTGAGAAGGCCCATCGCCGTGACTTCTTCCCACATGATCGAGCGCTCGGTGACGTCTCCCCATGCCCTGGGGGTTTCGCCCCCCTTGGACTCCTTCTGCCTCCAGGACTCCTCGCCGACGGTGCAGATCATGGGCATGGAAGTCATGGCGTCGCCCATCAGGGCAGCCAGGCGAAGCCTCTCCATGACCGAGTATGTATATTCGAGGCCGTAGCCCAGAGCGCCGGTGGTGGGGTCCATCAGAATCGAGTCCGGGGAGACTCCCACGTCGCTGAGCAAGATATTAAGCTGTTTGGCAAGGTTTATTTCGATGGGGGTCTTGGCTATTGCCACGTGCCCGTCTGCAATACAGGTGGCAGCAATGGTCTTGTGGTTCTTCTCCACGCAGTTGCCCAGGCCCACCCGCTGCCCCTTGGCAACATCGGAAACGGCGCCCAGCACTTCATTGTCTTTTTCGGCCACGTCCGGTCCTGCGAATATCACCGGCAAATCTACCGCGGACAGGATGGCGCCTGCTGTCTTCCGGGCCTCGGCAGCGCCCGTGTTTCCCTCCTCGGGGTGTGCGCTGGCCAGCCTGACATATATCAGGTCGGCGCCGAACTCAGCAGCCTTCTTTGCCCACATGGCGGGGTCTTTCAGTGCGTCTCCCCAGGCAGATGCCAGCGTAGAAGGCCAATCTTTCGGCAGGATGTCGCGGATCTCAATGGCAACCGCAGGCCGGTTCTTCTGAGCGCCCTCAAAACGCACGAAAGGAAGGCTGCTTGAACCGCCCACAGTAATGCTCTTCCGCCCTCCAGCTCCCAGCTTCAGTTCTCTGATTTTCCCTGTCCACTTTTCTACAGGGGCCTCAACTGGTGTCATCTTTACCTCCTTCTTGCTCTCGAACGCGGTCGAGAGGCGAAGTGCCAGATTGGCTGGCCGTGGGACCGTAACTACAACGATAGACGGACGGCGTTGCCGCCGCCCGTCTGGCTGATCTTACAGTAGCGGAGGCATCTCCAGGACGGGGTGCCCCTTTGCCTGCAGGAATGCAAGGAGTTCGTCGGGTGTGGTGGCATGTGTGCCGTCAGCTATTTTGTCCAGCAGGTCAGGCTGGCCCACCAGCTCGCAAGCAGCTTTCAGGTCATCGGCAAGTTCTTCCTTCAGGTTCTTGGAAAGCCAAACCAGCCTCTTGATGCCGCCCTGTGCCGAGATGAATTTCTTGCTGGCAATGTATGACTTGCCGTGCCCCATCATGCCCGGAGTTTGCAGACCACCGCCCACTGTGCCCATCAGCGTGGTGAAGGTCATGCCACTGGGAGTCATGGAGAAATCCTCACGGGACACCACCATGAAGCCGTTGGCCTCGGGTATTATCGCCATCACGCACTCGCAACATCCGCAGGTGGTCATGGGCATGTCCATGGCGGAGTAAATGGTAAACCGGTCCACCTTCATCTGCGTATGGTCGTAGACGAACTTATTCACGCCTTCCCATTCGCCGTTCTCGGCGCTGATCACTGCGCCCTTGGCAACGGGCTGGTTCGGGCCGGTGGGATTGATTTCGTATGAAGCCCGGCAGTCAAGCCAGCTATATGCGCCGCACAGTCCGACGCGCTCCGGGTTTACCACGCAGATATGAGTGGGAGCGAAGGACTGGCACAGAGAGCAGCTATAGAACGTGTCCACGGCTTCGTCGGTCAGGCCGGCGATCCTGATATTCCGGTCCTTATAGACGTTGCGGGCCTGGTGCAGCAATTCCTCGACCTTCTTGGGGTCGGTGTACAGCGTCACCTGTATCTTGTCCACAATCGCACCGAAATGGTTGTGGAAGGTGCCATGCAGTATGTCGCCGATATGGCGCAGCCTGAAGCCCTTGTTGAATGCCGCTTTGCTCAGGCGTATCCATGTAATATCACGCTGGCCCTGGTGCTGCAGACCTTCGGCACCGTTCAGGAAATGGTGCACCTGGCGTTCGAGGACGGGCTCGAAGTCCTTCTGCATCTTGCGCCCGGCAACCTCCATGACAATGGCGAGCGGTATCTTCGCGCCCTCGGGGAAGCTGTCGATGTCATTGCCGACTACCGTGACTTTGCCATCCTCAATCTCGTTCGCGTCTTTCATGGTCAGCCACTCGAAACACATGCCTCCCTTGCCGCCGAATTCGGCGCGGAGGTCGGCGCGGCGCACCACCTCACCTTCGAAGGCAGGGCCGTAGGCAACAGGAATCTTGATGCTGGCGACCTTGATCTTGATGCCGCGAACCTCGATACAGCGTTGCACCAGGCGTTCGGCGCGTTCCATATCGTCCCTGCCCGGGATATCATCGAACGGCATGCCGACAACGTGCTCATACTGGGTGATGCCGGTGGGAAGAATATTGGGCACTGCAGTATCGGCGACGGCAGGGAAGCCGTAGCTGATGGCGCCCGCGCCGGTGGCCCATTTAACGTCATCCATCTGGCCCAGGGCGAGGGCGAAGGCAAAGCAGCGGAACTTGTTATACAGGAGCACCTTTCGGAAATCGCCAGGAACTACGTTACCAAAGCTGAATGTAGCCCTGGAAGCATACCCCAGAGCGTAGATAGTCGAAATCGTATCTGAGCCGAATGGCACGGTGAAGGTCTCATAACCCAGGTCCACGCCTGATTCCAGAAGCTGGTCCACAATCGAGCGGCCATTGGATGAGCTGGAGAGGAACACAAGCTGTCCCTTGGACTGAAGTTCGCGGACTATCTTGACGGCGACCTCGTTATTCTTGGCCGCGCCGAGCACGGCGGCAAATCCTGGCATCCTGCCGTCAACCATCTGAATGCCCCACGCGCGCATCTGGACATCATTGATGGGGCCGTTGTAAACGAAGCCGTTCTTGCCCTTTTCCGGCTGTTCTCCTTTGGCGAACCGGATGGCCTCTATGACTTCTTCGGCGTATAGGGTCGCCATTCCGGCATCAAGTGTTTCGCCAAGATAGGGGAGCCACATGTTCTCGGAAGGCACCGGCGGAAGAAGGCTCCTGGCGTAATCGAGAGGCTTTTTAAGATCGGCAATCTTCTCTACCTTCTGGCCAGTAAAGCCATAGACCACTGGCAGCCAATAAGCCGTGCCGCCGCCGGCCTTGTCTTTGAACTCTATCTTCGCGTCTGGCCCAGGGGTAACCAATGCTGAGTTGTACAGTTCCTCAGCTTGCTTCACAACACTGTGTGCGCCCCTGATGGCTGCGGTGGCAATGTACCTTGACATTTGAACTTATGACCTCCTATAGGGCATCTGTGAGCGAAGGCGTTTCGTCATTGCTCAGGACTCAAGTACCAGGACTTGGAGTTTCCCCGCGCAACGGCCTAGTATTTCCGGAAATCTCCCGTCATGGTGGCATCCACGGGGTTGGTAGCCGACATCCGTCCGGCCTTTTCGAACCCCGGGCTGGCAACTCCTACCGGTTTCCTTACGGGCACGGGCTGGCCCAGGATTGCACGGGCCTCCGCGGCCCTGGCTTCTTCGGTGGACACCACCACCAGGACGCCGCTGGTACCAAGGCCGAAACTGAAATAGTCTGCTATATCTGTGCCAACTCCCAGGACTTCCTTCAACCTGGCTGAAAGGGTGCCCGCCGGTCCCTGGGTTTTGGTCAAAGCCGGGACCAGGCATCCTGCCGCGACAACGTTGTCAACGGGATGCACGGGAACCCTGGCCTGGCCGAGCACGGACTTAGCCTTAGCTTCCGAGGGGGCCATTACACCGATGTCTTGGGCGCTGTATCCGGATGAGAGAAGATGTTCTACTGCTTGTTTCGCGTCTGAGGGGTCCCTGAAAAGCCTGTATACAAGTTTGTTCATGCGCAAATTCACCTCGTTATCTGATGGGCGAATGAGGAGTCAAAGCCAAATCGGGATTGTATCACACGCATACTTGAGCGTCAAACAAAAAGTAAACAAAACGTTGACAAACAGAAGGGTCTCGGACTACAGTCGATGTGTCAAGAATACTGGAGGAGATTCATATGTCAGAGTACCGCAAAGACCTGATAGAGCGCGCGGCAAAATGCTTGACGAACGCCAGGCACGCCATCAGCCTCACCGGCGCGGGGATATCCACGGAATCGGGCATACCGGACTTTCGCGGGCCGTCCGGAGTCTGGACCCGGAACCCGGATGCTGAAAGGCGGGCGTACAGGAGTTATGACAAGTTCCTGGCCGATCCCAAAGGGTGGTGGGAGGACAGGTTCTTCGGCCCGAGCGTGCTCGGCGACCTGGAGAAGGCCACGCCGAATGCCGGCCATTTCGCGCTGGCCGAGTTGGAGCAGATGGATGTGCTGAAATGCGTCATCACCCAGAATGTGGACGGCCTGCACGAGAAGGCAGGCACGCGCCGCCTGCTGGAATACCATGGCAGCATAAACAAGCTGAGGTGTGTCGAATGTTGCCAGCGCTTCCACACCGAGGAGTACGATTTGGGGAAGCTGATGGAAGAAGGCAAACTGCCGCCTGTCTGCAAGAGTTGCGGCGGCACGGTCAAGATAGACACTGTCTCTTTCGGCGAGCCGATACCTTCTGACGTGGCCAGAGAAAGCGACGCAGAAGCTCGCCGCTGCGACATGATGTTAATCTGCGGCACATCGGCAGTGGTCTACCCCTTCGCCGACCTGCCCCGTGTCGCCCGGCGAAGGGGGAAGGCGGTCGTCATCGTCGAAATCAATGCCGAACCAACCCCGCTGACGCACGAAGGCATCTCCGACTTCCTTGTCCAGGGCAAGACCGGCGAGGTGCTGCCGGCGCTGGTTGAAGAAGTGAAGAAGATAAGGGCAGAGTGATATTCTTCCTCAATTGCCGATGTCTATCGCGCTTAAAGCCCGTCGCATTGGCGGCAGTCGGATCGCACTCAGGTTTCCTGGACCTCACAGTCCATCAGACTCATGATGTCTGTTGAACGGCAAGATATTCAAAAGTATCCATCAAGACTGAGCGTGCACAGGAGGGACGGGGTGGTAAGAGAGTACATCGAAGCGGCCCTTCCCCTTTTGAGCTGTGTTATTGTTATTATGGCTTCGATTACAATTCGACAACGCAAGAAGGGGTGAGCCGTGGATACGATAGCCAACAAACGAAAAGACATCATGCGTGACATTATCAAGGAGTTGCACCGCGGCCTTTCCGCAGAAGACGCGAAAAACAGGTTCGAAAAAGAGGTGGGCAACGTAACCTCGACTGAAATCGCCGAGATCGAACAATCGCTTATCAATGACGGCATGGACCCGGAGGAAATCAAGAAGTTCTGCAATGTGCACGCTCTCATCTTCAGGTCCGCATTGGAGAAGGCTGCTTCGCCCGAAACCTTCCCTTCCCACCCGGTCTATCTTTTCAAACTGGAAAACCGCGAACTGGAGAAACTCATCGAGGCAACACGGGGGACCCTCCAGAGCAGGCACGACCCACGGTCGGGGGGCATACCAGGGCTGAAACGGGCACTTTCGGAGTTGCTGGCGAAGCTGAAGGGAGTCGAGACCCATTACGAGCGCAAGGAACAACTCCTCTTCCCACACCTGGAAAGGAAGGGATTCATGGGCCCCTCAAAGGTAATGTGGGGCAAGGACAACGAAGTCCGCGGCCTGCTGCGGACGGCCATGAACGGCATCGAGGCTGTCAACGACATTACCAGCATGGAAACATACTTGAAGAACGCACTCAACCCCCTTTTGGAAGAGATCGAGGGGATGATATTCAAGGAAGAGAACATCCTGTTCCCCACGGCGATAGAAAAACTGGAGCCGGAGCAGTGGGTCAACATCCTCAGCGAAAGCGACGACGTCGGGTACGTGTACATACAGAAACCGCACGAAGCCGACATTCTGGTCAAGGAATTCCGGGCGGCACTGAAGGAGGAGCCAGTCTTCCGGGACAATGCCATCGAACTGCCCACGGGGTCTATGGGCCTGCGGGAACTGATGGCGATTTTCGATACTCTGACGGTAGATGTCACCTTCGTGGACCAGGATGATACGGTGAGGTACTTCTCCGGGGGCAAAGGGAGGATATTCGGGCGCACCAGGGCGATAATCGGCAGGAAGGTGCAGAACTGCCATCCGCCGCAGAGCCTTGACAGGGTGGAGAAGATCCTCAACCTGTTCAAGCAGGGGAGGAACGATCCCTTCGACTTCTGGATCAATTTCAAGGGGAAATACGTCTACATCAGGTATTTCCCGCTGCGTGACAGTTCGGGCCGCTACCTGGGAACGTTGGAGGTTACCCAGGACATCTCGGGCATCAAGAAACTGGAGGGTGAAAGGAGGCTGACGGATGAAAGAGCTTGACCTGAAGAAGAGCGTCTACGAGTTGACCGAGGAATACCCTGAGTTGATACCGCTTCTGAAAGACCTGGGCTTTCTGGGAGTGATAAACCCGGTGGTCAGGAAGACCATCGGCCGGACCACCACTATACCCAAGGGCGCAGAGAAGCAGGGCAAGAGCCTCCCCGAAGTGCTGAAGAAACTCGAAGAGGCAGGCTTCGCCACCAAGGGGTAAACGGTCCACCAGGGGCAATTAGCGGAGATGACAGATGAACATTGAGCAGATTCTTGAGTCCGGCGTCCTGAGCAATGGGGAAGCAGTCACCAGGTATTTCAAAGGAAGACACTTCGCGGATGGCAAGGAGGAGAAGGGGCTCATCGTATTCACAAACAAAAGGTTCCTGTTTCTACAGAAGCCTTCGGGGTGGAGGGCAAAGGGACTGAACGCGCTGCAAACTTATTTGTGGGGCAACGTCCTGAGCGTGTCTACCACTGGCCTTCTCTCGAAAAAGCTGAACCTGAGCATCAGGACGAATGACCGCACAGAGGTAAGCGTTTACTCATGCGGAAGGATGAGGGACGTTGTGAAGGCTATCATCGAGAACAAGCGCGCCTGCGAGAACAAGACATAGACCTGGCGTCCAGCACCAACCGTTGGTCCGTGCCAGAGCAGGGCGTTTTCCCGGTGATGTCAATGAGAAGGACAGCTTGTACAAACGTTCTGGACCAAGGGGAAGAACAGGTACTACCGGTTTCATGGTGTCTTTGTGCCGGCAATCAATGAAATGATGGCCTGAAGTTCGCACCCTGAGTAATTGTGCCAGTGTACCCGTGAAGGAAACTACGCGATATGGGGAACTTGCCTCATATTCTCGGCCTGGTCCGTTTGCGGGCTCCTCCTGGCCAGTGCCTGTGGTGCCAGGCGAAAACCGCCGGAGCCCCTATAAACCAGCAACAGGGCGATTCCCATGATAGGCAGGTGACCGACGAGTTCCCTGGGACCTAGAATAGACATAGTGGTACCCATAAGCACAAAGACCACAGCCGCAAGGAGTCTTGTAGCGATGCCAAAGACCAGCAATATTCCGACTGCAAGCTCAACTATTCCGGCGGCAAAAACGAAACGAATGTTTGTGAAGTCGGCGAAGCCCAGCAGTTCCATGAAGTTGAAATAATGCTTGTCCAGGAAAGTCAATGCCATATTAGGTGAGAGGAGCTTATTGTGCAGCGATAAGATGACGAGTGTTAAGCCCACACCAACGCGGATGATGGGGACCGGCAGATGGGCGAACCGTGCAGGGTCAAGCTTCAGCCGTCTGGCGATACCCCGGTCCAGGGAGCTGGCCCCAATACCGAAGAAGATCAACGCGAAGGCAAGAGCTGCTAATTCTACGACATAGTCTATCAGGAGGTCAGGGGCAATGTAGAACAGCGCCATCGGGAGTGCAACGATCAGGATGAGAACTCCCGGTATGAGAAAGGACGCCTGGCTAATCAACACGACGGCAAGCAGCAACTGGGCTATACCGCCAGCCGTGGCTGCACTCCAATGCAGGAGTGAGTCTCCTGACAGGAAAGCCCTACTAATCTGGGCGCTGGAGCCGGCTGTGACCGTCAGTCCTGGCAAGACTAAGTCCTGTGCCAGAAAGACCCCTGTAAAAGCATTGACGACCAGCATGACGGCTGCCAGGAAGGCAACGAATCGCCATTCTATCCCGTTTGGCAGAGTCCGCCGCAACTTCTCGAATGGCTCTCGAAGTCTGCGATACAATTTCGAACGATCGACCAGGACTGCCAGTGCCAAGAATAACAGACCGCCAAGAATGATGAACAGATTCATCCAATCGAGCCAATGTTTTTCAGCAATGTGCTGACCGCCTTGCTCTGAATACCAGCGCTCGTGCGCATAGGCGGGACTCCCCTGAATCAGAAAGAGAAGACCGGCCGTTACCAGGCCTCTAACCGTATGACGCATACCCAACCTCTTTTCCCCGGCCATCGTTTCTAAACATAATGCTCACGTTTCGGCTAGCCCCGCCGGTCCACGACGTGGTCCAGCTAGATTGACTTGAAGCCGGGAACTTGCCCTGTCCCAGGTAGTCGGCCCGCCGTCGCAGCCGTATTGAAGATAGGCAGCGTTTCAAACCGCCCCTTCAAAATGGTATTTGATGGCACGCCGAACCAATTCTCCAGCACAGTAGCGTATACACTGCGAAAATCAGTGGTGAAACGCAGATTGTCGCTGGAGAGGGCTCCCAGGTCCGGTCGCCGGCCATAAAAACCACCCTTTACAGGTGTGCCGATGAAAAAGAGCGGCACGGCAGAACCGTGGTCGGTGCCATCACTGGCATTGCCCTTTACCCGCCGACCGAACTCAGACCAGCTCATGATTACCACATCCCTATCCTTACCATGAGCTTTCAGATCTTCGTAGAAGGCGTAGACAGCTTCGGACAAAGTCTGCAATAGCCTGTCATGGTCCGGCTTCTGGCTGGCGTGGGTATCCCAGCCCCCAATCGTTACATGGCCAACGTTGATTCCCAGTCCCCCCGCGATAGCCCCGGCCAGAATGCGCAACCCGTTTGCCAGGGGACTGTCAGGGTACAGTACGGCCGATCTGTAGGCTTTGTCCGCCTGCACCAGGGCTGAGGAGCTATGGTAAGCCGCATCGATTGTGCTATTCAGGAGCCCGCCGTAAGGGGTGTCCTTCGCTGCGGCGTACATCTTGACCAGTGCTTCTGTTCGCGCCGATGTGTACGCTGGATAACGGGAATCAGCCTGAAACTGGTACAACGGAACGCTTTCTACTATCGCCATCGGCACACGCGGCGAGTAGAGCTCCGGCGGAAGTTTGCGTCCCACCGCAATGCCCCGAAAACCACTGTCCGTGCCACCGCCGAATGTCTCCAGGCACCGTCCAAGCCAGCCGTGTTTGACTTTACCTTCCGGGTCGGCAAATCGCCAGACGTCCATAGATTGGAAATGGGAGAAGCTGGGATTGGGGTATCCCACTCCTTCCACGATAGCCAGTCTTCCTGAATCCCACAACTTCTTGAATCTAGTGAGGCCAGGATGGAAACCTACCTGGTTATTGAGGGGGATGACATCCTGCTGAGGAATGGCAACAGCAGGCCTCAGGTCATAGTAACGTCCGTCGCCATAAGGGATAATCGTATTAAGTCCATCATTCCCGCCTGCCTGCTGTATGATTACCAGTGTGCGGTCAGTCGTTGAAGCAGAGGATACCCGGCGAGAATCAGCGAACTCACGCCTTAACAAACCCGGCAGGAATGCGACGGCTGGCAGCAGAGTTGCGCTGGACTTTATTAGGTGGCGTCGTGTGATAAGCATATCCCTCTCCTGAGTCAGGCAAGTTGGTAATCCGGTGATGCCAGTATCAGATACACCAAACTTCGCAGTTTTGCATCCACAACAGGGCTTGTCCGATTGGAGAAGCCGCCAGGAATGTCTGCGACGCTGCCGAACGCTTTCAAGATGCTTCCTTCTTCATCGGACAAGTTACCATCCAGCAGCAGGTCGGAGAAATGGGCGATCACCTGGTCAACCGATGACAGGCTCAGACGCTGAGTCGTCTCAAAGGGATTGAACTGGAAGGTGCCGCTACGGGCAATGGCGACTGTGTTGGCAAAGTTGAGGCGTTGTAATAGGGTGTTGCTATTAATCCACTCTGCGCCACCGGGCCATCCAGACACGTCAAAAGGATTGAAAAGGGTTTGCCCCATGCGATCGCCAAACCCCGGAAGACCCGTGCCATCAGTATCGATATTCAACGTTCTCACCGTTGCTGCTATCAATTCCGCCGGAGCCTTGATTCTGGCCCGGTAGGCTTTTGTGGAAAAGAATTCGGGTGATGTGAGAATCTGACGTACTACCTCTTTGATGCTGAACTTAGTCCCGCGGAGAACTCCAGCCAGCCTGGAAACTACATCGGGCGAAGGGTCATCGTAGGCAAAAAACGAGAATAGCTTGCGGGAGATGAACTCCGCGGTAATTGGCTGCTCCATGATAATGTCAATAATGTCATCGCCGTCGAAATTGCCCCTGCGTCCTAAGAAGGTCTTCTCCCCATAGTCGTGCTGGCTGGAATTGAAGTAGAATTTCTTCTGTGTCAGCAGCCAGCCGGTAAAGGCACGGGCAGACTCTCTCACATCCCCCTCGGTATAGTTGCCGATACCCATGCTGAAGAGCTCCATCAACTCACGGGCAAAGTTCTCATTAGGGGCGGCCTTCTTGTTGACCTGGCTGTCAAGCCATATAAGCATAGCTGGATCCCGTGCGATAGCCTTGAGGAGGTCACCGTATGGTCCCACGCAAAGCTTTCGCAAGGTCTGATTTTGTTCATACATGTAAGGTCCCCGGCCAACTTTGCTGTAGCCGCTGGTAAGAAGACCGTGCCAGAAAAGTACCATCTTCTCCTGGAGGGGGCGCCTTGTGTAAATCATGCGAAGGGACCACCAGCGCTGAATGTCCACAAGATTGTCCAAATTAAGTCTTGTTCCGGAGACGCGGGCTTCCAGCGCGCTGTCATCAACCTTTTCGAAGTCTACAAGGTAATCGACTGCGGCTGAGACGCCCATTGCAGTAAACTGGGCCAACTCCTGCTCGTTCGCTCCAAACCCGGCTCGCCGCAGCAGATGCGCTATCCGGCCTCGCTCTGTATCCAACCCGGGAACTGGCTCCGGTTTGGGAGTCGGCATCACGTTTGGAACAGATTGCGTGAATGGAAGATGAGTCGGTGATGTGGAAGGAATAGCAGATGTCAACTTGGGGGTGGTCGTTTCGGCAGTGGTGCACGCTTCAAGAAGGGCAGCCAGAGCTCCGGCCGACAGCGCGAGCGATGCCGCCCGGATAAGGAAGCCCCGCCTGTCCATGCTTTTCTCAGGAAAGATTGGTGACAGGACGGGAATACTGTTTGGTGTTTGGCATGTTTGCCGTAAAGCGGGACCGTCTCGTACCACCATCGGAGGAATGGTCTCTGAAATCTGGTGCGCCTGATGCTCCTGTCCGATCAACACACGCCTCCCTTGCCCGCTTCAGGATGCTGAAGACCCACTTATTGAGTAATGGACATAATATTAGCACACATTTCTGGAAAAGACACGCGACTTGGGCAGGGGACTTGAGCAGGAGCACCGGTCCTCACCAAGACCCGACCGAGACGTTGGACGGCGATCATCGTTTCACCGTGCCACCTGGTGGTCGGGCAAAAGACACTACACGGGCAGACTCCCAGAGGCCTTGTCGCCTTTTCCCCGCATTCTCCTCAATATGTCCCAATAGGCGCCGCGGGCGCCTCCTCTTATGGCTTCAGCCAGAACACGATCGCCAGCGTAGTTGTAGCTGTTCTCAGCCTCTGGCGCGCTGAGCAGAAAGAAGCGGGAGTCCCCGGCTACCGTCGCCGCCACGAATTCTGTCGGTTGCCGGCCCAGTTCCGGAGATACGAAAAAGAGAGGATCGCGTCCCGTTGAATGGTCGCCGTGGAGGCCAACCGACAGATGGCCTTTGGTGACCAGTTGCCAGATCCGGGTCCCGGGGTACACCCGAACTCCCACCGCCAATCCCACAAGGGGGATATTGAGCCGCTGCGCCTCCCCGATGCTGTCCCTCACGGTGGACTCTGTCTCACCCGGCCCGCCGAGAAGCAGGTCGAAGATGAAGTTTGTCCCCGCAGTTTTCAGCACCTCCACCAGCCGCTCGACGTGAACCAGGCGATGCTCTCTGCCCAGCCGTTCAAGTTGGGGGTCGGACAGGCTGTCCACACCGAAATTGATCCCGACGCAGCCTGCCCGCAGCATGAGGTTGGCCAGTTCCTGGTCGAAGGGGAAGGGGCAGCAATAAGTGTACCACCGGACCTTTTGTCCAAGGCCATGTGCGATTATCGCCCGGCACACATCTTTGGCATGCTCCAACGTGATGTTGAACTCGCTGTCGCTGAGGTGGTACCACGAAACGCCCTGGGCTAACAGGTCTTCCATCTCCTGGACGACTACGGCGGGCGGCCTGGGGCGCATCCTGGTACCCTTGGCAACAGGGTCCGCGCAGAATATGCAATGCCGGGGGCAGCCCCGCTTGGTCTCGATGCCGACCATGGCGCCTTCGCTCTGGTAACGCGGGTTGTCCAAAATGCGTCGTCGCGGCAACGGCAAAACTCTGAGGTCCACTTCCGAACGGGCGTTGCGCCTTATCTGTCCGTAGTGGGCATACAAGAGGTTAGGCACTTCCCCGATCTCGCCGCGGCCGTCAAGAGCCCTGCCCAGCAAGACCGCCGCTTCCTCCGCCTCACCGCAAATGCCGAAATCCGCGCCGGTCAGCCTCATAACATCGTCGGGGCAGACGGAAAACCCAACGCCCCCCAGCACCACAGGGGCCCCGGTCAGTCGTTTCACTTCGCTTACTACTTCGCTAATCCAGGGCAGGAATGACCTGCCGGTGGCAAAGCAGCAGTCGTCCGTATTGCGCACGGCGATTCCGACCGCCAGAGGTCCGTCAGCGACTGCGGAGGCCAATGAAGCCTTCCAGTCCGGCTCGAACGCCAGGTCCACGATCTCCACCGGGATGCCATTTGACTGGAGGGAATGGGCCATATACTCCAGGCCTACGGGGCTTACAGGAGGGCGGACGATATTCGCGTTGACAAGTACGAACTTCCTCATTCCGGCTACCTCCGACACGGACCGCGCACCATCGGCCGCCACGTAAGGCCGAGCGCAGTCGTCCAGTCTCTCCCGTGGCCAATCATTGGGGCCCATCCGCATTTCCCTTCCGCTGCACTGCGAGCGGTCGCGGCGAAATTGTAACAGGGAGTGGAGATTCGCGGCAACGCAAGCGAGGCAAGGGTATTGATTGCCGGTGGAGGAAAGAATACAATCAGCCCAGACCGCGAAGTTACAAGGGCTACACGCCGCAAGCGCCGGTGGATATCAACAAAGTGGGGGAGACATGTTGAAGACACGGGTTACCGAATTACTGGGGATTGAGCATCCCGTAATCCAGGGTGGCATGCAATGGGTGGGCCGCGCGAGGCTTGCTGCGGCAGTCTCCAATGCCGGAGGGCTCGGCATAATCAGCGCCCTCACATTCGCCACACCTGGCGATCTGGCGGCAGAAATAAAGATGACTCGCTGCCTCACTGACAAACCTTTCGGCGTAAACGTCACAACGCTGCCCACGTTACGCCCGATAGATATCGATAACTATTTGGCGGCAATCATCGATGAGGGGGTTCCGATCGTCGAAACCGCAGGAAGAAGCCCGGAGCCGTACATGTCCCGTCTCAAGTCGGCGGGGATAAAGGTAATACATAAGTGTACTGGAGTCAGGTACGCCCGCAGTGCCGAGAAAGTAGGCTGCGACGCCATCAGCATAGACGGATTCGAATGTGCCGGCCACCCTGGCGAGCAGGACGTCACATCGCTGGTCCTGTTACCTCTGACCGTCGACGCGGTCAAGATACCGGTCATTGCATCGGGCGGTTTTGCGGATGGCCGTGGTCTTGTAGCCGCCCTGTCCCTTGGGGCCGACGCCATAACCATGGGTACCAGGTTCATGGCCACACAGGAAGCGCCGATAGATCCCAGGGTGAAGGACTGGCTGGTCCGGTCGGCCGAGACCGACACCATGTTGATAATGAGGGCTTTCAAGAACACGTCGCGCGTGCTCAGGAACCCGCTCTCAGAACAGGCATCCGCGCTGGAAACGCGCGGGGCCACAATAAAAGAAATGGCGCCTCTTATCAGCGGCTTGCGCGGCAAAGAACTTCTGGAGACAGGACAACTGGACTGCGGGTTGCTCGCCTGTGGTCAGGTTGTCGGGCTCATCAGCAACGTCCCGACTGTTGCGGAACTGATGCAACAGGTAGTCTCCACGGCTGAACAGATAATCAGGTCGCGACTGCAATCTCTCATCACCAGGTAGCGCCTGGTTGTGGAAATCAGCGTGACCATGTTCTCTCCTCTCCCCTGGGGAGGGTGTCAAAACATGTCATTGCAGGCGTCCCAAGTCATTGTTCGGAGATCGCAGAAGCGAATTGCAGACGATGGAGCTAGTCTGAAAATTGAGATTGAAGCGAACACAGAGACATCGAGAAAACACGGCAAGCTAATCACAGCGAAGGTGAACATCACCCCCGACCACTTGTTCCAGGTTCATCAGTTCATCTATCCCAATTACAGACCTGCATTGCCCAACTGAAATCAATACTGCACTACTACCCCATCATAGGGATGCCCCTAGACCATGGCTGGATGTACGCATGGAAGGGCACACATCCCAATGTGGACGCCCACTGACAATTCGGCTTGCAACCCGCCAGTGGTGGGACCATAATAGCCTCTTATGACGTTGAATGGCTTCCCAATACCTCTTGAGGCTTCGGTCGCTGAACTTCGGGACACGGTCGGGTCACCAGGACCTAGAGCTTGGGCCGCGATTGCTGCCTTGGCAAAGAAGAGTGAGCCTGAAGCCTTGACGATCCTAGTTGATTTGGCACATTCTTCAGACTGGCGCTTCAGGCGCTCCGCCGTTGAAGCCATCGGCATGAGTCCTTGTGGAAACATGGCTTCTGACACGGTCCTGCGTCTCCTTCGCGATCCCATTGCCTTCGTCGTGCGTTCAGCTATTGAAGCGTGTGCCAATCTCGGACTGACTGATGCGCACGAAAAGATAATCGACTTAGTCAAGACCGCCGAGGACAGCACAAGACTCACTGCTTTGCATTCCTTAGAGGATTCGTGGCAACCAACCGACTTTGACTTGGTGTTTGGCTTGTATCTGTCTGACTCCTCGTACCGAGTTCGGAAGCAGGCGGCTTGGACTATGCGCAAGAACATACACTCCGACAATTGGCGACGAGTTGTCTCCGCTTGGTCAAACGACCCCATACCTCGGCATCGCATATGGGCATGTGAGCTTATCGAGAGCTTTGGCGGTCGAACTGATATCCCCACTTTGCAGCCCTTACTCGGTGAAGGCAACGGCCACGTCCGCCGAGCGGCCGAACGTGCAGTACAACGTCTTGAAGCTGTCCAGAAGGTTGTTGATGGAACAACCCTATAGCGACATCTGTTCAGTCGTCAAGCGTAAACGTACGCATGGAAGGGCAAACATCCCGATGTCAGCACTGCAGTAGGCGGCAAACCCTTTTAGCCGAGAAGGCCTTGCAGTTTCTGTTTCAGTTCGAGAAGGTCATTCTGCACTATTTCCCAAACGAGTTCTCGGTCAACACCAAAGTACTCGTGAACAATTCTGTGCCGCAGCCCGACGATCTTTCGCCATTCAATCTGAGGGTTCGCTTCAGTGAACTCGGCGGGCAAGCGAGTCGCTGCCTCACCGATGATCTGCAGGTTGCGGGCGACTGCATCAACGGTCTTATCGTCCTGAACAAAGGACAACTTGTCGTGGCCAAAGGTATACCGCTCGACCTTCGATATCGCAGCCCGAACGTCTTCCAATAGAACCCCGGCAGGTCTCTTAGACATGCACCAGGTCCTGGCTTATCGCATTCATATTGTACGTGCTGACAGCCCGACGTGATACCACGTGCACAGGCAAACCCAACAACGTCTCCATCGTGTCGGCCAGCAGGACGAAATCCAGACCTATCGATGGGTCCACATCCACGAGGATATCAACGTCACTCTCTGGCCCCTGCTCGTTCCTGGCGTAGGAACCAAAGAGCGCGATGTCCTTCACTTTGAACCGGTGCATCAAGTACTCCTTGTTGCTGGCCAAAGCGGTAATGACCTGGTCACGCGTCTTCATGGCCCTATTCTATCATGAGGAGTCTACGCCACGGATATGCGTGCGGCACATGGATGCAAGGAAGTGCGGGCACCCCCGCGTTCTCCGTCTGAAATAGATGCCTGCACGGCTCCACGAAAACGATCCGCTGTCAAACATGGATATCTAAGATATTAATCATTTGTCGCCATTTGATGCTGATGTTGAGCCATATGGTGCCATATGGTGCCGGTGATCTTGGGAGTACGCGTGGTACGATGGAAAGAGGGGGATAATTTACACTTGATTTATCTTCATCGGAGCCAAAAAGGAGGAGACTAACATGGCATATGAAGCGGAGATTACTAGGGCCAGTCCTGGTTGTTTTCTATTCCTTATAGACCAATCGGGGTCAATGGCGGATAGAATCGCTGACGAGCGTGGGGGTAAGACCAAGGCACAAGGAGTAGCTGACGCCATCAACGACCTGCTGGACGATTTGGTTGTCAAGTGTATACGACCTGACGGTGTTCGCGATTATTTCGATGTGGGAGTCATAGGCTACGGTGAAAAAGTGGGCCCTGCTTTCACTGGTGTCCTTGCAAATCGTGATTTGGTGCCATTGAGTGAGGTGGCGAAATACCGGTCTGGTGGCATGTCAAGAGAGAAAACAGGACCACCAGTTTGGTTTAGTCCCGTGGCCAAAGGTGATACGCTCATGTGCGCGGCATTGAAACGCGCCTATGATGTGTTAGAGGATTGGGCGCGAAAACACCCTAATTCTTATCCCCCAATAGTCATGAACATTACCGATGGCGACTCTAAGGACGGTAATCCCATCGAGCCAGCCCACCGCCTTACGAGTTTGAGGACAAGGGATGGCAATGTCCTACTCTTCAATTGCGATATTTCTGCCAGAAAGGGCAAGCCCATACTGTTCCCTCGCGATGACAAAGCGCTGCCGGCGTATGGCCCGAGGCTTTTCCTGATGTCCAGCATACTACCTGCCCAATTCCGTGAGGTCGCAAGAAACTTGGGCTACGATGTGGTGGATGATACACGCGGTTTCGCGTTCAACGCTGAGCTGACAGACCTTGTTAAGTTCTTGGCCGTGGGGAAGCACCCCCTCATAGCCCGTGTGGTGGCTAGTGAAAACGAAATCAGACTCATGGCCTATTACATTTGGGAGAAGGAAAATCGTCCCAATGGCCGTGACATAGAACATTGGCTCAAGGCTGAGGAAATCTGGGAAAGAAGACACCTACCTTAACCTGTTTCCACCCACACTGAAGCGGAACCAAACACCAGAGGCGACTGGGGGGTTCGGAGCCTACTTCGGGCAGTGCAGGGGCCATCTCAGCCGCCTTATCCAGCTCGGTTCAAGGCTGAAATGCCCCTGATTCCCGCTTGAGAGCGGCACATCCGTCCCCACGCGCCATCGCCCATCCGAGGTCGGCGTGGAGCGCAGACGCTATGGTTTCATTGTGCCTCCAATTCGCGGCCAGCCACCTCAACATCGAAGCTACTTGGTCTGCGTCGACCTCGGACCTTAATCGCCCTTTAACCCAAAGTTTTCGGGCTATTTGAAGCTGAACCCTATTAGGGAAACTTGCATAAAGTAGCCAGTACTACTACAGGTTGTGGTATTGATATAGTCGCCATATTGGTATATAATGGCGGTCATGGCGAGACTAGCAAGGTCAGT
>ORJL010410746.1_pt1 | contig 32898 bp, 28 predicted proteins | sample 1779941 | NCBI WGS metagenome assembly ORJL01 (sample SAMEA104232317, study PRJEB22302) | groundwater metagenome | biome: forest; feature: aquifer; material: groundwater | place: USA | collected 2011-08-07 | depth 5.8 m | reverse complement strand
GGGAGCGCCGACGGCATCGCCGACGGCGGATCCGTGACGGCCGAGGTCGAGGAGCACGTGCTCGGGCCGAAGATCGTGGTGTTCACCTACCGCGCCAAGAAGGACAGCAAGCGCAAGATGGGGCACCGCTCCCGCCTCTCGCGGGTGCGAATCACCGGTATCGGGGGTTAGGCAATGGCGCATAAGAAGGGTGGCGGCTCCAGCCGCAATGGTCGCGATTCGAACTCCCAGCGCCTCGGCGTGAAGGTGTTCTCGGGTCAGGTCGTTCCGGCCGGATCGATCATCGTGCGCCAGCGCGGCACCGTGTTCCGCCCCGCGGCGGGTGCCGGTATCGGCCGTGACCACACCATCTTCGCCACCGTGACGGGCCGGGTGGAGTTCACCCAGGGCATCAAGGGCCGTCGTATCTTCGTTCACCCCGTGGAGGCCCCGGCCAGCTGAGCCGGGCCGGGGCAGGTTCGCCCCGCGCCATGTCCTTTACCGACAAGGTCCAGATCCACGTCCAGGCAGGACGCGGGGGCCATGGCTGCCTCTCGTTCCGCCGCGAGGCGCACACGCCGAAGGGTGGCCCCGATGGGGGCAACGGCGGGCGCGGTGGCGGCGTGTGCCTGGTCGCGGATGAGCAGGTAACCGACCTCACGCCGTTCCGCACGGCCGTGCACCACACGGCGCCGGCGGGCGGGGATGGGGAAGGGCGCAACCGGCATGGCCGTAATGGGGACGAGCTCGAGGTCCACGTCCCGCCGGGCACGCGGGTGATCCGGGACGGGGAGCAGATTGGCATGCTCGGCGAGCCCGGGGATCGGCTGTCGGTCGCCCGGGGCGGGGGCGGCGGTGCGGGCAACCGGGCCTTCAAGTCATCGACCCATCGCACACCGCGGGTCGCGATCCCGGGCCAGGATGGTGAAGAGGCGTGGATCACCCTGGAGATGCGCCTGCCGGTGGCGGTGGCGATCATCGGGCTGCCGAACTCGGGGAAGACCTCGCTTCTGAACGCGCTCACGGGGGCGTCGGCCAGCGTTGCCCCGTACCCGCACACGACCGACGAGCCGGCTCTCGGCCCGCTGGAGGACGATTACGGGGCACTGCACACCGTGGTCGACCTTCCGGGTCTGGCGGCCGACGGCACCGAGCGCCGCGGAGCGTCCCTGGGTCAATTGGAGCGTGCGCGCGTGGTGATGCACTGCCTCGACGCCGCCGACCCGACCCCTGCGGTCGAACGCCTCGCAATCGTGCGCGAGGGCGTGGCCGGGTACATGCCGGATGGTGCTCGCGAAGTCGTGGTGGCCACCAAGTGCGACCTGGAGGAGGCTCCGCCGGAAGCGGACTTCGCGACGTCGGCCGAGACCGGTGACGGGATCGATGCCCTGCGCGTTGCGCTTCTGGAGATGCTCTCGTGACCGGTGGCGTGGTCGTGGTGAAGCTGGGTTCGTCCACGCTGGTGGCGGGCGATGGTCGTCTGCGCGACGACGTGCTCGATGCACGGGTCGCGGAACTCGTCGCGCTTCGGGAGGCGGGCATGAGCCCCGTGCTGGTCACGAGCGGCGCAACCGCCTGCGGTCTGGGGCTGCTCGGGTTCACGTCGCGTCCCGATGCCCTGCCCGATCTGCAGGCCGCATCCGCCGTGGGCCAGGGCGAGCTGTTCGCCCGCTACATCGCGGCCTTCCGGCAGCACGGTGCCGTGCCGGGGCAGGTGCTGCTCACCTCGGCCGATCTGGAGCACCGCGCCTCGTATGTGAATGCCCGCAACACGCTGGATCGCCTCATCGACCTGGGCGCCGTGCCGGTCATCAACGAGAACGACACCACCGCCACCGACGAGCTGACCTTCGGTGACAACGACGTGCTGGCGGCCCAGGTGGCGATTCTGCTGCGCGCGCGTCTGTTGTTGCTCCTCACCGAGCGCGAGGGGCTGTATGCCCCGGGGCCGGACGGCCCGGTGCTCATCGGAGAGGTGCCGGCGGGTACCTCTCCGTCGGATCTTGCCCTTGCGGACATGCCCGTGTCGGCAGCGGGCCGTGGTGGCGTGGCCAGCAAGGTGGCGGCGGCGGGAATGGCCACCGCCGGGGGTGTGCGGTGCATCATCGCGAGTGGCGTGCACGAGGGTGTCATCACGGCCGCCGCAACGGGCACGGCCGTGGGCACGGGGTTCGTGGCCACCGGCCGCCGCGAGGGCGCCTTCAAGCTGTGGCTGCGCCATGCGAAGCCCGCGATGGGTCGCATCGTCGTGGATTCCGGCGCCGTGCGTGCGCTCGTTGATCAGGGTACGTCGCTGCTTCCCGTGGGCGTGGTCGCCTGCGAGGGGACATTCGTCGCGGGCGACGCGGTGCTGGTGGTCGGTCCCGATGGGTCTCCCGTGGGCAAGGGCATCGCCGACCTCTCGGCCGACGAGGTGCGCACCGTGATGGGCATGCGTTCCGACGACGCGCGCGGGGTTCTGCCCGGCGCCTGCGCCGAGGTGGTGCACCGCGATCGTTTTTCCCTCGATGGCGAGGACGCCGGGTCGGCGTCACGCGATGCGCTAGCGTGAGCCGCCCGTGAGCACCGCCGAAACTGCCGTCCTGACCGAGCGCCTGCAACGGGCGCGTGCCGCCGGGCGGGCGCTTGCGCGCATGAACCCCAGAGCGAAGTCCGCGGCTCTTGAGGCCGTCGCGAAGGCCCTGCTGTCGCGTGCACCGGAGATCCTGGCCGAGAACGCCGAGGACGTGCAGGAGGCCCGCAGGGACAATGCCCCGACGGCCATGGTGGACCGCCTCTTTCTGGACCAGGACCGGCTCGAGGCCATGGCGGCGGGTATTCGCGCGGTCGCGGCCCTGCCGGACCCCATCGGCGTGGTCGACCGCGGCTGGCGCGTGTCGAACGGGATGGAGATCCTCGCCACGCGTGTGCCCCTCGGCGTCATCGGCGTCATCTACGAGGGTCGCCCGAACGTGACCACCGATGCGGCCGCACTGGCGCTGAAGAGTGGCAACGCCATCATTCTGCGCGGCAGTCGTATCGCGGAGCGGTCCAATCTCATCCTCGGCGACGTCGTGTCGGGGGCGCTCGGGGGTGCCGGGGTTCCCGAGGGTGCCGTGACCATGCTCGGCACCGATCGTGCCGAGATGCTCGAGATGATTCGCGCAGAGGGTTCGGTGGACCTGGTGATCCCACGCGGGGGCGAGGACCTGAAGGCGTACCTCATGCAGAACGCCCGCGTGCCGGTGATCTACGCGGCATCGGGCAACTGCCACGTCTACGTGGACGCATCCGCCGATCTCGACGACGCCGTGGCCATCACGCTCAACGCCAAGGTGCAGCGTCCGGGCGTGTGCAACGCCGCCGAGACCCTTCTGGTGCACCGCGATGTGGCCGCCCAGTTCCTGCCGCAGGTGGCCGACGCCCTTGTGGCGGAGGGCGTGGAGCTACGCGGATCCGATGAGGTACGCGCGGTGCTGGGTGATCGCGCGTCGGGCATGGCATCCGCCACCGACGAGGACTTCGCCACCGAATTCCTGTCGCTGGTGTTGGCCGTGGGAATCGTGGGCTCCGTGGACGAGGCCATTGATCACATCAACCGCTTCGGATCCGGCCACAGCGAGGCCATCATCACGTCCGCGCTCGACGCCGCCCAGGACTTCCAGCAGGGCGTCGACTCCGCATGCGTCTACGTGAATGCCTCCACGCGCTTCACCGACGGTGGCGAGTTCGGCATGGGGGCGGAGATCGGGAACTCCACCCAGAAGTTGCACGCGCGGGGGCCCATCGGACTGGCCGAGCTCACCACGGTGAAGTACCTCATCACCGGATCCGGCCAGATTCGCTGACCCCGTGAGGATCGGCGTGATGGGCGGCAGCTTCGACCCGCCCCACACGGGGCATCTGGTGCTGGCCCAGGAGGCCCAGTGGCAGCTGGGCCTGGACCGCGTGCTGCTGGTGCCGGCGGGGATACCTCCCCACAAGCCGGAGGGCCCCACGCTTCCCGCCGAGCGTCGCTTCGCGCTCGTGCAGGTGTCCGTGGCCGGTTCCCGGTTCCTCGAAGCCTCGCGCATCGAGGTGGATCGCCCGGGCCCCAGCTATACGGCCGACACGCTCGAGCAGGTGGCACAGGCCAACCCGGGTGCGGACCTGTGGTTCATCCTGGGAGCCGATCAGTTGGCCGGGCTCGGCACCTGGAACCGGCCCCAGCGCATCGTGGAGCTCGCGCGCCTGGCCCTTGCCATGCGCCCCGGCACGGACCCGCGGCCGGCGACCGATGCGGCCGATGCCCTGGCCCCCGGCCGCGTTGACCGTGTGACGATGCCCGAGATCGCGGTGTCCTCAACCATGATCCGCGCACGCCTTACGCGCGGGGAGCCCATCCGGTATCTGGTGCCCGATGGCGTTGCGGACCTGCTCGACCCCGACCCCGCGTCTTGATGGTGGGCGGCCACCCGACTACCCTCGTTGCCGCTCGTCATTTCGAACAGGGAGACCCCTCGAACTCCGAGGAACTCGCACGCATCGCAGCAGAGATCGCCGCCGGCAAGAAGGCCGAGGACATCGTGATCCTCGACATGCGCGGCCTGGTGGACTACACGGACTTCCTGGTGATCTGCACGGGGCGCACTCCGCGGCAGACCAAGGCCATCGCCGCGGACCTTCGCCATCAGTTGAAGAATGTGCACGGGCTACCGCCACGTCGCATCGAGGGCGAGAAAGAGGGCGACTGGATCCTCGTGGACGCCTTCGACGTCATCATCCACGTGTTCACGCCCGAGGCGCACCAGTTCTACCGACTGGACCGCCTGTGGCGCGAGGCGCCGCACACGCGCTTCGAGAGCGCACCGGGCACGAGCGACACCGCATCGGCTCCCGCCTGAGCCGCACGCCGTCTATACTTTGACCGTTCCCGGGGGATTAGCTCAGCTGGGAGAGCGTCGCGCTGGCAGCGCGAAGGTCACCGGTTCGAGCCCGGTATCCTCCACTTGTTGTGCCTATCACAACGTTGAGCCTGCTCAGCGCCCATTTCGCGGGTCCGATCGCTCGGGCAGGAGACCGTCGACGTACGAACCCTCGAGCGCAGCTCCACAGAGCCCATCTTCTGCGCCCGGGCCGATTTGAGAGCAGTTCCTCTCGTGGGTGCTCCACCGGTTCAGTCTCTCCCGTCTCCACCTGACCGGGCCCCATTTGTTGGTCCACTTCCTTGCCCAAGGCCGCCCGCACATTTTCTCAAGTCGTTTGCGAGTGATGTCGTGGCTGGAGAACTCACTGCGCACCATCCTTGCGTCGGACTCGGCGGTCCGCGAGCAGGCCGCCAGCGACCGCGCAAGGGCGACATGAACCATCCGTCCGCGTTGACGTAGATACTTAGTCCATGACGGAGCCTGTGCTCTGGGACTTGGACGCGCACACCGCCGCGAAGCATCGCGTGCTCCGAGCGTATCTCGGCGGGTGGATACCGGTGATGGCCCAGCAAGGGCTTAGGATCCGCGCAGTCACGTCGGGCCGACCCCGGTTGTTGCTCGTCGACGGGTTCGCTGGACCTGGGCGCTACGCCACCGGTGAGCCGGGGTCACCACTGATCATGCTGGACGCGCTGCTGTCCCACACAGCGCTTAAGAGGTTCGGGGAGGTGACGTTCACCCTCCTTTTCATCGAGCAAGACAGGCGGCGCGTCGATCGACTCAGGGCTGAAGTCGCCGGGCTGGGATCCCTACCGACGAACATCTCGGTCCACATCGAGGAGGGGTCGTTCGAGACAGCGTTCGGATCGCTGATCGACGCGGCGACCGACAGCGGGCGGACCTTGATCCCGACCTTCGCGTTCATCGATCCGTTCGGGTACTCCAGCGCGTCAATGTCACTGACGGGGCGACTGCTGGATTTTCCACGATGCGAAGCACTCGTGTTCCTACCGCTGACCTTCGTTCACCGCTTCGTCGGTCGAGCGGGGCAGGAGGCAGCGTTGACCTCGCTGTTCGACTGCGAGGACTGGCGCGAGGCGATCCTGCTTCAGGGGGCCGCCAGGCGTGCGTTCCTCATGGATCTGTTCGAGTGCCAACTTGGCAACAAGGCCAACGTCGCATACGTTCGATCGTTTCAGCTTCAAACTCAGGACGGTAACGACTATCGACTCGTGTTCGGACTCGGGCATCGCAAGGGCCTTGAGATCGCGAAAGATGCGATGTGGAAGGTCGACCCAGTAAGTGGCACGTTGTACACGGCAACCACCGACTCCGGCCAGGAAGTGCTCTTCAGTCCGAACGAGACCGTCGATACGGCTCCTCTGCTGGCCGAACTGCGAGCCAAGTTCGGCACCGCGTGGTTCACGATCAAGCAGGCGGAGGAATGCACCCTAATCGACACTCCCTTCCGAATCGGGCACCTCCGCCAACGCACGCTTCAGCCCGCCGAGGATGCCGGAAGGCTCGAAGTCCGACGGCCACGTCACCGCGGGTACGATGGTGCCAAGATGCGGTTTACAAGTTGACCGAGAGGACTCAGCGCGTCGGCCTGTTGCCCAGTCCTTCCGGAGTGGGGTACCCTCTGGCATAGGCACGAACATGTGTTCGCCTGCGAACAGGCGCTCCGCAACCGCCGCCGAACGAGGAACCCGATGGCCGACAACAGCGCAATCGAGTGGACCGAGGCGACCTGGAACCCCGTCACCGGCTGCGACCAGGTCTCGCCAGGTTGCGCGCACTGCTACGCCAAGACGTTTGCCGAGCGCTGGCGCGGCTGCCCCGGCCATTCCTACGAGCAGGGCTTCGACCTGAGGTTGTGGCCACAGCGCCTTGAGCAACCCCTGAAGTGGACCCGCCCCCGCGTGATCTTCGTCAACTCGATGAGCGACCTCTTTCACGAGGACGTCCCGCTCGACTACATCCAGCAGGTCTTCGATGTCATGGGGCGCGCCGAGCATCACACCTTCCAGATCCTGACCAAGCGCCATGAACGGCTGGCCGAGGTTGCCTCAACGCTGCGATGGCATCCGAACGTCTGGATGGGCGTCTCAATCGAGAACCGCCGTTTCGTGCACCGCGCCGACTACTTGCGCGAGGTCGATGCGGCGGTGCGGTTCATCTCAGCGGAACCGCTCCTCGGCCCTCTGGAAGGTCTCGACCTCTCGGGCATCGACTGGCTGATTGCCGGCGGTGAGTCGGGACCGAAGCATCGCCCGGTCAAGATTGAGTGGCTCCGAGATCTTCGTGATCGCTGCGGTGAGGAAGGCGTGGCCTACTTCTTCAAGCAGTGGGGCGGCCACCGTCCGAAGGCCGGTGGCCGACTACTTGACGGCCGGCCGTGGGACGAGATGCCGACGGCACCAGTGCCCGTTCCGGTGTGACCCCGACCTCCTCTGAACGCCATGGGCTACGTGACGTAGCTTTCGCCCCCCGGAGCCGACGGTGGTGGCCGGCACACGGAGAGGATGGAACGCTGAGACGGCCCTGCGCTGGTATCTGAATATGGGGTTTGTGCTCGATGCGATCAGGCGCGCGTGCATCGCCGACGAGAACGACCACCGATACGACGCAGGCCGCCTGTCAAATGCCTGGCACAGATGCTGAATCTAGCCGAGCTACGCGAACTACGGCTCGAGGAGTTCGATGGCTTGGAGCCATATCTACCCGTAGAGATTTGCCGACCGCAGAGCGTGAAATGACGCTTGGTGTAGCCGTGCCGATTCCCACGCACTTAGAGTGGGCCACCAGACTGACTGGCATTGCTGAAGGCGAGCTCCGTGAAGCGCGCGCGGCTATGTGTGCCTTTCGGTTGGTACACGTCAACCGAGAGTTGGCGAGCGACTGGTCGCTTGATTCCTTGCTCGGTGCTTGGATGCTCGGAAGAAGTCTCGACGCGCTGTGCGATCTCGGGGTGGCCAAGCAGTCTCTGGCTAGGAAGCTCCGAGCCGATCCAGATGTCTGGCCCACTTGGGCCGAACTCGTCGCCGCTGCTCAGATCGCGAAGGCGCTCGGGGCGACTGCCGTGACGCTGGAGCCGGAAAGGGGCCGGGGAACTCACCCAGACTTCGCATTTGAGACGGCAAACGATCGCATCCACGTTGAGTTCAAAGCCCTTGGGTTGTCGGACGCGGAGGTCCAGTTCTGCACGCGAATGGCGCCCGGGCTTCGCTCGGTTTGTCCTCCCGAGGGCATCGCGACCTTCACCGTTCATCAGGAGGCTCCCGGGATCAGTCTCTCCCAGAGCGTCCTAGGCCCGCTCCGGGCCGAGTGCCGGAGCCGCCTTCGGAAGGCACTGCCTCCGCGCCTTTGGGGACTTGCCGCTGCGGTCGCAACGATGCAAGAGACCGAGGCGATGCATGCCGCTCGCATTCGAGAGGCAATAGAGGGCGCACTTCGTCAGATCGAAGGTCGAGAGCGATCATGGATCGTGCTCCATTGGTCGGGAGGCGGGTCGTTGACGGCCACGTCGATCGCCCTAAGCGAAATGTCTCTACCGTCGAATCTTGAGGGCGTAATCCTCGTCGGGGCTGGTGTCCTCCTAGGCGATCCCAGACTTCATTGGTTTCTCACGATGGTGCCCCGTGGCGGCGATCCGTCGGGTGCCTTCTTGGATAGGGTGGAAATGCGCTCGGCAAAGCCGACCGAATCCAGGCGAGTCCTCGCCGCCTTTGAGGAGAGTCGTCGGGTTCGCGCCTGCGTCCTCCGCGCGCCATCCGCGAATAGCACAAGCTCGGAGACTCTCTTGGAGCGCGTAGGTAAGCGCATTCTCCCGTTCAACCTGTTGCTCTCGACCGATCCGGACACGGGGTTCTCGTAGGCAACATTGACTATGGGGTTGACCCCGATCCTCGGACAGACTGGGAAGGCCGCCGGCTCTCGCCTTCGGCGGTGGGTCCCGTCAACTTTCCGACCTTCATCCAGATGGCACCGCCAGCGTCCAATAGGCGAAGCGCGAAGGCGTTGACGACCTCCACGCGGGCGCTTTTCCAAAGGGAGTTGACGCGGACCCGGACGTCCTCGTCCTCGATTCCCGGGCCAGGAGCTTCTTCAGCCTGGAGCCGCCCCGGGGCATGCCAAGGTCTCCGTGAAATCCGGGTCAGCTCAACATGGCGCGTTGGTAGCGCCCCCGTCCAACGCGCTCGAACCGCGAGGCACGGCTTCCTGTGTTCGCGGCCAGGCAGGCCTTGACGGATGACCACAGCAGCAGCTCACCGAGCAGCTCCTGTGCGGTGGCGTGGATCTCTCGCGCCTGCATGGGCTTCTCGGCTGCCTCCAGAACCTTGATGACGGTCGCAAGCACCGGGCGTGGGCCAGCTGGAACGGGCGATGCCGAGGCGGGTGTGACCGTCGCCCGGGCAATCAACCGAGCGTGGTGAGCGGCCGCATTCCTCAGCCGTGCAGGGCTTTCGTGGTTTGAAAGTGCCCCGTTTAGTTCTATTGCCCTGTTTTCCAGGGGAAACCCGAACAACCAAAGTGCCAGGTACGAACCCCGACCTCGGTAATCCGGGTTCCAGTCTGTGAGTTCCCATGGAGTGTGGGGTGCGCAAACTCTGTGTGCTTGAGCCGGAAGCCACCGTCCTGCTGGGGGGTTCCGATGCGCGGCGTTCAAGAGGCGCTCGGAGAGCTGGTAGGAGTCGCCCAGGAGGTTCTTCTGGCGCTCTCGGTGGCTGTTGGGCTCGGCCTCCTCGCTGCGTGCGCGAGGGGATGGGCGAGACGCTCACCCTCACCCGCCTCGGGATCACCGGACAGCTCACGCGCACGCTCGATATCGACCAACCCGATCGAGTCGATGATCGAGTGCGTGCGGTTGACCACCCGCAACGTCACGCGCGGGCAGTCGGGAAAGATGGCCCTGCGCGAGACCGCCGACATGTTCGAGGCCGAGCATCAGTTACGGCGGATCATCGGCGACCGGCAGCTGGCCGCGCTGGCCCTGGCGATCGCGCGCGATCTCGCGTCCTGCGTGACGATCGAGGAGGTGGCCACGCTCATCAGCGCCTGAGAATCACACCGGGACCGCCGGTCGAAGTTCTACGGCGACCGGGATATCCTCTTCAACGCCCGCCGCACCGCATTTGCTCTGCGAAGGCCTAGCGTCTACCTCGGAAGATCGGGACGGCCCTCTTCGTCGATGTGGCGCGTGCGTCTTGAACCGGAGGACCCATCCAAGGATCAGAACCCACATGCCGCTCTGGCCCCGTGCGGGCCGCTCATCGGTGTGCGGGGCCCGTTTGTCTCTCGGTCCGGGTACCCGGCCGTGGCTGATCTCCCCGCCCCGGGCGATCGTCATCGCGGAGGCGATAGTTCAGCCGACGGGTCGGTGCCGGAGGAGGTGGTGCGCCGCCGCGAACGGGCGATCGAGCGCGAGAGGGTCCGATCGCGTCGATCCGCATCAGGGGGCCAGCGCAAGGAACGTCCGCAGAATCGAGCCGCGAACCGCCGACCCCGATCCGCGAACCGCCGACCCCTTTGGAAGATGCTCCGCCGGGCGTTCCTGCTGATCCTCATGGCAGTCCTCGTGTTTGAGGGGATTTCCTACGGGCGCTTCATCACACAGGCCTCCAGTACGGGCTTCGGGGTGCGCTCGGTGGAATGGGTGCGTGCGAACGTGAGCTCGTGGCTGGTCGACGAGATCGAGCGGGGCTGGTACTCCTGGAATGCCCCGGACCAGGGCGGTCCAGCCCTTACCGCTCTTCCGCAGGCAGGCGCCGCCGCCGGCACCCCGCTCAACGGACTGGATGCTGCCGAGACCCCGCCCACGGTCCGTCCGCTGATCCGACCGGCGCTTGCTGGCGAAGGGGTTTGGCGCGCCACCGGCCCTGCGGTCAGCGGCGCCCCGCCGGTCCTTGTGACCACCTTCCGCTCAGATCCCAGTTACCCGCGCATGGTCGCGGGAGTCGCCTGGATCGACCAGCGTCGCGCGAACGTGACCCTCTTTCCCGGGCGGTACGAGCCCCCGGGGCTCGGCCCTCGTGGTCCCATGCAGGTCCCGGTGAAATCGCGGGACGCGCTGCTCGCCACCTTCAATTCTGGTTTCCGGCTTGAAGACGGCAAGGGCGGCTTCTACGCGCGCGGGCACCTATGGACCCCGCTGATCCCGAAGATGGCCACGATCGTGGGCCTGTCAAGTGGCCGCGTCGATATCCGTACGTGGGCTGGAGGTGCACGGCCGGGGCCGGACGTCGTGTTTGCGCGCCAGAACCTGCCCCTGATCGTCATCAATGGCCATGCGAACCCGAATCTCAGCGACGGGCCAGAATGGGGGGCTACGCTCGGCAATGCGATCCGGGTGTGGCGGTCTGGTCTTGGCGTCGATCGACACGGCAATCTGATTTACGCTGCTGCCGATCAGCAGACTGTCGAAAGCCTTGCGCGCATCCTCGTCCATGCCGGGGCGGTGCGTGCCATGGAGCTCGACATCAACTACGAATGGGTCAGCTTCATCAGTTACGGCTCTCGCGGCGGAAATGCCGCGAGCAAGTTGCTGAGCGGGATCGACCACGGGGGCACCCGGTTCCTCGTCCCCGACGATCGTGACTTCTTCGCGGTGATCGCGCGCACCTCCGCGAGCACCCCGCCCGGCGCCGGCTAGGCCCATGCGGACGGAATCTCACGAGCGACTTGCACGCTCGGATCTGGAGGGCGCACCCGGTGCTCCGAGGTTCCCACTGCGCGGCGGCGTGATGCTCGGGCTGCTCATCTCCGCTCGTCCGCGCCAGTGGACCAAGAACATCCTCATTCTTGCGGCCCCGGCCGCGGCTGGCCTGCTCGGGCACGGGAACGTGATCGGCCGACTCTGCATCACGATCGTCGCCTTCTGCTTGCTCTCAAGCGGCGGCTATCTGATCAACGACGCGCTTGATGTCGACCACGACCGTGCGCACCCTCGCAAGCGGTTACGGCCAATCGCCGCGGGCGTCGTGCCTCGCACTTTGGCGTTCGTCGTGGGCACGCTCATGTTCCTCGGAGGTTTTGCCCTTGCCGGATCGATGGGCTGGTGGGTCCTGGGGATCGCGGTCGCATACGTCGTGCTGACAGTGAGCTACAGCATGTTGCTCAAGCACGAGCCGGTCGTCGAGATGATCATCCTTGCTGCCGCGTTCGTCCTGCGGGCGGCCGCTGGTGCGGCCACCGCAGGCATCACCCTCTCGCCGTGGTTCACCATCGTGGTCTCATTCGGCGCCCTCATGATGGTCGCTGGCAAGCGTCAGGCCGAGGCGTCGGGGCTCGGATCCGGGGCCTCGATGACCCGTCGAGTGCTCACCCGCTATCCGCCTGGGTTCCTGCGCTTCGTGTGGATGATGAGCGCCACCATCACCGTGACCGGATACTGCCTGTGGGCCCTTGTTCCAACAGCGTCGCCGGAAATCGACTCCCCATGGCCGGAGCTGTCGGTGATCCCCTTCGTGGTGGGGATCCTGCGCTACGCGCTGCTCATCGAGAGCGGGGTCGGGGAGGCACCCGAGGAGGTCTTTCTCACGGATCGGGTGCTCCAAATCGCCGGCGCCCTCTGGGTCGGCCTGTACCTGACGGGTGTGTATGTCGTCTGAGCCCCTGCTGTCTGACGCGAGCGACGCCCACGAGCAGCTACTCGCCGGGTGGGGCCGGACGGCCCCAACCCGGGCACGAGTGCTGCGTCCTCGGACCTCGATGGAGGCGCTCCAGGCGCTTCGCATCGGATCTCCGCGCGGCGTCCTGGCGCGTGGCCTGGGTCGTAGCTACGGCGACGCGGCGCAGAACGCCGGCGGCACGGTGCTGCGCACCGTGCATCTGGACACCCGGCTCGACCTGGACGCCACCACCGGGCGCGCCTGGGTCTCCGCCGGGATGTCCCTTGGCCGCCTGATTGAGGAGGCGCTACCCCTTGGGTGGTTGCCCGCGGTCAACCCCGGGACCCAGTTCGTCAGCGTCGGCGGAGCCGTGGCCAGTGACGTGCACGGAAAGAATCACCACCGGGATGGAAGCTTCTGTGCACACGTCCGGGCGGTCGAATTGGGGCTCCCCAACGGTGAGCGCGTGATTCTTGGCCCGGAGGGTGACACGGCAGATTTCTTCTGGGCAACCGCCGGTGGAATGGGTCTGACTGGGGTAATCCTGAGTGCCGAACTCCAGATGCAGCCCGTGCAGACCGCCAAGGTGCGGGTGGCTCTCTCGCGCACCCGTGACCTTGAGCACACAATGCACTGCCTCAGCGAGGCCGACGAGAGCGCCCATTACACGGTGGCGTGGCTGGACTTGCTGTGCGCGGGATCCTCACGGGGGCGAGGTGTGGTCTCCGCGGGAGATCACGTACGGCGCGCGGATCTCGCCCCGGAGCGCTCAGGTCTGTCCAACTCGCGTGGCCGACGTCTCCCGTCGGTTCCGGCACTCCCAAACCGTCGCGGGATCTTGACCCCGGGCGCCATGCGCCTGTTCAACGACTTGTACTATCGCGCCGCGCCGCACCAGCCCTCGATTCGGGTAGAGCCGGTGCAGCGATTCTTCTTCCCTCTCGACCTCGTCGGGGACTGGAATCGCCTCTACGGGCGCGCCGGGATGCTCCAGTATCAGTTCGTGATTCCCGACCGCGCACAGGGCGATCTCGCGCGTATGGTTGACCGACTCTCCGCCGACGGCATCCCTGTCTATCTGGCCGTGCTCAAACGCCTCGGCAACGCGTGCGGGCCTTTGGGGTTCCCCTTGCGCGGATGGACCCTCACAATGGATATTCCCGCCTGCACGCCTGGCCTGGCGGAGGCGCTCGATCGGCTCGATCAGTCGGTTGCTGATGCCGGGGGACGCGTCTACCTCGCCAAGGACGCACGTCTGCGCGCGGCATTGCTGCCGACCATGTATCCGCGACTCGAGGAGTGGCGTGCCGTCCGTAACACGATTGATCCTGAACACACGATGCGATCCGATCTTGATCGGCGCCTGTCGCTCATTGGCGCCGAGGCTGTGCGGGGGGACGACTGATGCGTGACGCGGTCGGCCGGGTCCAATCGATCCTGCTTCTCGGCGGTACCTCGGAGATTGGTCTTGCGATCGTGCGCCATCTGCCTCGCGCCGAGGGCGGGATCGTGCATCTCGCCGGTCGCGACGCCCCGGGTCTCGAGCGTGCCGCTCAGGCGTTGCGCCGGGAAGGGGTCTCCCGGGTCGAGTTGGCCGACTTTGACGTCCGGTCGCCCCGCACGCATGCCGAGATGGTCGCGCGGGTGTTCGCTCGCGATGTGGATATCGTCATCGTTGCCGCGGGACTCCTCGGCGACCAGGCGGTCGCCGAGCACGATTCCGAGGCTGCGCTGGCGATCGTTGAGACCAATTTCAGTGGGCTGGTCCCAATCATGGTGGACGTGTCCGGGCGGCTGCGCGCACAGGGGCACGGTGCGATAGTGGTGCTGTCCTCGGTGGCCGCTGAACGGCCCCGTCGGGCCAACTACACCTACGGTGCCGCCAAGGCCGGACTCGACGCGTTTGCCCGGGGGCTTGCCTCGGCGCTCGTAGGCTCCGGCGTCCACGTGCTGATCGTACGGCCGGGATTCGTCCGCACCAAGATGACCGCCCACATGCGCGCGGCACCCTTCAGTACAACCTCTGAGGCGGTCGCTCGCGCGGTGGTCCGCGGCATCGAGGATCGCGCGCGGGTGATCTGGGTACCGGGCACCCTCCGCTGGATCATGGCGGTGGTTCGGCTGCTTCCCGAACGGGTGTTCCGCCGCATGCCCGAATAGGCGTGGTCACGCGGCCCTCCCAGGCGGTAACGCTGGGGGTCTGAAGTGGGTGGACACGCCATCAAGGTCGTGAACCCGCTCCCCAGGCAGTGCTTCTGCTCCCCGTGCGCCGGGTCGAGGTACCCGAGCGTGGAGTCTCGACCAACGACGTGCGCATGGTGAACGAGCTGTTCGGTCGAATGGCCGCTCTCCTGGAGTCAGACGACGACGATGACGTTGGCAGAGAGGGGAGCCGGGTTCCTCTAGGACGGCCTGAGCGAACGCTGGCCCTCACAGAAGAGGGCACGTTCGGTCAGGACATGCCGCGGCGTTGGTAATGCCCTCGTCCAACGCGCTCGAACCGCGCGACACGCCCTCCTGTGTCGGCGGCCAGGCAGGCATTGACCGATGGCCACAGCGGCGGCTCACCGAGCAGCTCCCGTGCGGCGGCATGGATCTCGCGCGCCGGCATGGGCGTCCCGGCTGCCGTGAGAACCCTGATGACGGTCGCAAGCACCGGGCTCGGGCCAGGTGGAACGGTCCGAGTAAAGGCGGGTGCGACTCTCGCCCGGGCAACCAACCGAGCGTGGTGAGCGGCCAGAGTCCTCAGCCGTGCAGGGCCTTCGTGGTTCGAAAGTGCCCCGCTTAGTTCCATTGCCCTGTTTTCCAGGGAAGTCGTACTGACCACAGAGGCGACGTACGAACCATTGGGCGCGCCTGAGCAGGCCTGACCCCGTGCTCCGCAAGTAAGTTCTGGCGGCTCGTCGAGCATGACGTGGGCGTACGTGTCGAGCGTGATGCTCGTGCGAGAGTGGCCCACGATCTCGCGCACCAGCGGCAGCGGAACGCCGGCCATCATGGGGATGGTGATGTAGCGGTGCCGGAGGTCATGGGGCGTGTAGGCGGGGATCTCCGCGTGCTTGCACGCTCGCGTTATCGTAGGCCGTAGGCCGTAAGGCCCTGGTCCGGAACGCGGACCGTCTCAGCCGTTCCCCTGGGGCGGGACGAACGTAGCACTCCCCGGCGTCGGCCCAGGCTGTGCGGTGCCACGGATGACCACGCTTACAGACCCACCTCCAATGTCGGGAGGGTAAGGAGGGGCCGGCGGCTGCTGCGGCGGCGGGACGTCCGGTCGGCAAAAGTTCCCCATCGCCCATGGGACCAACTCCGCGCGCCAGGTTCTGCTTAGGTAGCCGAGTACTTGGGCCCACCCATTATCGACAAGATCGTTCGCCCGAACAGTCTCGTTCTGGTCGGCCTCGCGCCAATCGGCAGCGTCAGCCATCTGCTCGAACGACGGACAAAGAAGAGGCCCATTCTGGGCCCTGTAGTGCACCCGGGCGCGACCGTGCAAGAGCGTGTTTCGGTACCTGCGGACGGATGCGAGAAGCAATCCCTCCCTCCTCTGCCAGTCCTCGCGCGCTTTCTTGCCCTCGTTCTCCTTCCACGGCGCGTAATCCTTGTCCAGCAGGCAGCGGCCAAGCAGCTCAAACGCGGTGTCGGTCGCGGCGGACAGTCGGGTGATCGCTTCGATGAGCGCGTCCCGATCCCGGATCGGCCCCTGGCGAAGCTCGAACACGCGAACGAGGTGCAGGAGCGTCGTGTAGTGGAGTTGCGCGACGGCGACATGCCCTTCCTCCCTGCTGAGTTCGCCCCGCGGCAGAAACGCGATGCCGAACCCGTCCTTGACGCGCTCGGTCAGCCCAACGACGAAGAACTGCCAGAACGTCTCGTACTCGGGGAACTCATCGCGCAGGAAGTTATCCCAGGCGCTGCGCTCTACCACGTCGCCGTGGGATGCCAGATCGAACGGGGGCATGCCCTGGACCGTAGCGCGCTGTAGGGCGTGTCGGGGAAGAAGGTGTGCCCACTGCATGTCCGCGAGACGCCTATCCCAGCCTCTCCGGACCACTCGATGGGATTCGCGCCGTCCTCGCCCTCCCTTGGGGTCTGGGACGCCTCCACCGGAAGCCTGAGCAGGTGATCGTGGGCTGCGTCGGGCGTCGGGAGGCGCGATCCCAGGGAGCGTGTCGCACGTTGACGGGATCGGGCGGGCAGAGCAGGCGCGCTAGAGAGGAGTGAACGCTCTTCCTGGCGCAGCTCCTTGTGTTCTTGGGCTCGCGGTGGTCTGGTTCTCACATGGCACACCCGCTAGACGGCTGCCGCGCCAAGCTGGAGCGCGCTGCCGAGCATCTCGCGCAGCTTCAACCCGAGTACGACGAGTGGTTCGGGGATGGCAGCGGCATCATCGAGACCACGGAGGCCGACGAGCGGGGACCCGACTCGCGGCTGTGGCTCGTATCTCGATGCCGGCGGGTCCTCCGCGAACCGCCCGCCCGCTGGGGCCTCATCGCTGGGGATGCGATTCAGAACACTCGCGCCGCACTGGACCACCTCGCGTGTCGACTTGTGGAACAAGGGGGGCACGTTCCAGATACAAGAACCTCGTTTCCGATCTGGAGAGACGACCCGACTGTGCGCACCGGCACACGTCAGCAGTTCGAGCGGAGCCTTCGCGGCATGCGAGGCGTTGATGCAGAGGCCATTCGCGCTCTCCAGCCCTATCAGGACCCTTCATCACCACACTCGGCTGGACTCCTCACCCTCCAGGCGCTCAGCAACCTCGACAAGCACCGGGTGATCCTCCCCACGCTGATGACGTTCGGTGAGTCCATCCCTCTCGCGACATGGTCGGTTACACCCACACCTGACGAAGTCGCAATACAGGTCAATAGGGGTACGGAGATAGCCCCCGGGGCGGAACTCGCGCGGGCACGAACGACGAGCGGCCGGCCAGAAATGGGTGTCCACGCCGGCTTCGAGATCCGGATCGCCTTCAAGGGCGTCTATCACATGGTCCATCTCGCCGAGCTCCGCGAAATTCGTTCCTACGTAGCGGGGATCGTCGAGTCCTTCAGCTTGGTGTTGGCTTCTTCTTCTCAGCGGGTCCGCATCTGCGCCACGGGTTCGGTGGTCGAGATGACACGGGCTATGGAGGCGTTACGAGCGCACGGACAGGTACGCGTCGAAGACCCGGCCCAACTCGCGTCCGGCGGCGGCAACCTGGAGGTTGTGCTTCAAGGTGTCGCGGACGAGACCGAGGCGCGCTCCATTATCCAAGCGACCATCGATGCGGTGTCCACGCGCGGCGGATCATTCGAGATCGCGGGCCACCAGGACTGAAGCGCGGGCACCCCGCCCGGGAGGGGCTCTAGCGCTCTGGCCCATCTGAAGTCTTCCGAACCAGGCGGCGTTCCGGGGAATGGTGAAGCCCCGGCGATGGGAGCCCCGAGGAAGTGCCCCGAGGACTTGCGGGGGTCCTTCAACGAATGAGCAATGCCTATGAGAACTGCACCGGTCAGACCGTCTGTGGGCTTGACCCGGCCTAACCACCAGGTGGTCTTCCCCGGGTTCGGTGGAATCGGGATACTGGATTCTTCGTGTCGCTGACTCTCCAAGAGACCACCACATAGCGATCTCGCGGGTAGCCGGTTCTCCTCTTTCAACCCAGGGGGCGAGTTCGGCGGCTGGTCAGGTGGGCGGGTCGACGTGGTTGGCGACGCCGGCCTCCACGAACACACGCGTGGGCCAGCATGTGGCCTGTTGCTGCTCCCTTGCGGAGTTCCTTGCCATCTGGTTTCAGTTCTGGTTAGACTTCTGGTCATGGTGGATACCTATCCCCATCCCTCACTCCGATTCGTGGCCTTCGAGGTCCGGTTTCCTCCGGTTCCGGACTTCAGCGACGAGCCCTCTCTTCGCGCACTTCACGATGGCCTGCGCCACGACTACCCGTACCGCGAGTCCTTCAGCGTTGTGACGAGCGTGGAGATGGACCCTGGCGGGGTGCGACAGGACGTGTCCGCGCGCAATCGGTTCGTCTCGCGCACTCGTACCAGCGCCATCACCCTGGCCGAGGATCTGCTGATCTTCGAGGCAGGCAGCTACGACAGCTTCGAGGTCTTTACGGCGACCGTGAAGCGCGCGCTTACTGCGGTCGCGGCGGTCGGGCAGATTGCGGGCTTTGAGCGCGTCGGCATTCGCTACGTCAACGAGATACGCGTTGATCCGCCTCCCGATGCACCCCGCGGGTGGAAGTCCTACATTGTCCCGGAGTTGGTATCGCCGGTCTGTCTTCTTCGCGACTCCGCGCCTGAGGTCTTCGAAGGGGCGCTTATCTACCCTCGCGGCGGCGATCTGCATGTGGTCTTCAGGTTCGGGGCCCGGGTAGGCCGCATGGTGAACCCCACGGGCCCCCTGAGGGTCGCCGACAAGGGCGCGGGGCCGTACTTCCTGCTCGACATCGACAGTTATTGGGAGCACTTGCCCGAGGTGCTGCCTGACTTCGAGGTCGACGCGATCCTCGATTGCTCCGTGCGGCTTCACGAGGCCGCTCAGGACGTGTTTGAGGCATCCATCACCGATCGTCTCCGAACGGAGGTGTTCGGTGCCGACGGCAACATCACGAGGTGAGCCCATGAACACTCGCGAACGCGGCACGGCCGACCAGCGGACCATGATCAGGCCGTCTTCGCCCCAGTTCGTCAGCGATTCGGACCTGCTGAAGCCGGCGTTCGAGCTCAACCGCAACGCGGCAGGCATCCGCGACGTGGCCGAGTTCGTTCACCAAGACATCTCCCACCTCCACGGTAGGACCCAAAACTTGGAGCTGGGCACCATGGCCAGCTCCCGACTGAAGGATGGCATCCCCGCTCTCCTCGAGGAGTTGAGCGAGGCCCGCGGAGTGGGCTGGTCGCAGCTCGCGCGCCTTATTGGCGTGAGCGTTCCCGCCGTGCGTAAGTGGCGGATGGGTCAGGCGGACCCCTCACCCGAGAATAGGATGCTCCTCGCAAAACTATGCGCCTTCTTCGACCTGCTCGCGCGAGACTGCATCATCCAAGATCCCGCTGGGTGGCTCGAGGCGCCGATCAACGAGACGATGCTGAGCGGGCTGGACCTCTACTTGACGCGTGATGGAGCAATCGCCCTTCTCGAGTTCGCCGGTGGTCGCATGAGCGCCGACCAGCTCCTGGACCGCCAGGTGCCCGAGTGGCGTGCGCGCCACACGCGCGACCCTCGCTTTCGCGTCGAGACGGCTGGAGACGGCCAGCGTTCCATCATCTACGACCCTGACGGAGGTTCAGCCTCCCGGCGGTGATCCCGCGCGGCGACCACGTCCACTGGCATGGTTGTGGCTCCCCTGACCGACATGGCCGACCTCAACCAGCCCAGCGATCTTCCCTCGAGCCTGTTCCTGGCGCGCGGTGATGAGGTCAGCGATTACCGGCCGTTCTTCACGGGGGACGTCATTGACGGCCTCCAGATCCCGGGCGTCGACGAGGATGGGCCAGCGGTTCTCATCGATCACCCCTGTTCGATGCGCCGGGGCCCCAAGCTGCGCTCACACCTGCTCGCTGCCCGAGTCGTCTCTCAACCCGCCGCCCTGAAGGACGGGGCGTGGCCGGTAGCGGGCTTTTTCGACTACTTCCCCCTACCGGACCTCCCGGTCGGGACGATCAACCAGGCGATCTCCCTGGGGTTGATCGGAAGGGTGAGGAATGCGGATCTGGGTGGCCTTCAGCGGGTGGCCTGCCTCTCGTCCGAGGGCATCACGCTGCTCTGGCAGCGCAAGATTTTTCGCGAGGCGCGACTCGTCGTGCCCCTCCCGACCCTGGGCGACCTCATCGCGCCGAAGATCGACGAGGTGGAGCTCTGGGAATGCTGGAGTGAGGACCTCGCTCCGAGTCTGGTCGCTGGCGGTATGACGCTGGCCGACGCCCTGGAGAAGACCGGTGAGGACTTCTCCGCGTTCCTCGACGAGAACGGCCATCGCGTAGCTCTTGAGGACGTCCATCTACGCGCCGATGTGCGCCGCGCGGTCCGGGCCGAGATCAGGCGTCTGACGTAGTTCGCCCTGGGAGCGACCGCCTCAACGGCCCGCCGGTGCTCCTAGTGTCTGGCGCAGCTTCTTCTGGCAATGGCGGTCTCGAGGTCGTGTAGGCAGCTCGATCGAGGGCTGCGTTACTCGGCGTCCTTTGGCCAGGGCCCCCCATTCAAGTGTCCGTCGAGCGAAGCCAGAGTCACGGACAGCGTCGCAGGACGAGACCCAGTGGCCTGCGCACGAACTCGACCGGACCGTCGAGTGGAGAAGTCGGCTCAGAGACAACCTTCCACCTAAATGAGTGATTCCACGAGAACGCCCGCGGCGAAGGGGCTGAGGGCAGAGAGGTCGAAGTCGGCGGTGCTCAACACGGCACCGTTGACCGCAAGGTCCCAATGGACGCCGACCTCGACACCCTCCGCATCGCGGTGTCGTGCACGATCGACGATCTCCTGTCCACCGCTCGGGCCAATCCCCGGCGGCGGGTCGGTGACGCCGAGCTGGTCACCGTGTGCGTCGCCCAGCGCTTCCCCTGCCTGGCAGCCTGTGTCTGGCTCAACCACCAGCTCGGCAGGCCGAGCCGCTCGCGCGTGGCCGACGTGGCCCGAGCGCGTGGAATCAACCATCTATGACGACAGGTTTGCCATGGACGGGCTACGTCGGTAGCGCCCTCGTCCGACGCGTTCGCACCGTGGGGCACGGCTTCCTGTGTTGGCGGCAAGGCAGGCCTTGACCGATGACCACAGGAGCGGCTCACCGAGCAGCTCCTGTGCGGCGGCATGGATCTCGCGCGCCTGCATGGGCCTCCCGGGGCTGCCTCCAGAACGCTGATGACGGTCGCAAGCACCAGGCTCGGGCCAGGTGGAACGGGCCGAGCGGAGGCGGGTGCGACTCTCGCCCGGGCAACTAACCGAGCGTGGTGAGCGGCCAGAGTCCTCAGCCGTGCAGGGCCTGCGTGGTTCGAAAGTGCCCCGCTTAGTTCCATCGGCCCGTTTTCCAGGGGAAACCCGAACAACTAAAGTGCCAGGCACGAACCCCGACCTCGGTGGTCGGGGTTCCAGTCCGTGAGTCCCCTTGGCGTGTGGGGTGCGCCAACTCTGTGTGCTTGAGCCTGAACCCACCGTTCAACTGCGGGGGGTCGAGCCGGGGGGCTTTCCGGTGTGCGTGGCGGGTCGCTGGCGCCTCGGTGCCTTGGCATACTCAGGGGGGTCCGGGCGGGACGCAGAAGCCCACAGGTGAGAAGTGATCATGTCAATGGATGGATGACGATCTTGAAACCCATGGACACACTCGCTGCGCCAGATCTTGCCCGGGGCGCGTTGATAACCATCGACACCCAGAGAGACACGCTCGACGGGCAGCCGCTTGAGATTCCCGGCACGTCGGACGTGGTTCCCGCCATCAGCGCTCTGTGCGACGCATTCCGTGAGGCCAACAGGCCCATCGTTCACGTGGTCCGCCTCTACCGCGAGGACGGCAGCAACGCGGAACCACATCGACGAGCGCTCGCCCAAGGCGACGTGCCGATCATGCGACCAGGCACGCCGGGCCGACTGCTCGCGCCGGGGCTTCTGCAACCCGGTGCTCCCGAGCTCGACGATGAACTCCTTCTCCGAGGTGAGATCCAGGAACTCGGTGGAAACGAGGTGGCTCTCTACAAGTCTCGATGGGGCGCGTTCTTCCACACTCCCCTCGACGTTCACCTCCGTTCCCTCGATATCGACACCCTCGTGTTCGCCGGCTGCAACTTTCCGAACTGCCCACGAGCGTCGATCTATGAGGCGAGTGAACGTGACTACCGGATCGCCTTGGCCGAGGATGCCGTCTCGGGGCTGTACGAGCGAGGCCGAGACGAGTTGCAGAACATCGGTGTGCACCTCGTGAAGACGTCAGAGCTTCGAGCCGCATTGCATGACTTGACCTCGGCCGACTCGGTTGAGACGTAGGCGGACCACCAGGTCCGACACCTCATCGCGGTACGGGCATGCTGCCTCCGAGATCACCGACAGGTGCTCTTCGTGATCACGCGGGGGCATCGCGGGCGCGTAACGGGGGCGTGGGAAATCTGACGGTACTTGACGCCTTCAGATAGGGGAGAGCCCCCATGGAGGCGGGCCCTACGCGCATGTGCGAGCTGCTGGTGGGCTTGCCGGAGACGAATAGTGCTCGGCGTGGTGGACGGGAACGACGCGATGCTGCGTGTTCACGTCGAGACCCGAGCGTCCCGGGCTGGTTGCGGGCGTTGTGGTGTGCTGGCCCGGGAGTGGGCGTATGGCATGACGTACTCAGGCGCCCGGGCCAGGGCGCGGGCGTGGCGACGTCACTACGACGAGAGCAGGCCGCACAGCGCTCTCGGGGGCCGGCCGCCGATCAGTCGCGTTCGGAACGTCCGTCGGCAGGACGCCTGATATGGGGGTTCTCTCGTCAGGCCCCACGCAGAAATGGCCCGCTCGCGCGGGCCATGTCGTTGGGCGAGGAGGGTGTGCCGGGGCTCGTGCTCCGTGCGGCTGCAGGGAATACGTTCGTCTCGCAGCCGTTGCGCTTCGGGTTTGCCCCCGGTCCTGGTCACGCATCGGCGACCTCGTCGTAAAGGGTCGCGAGGTCCGACGCGATGGCTGGCCAGGTGAAACGACGGGCCACCATCGCTCTCCCGTTGGCCCCACGCAGCGCCCGCTCGGCCGCGTCGCGAGCCGCGGCAACGAGTGCAGTGGCCAGCGCGGCTTCGTCGTCCGGGGGCACGAGCCAGCCCGCCCGGGCAGGCGAGGCAGGATCGCCGTCGATGAAGGTCGGCGGCCCCCCAACGTCACAGGCGATCGGCGGCACGCCCATCGCCATGGCCTCCACGTAGACCAGGCCGAACGTCTCGGCCACCGACGGCACCACCACTAGGTCGGCACAGGCGAGGGCGCATGCTAAGTCATCGTGCTCACGCCACCCCGCCAGGTACACCTCATCGGCCCACGGGGACGCCGCCGCTGCGTAGGCCGGGTGCTCCCCCTCCCACTCACCTGGCGCGCCACCCCACAGCACCAGGGGCAGTGGCCGCCCAAACAGTTCACGAGCGCGGGCATGGGCGCGCACCAGCAGCGCCGCGCGTTTGACCGCGGTGAACCGGCCGACGAACAGCAGGACGACGGCCCCTGGGGCGAGCAACGGACCAAGCTGCGCAGGCTCGTACCGCACGGAGCCGGGCCGGGGATACTCGGGCGTCCAGCCCCGGGGGTCATCGCACAGCCAGCGTCGCCAGCGTCCGGCCCGCTCGGCCGGATCGGCGCGAGCCCCGTCGAACACGCCGGGGTCGACGCCGTTCGGCACCAGCACGATCTTTTCGGGAGCCAGCCGTAGGAGCCGCGTGCCGAGGCTGGCTGCGGCGGTGGAGGGGGCAAGGATGCGCGCCGACCGCGCGGCCCAGGCGCGCATCCGCTGTGCCCAGGCCTCTGCGTGCGGCCAGAGGCCCCCGTCCTCGATGGCTTGGAGCATGAGCAGTTCGGTCCCGTGGAGATGGGTCACCACCGGCAGGTTCGGCGCCAGCCGGGCGAGCGCCTCGTGCGCCGGGGTGAGGTGGTGCAGATGGGCAAGGTGGACCCCGTCGAGCACCCCCGGCGCCCCGAGGATGACCTCCCAGGCGGCCACGTGGTGCTCGTAGGTCTCGTCGTCGAGCGAGGCGAACACCCGATCCGCCGCCGCCGGGCGGTCCTCGTAGGAGGGGTGCAGGGGCGGGTTCGCCTGCATCGGATCCGGCGCCCGTATCGCCGCGTCGTAGGGCACCGTCACCATGTCGGCCACGCCGCGAAAAAACGATGGCGCGTGTCCGGGCTCGCCCTGCCCGCCGAGCGATCCCGCCACCACCCGGACGTGCCACCCCGTCTCGGCGGCAATCAGGAACCGGCTCAAGTAGCGCACCACCTGCGCCGAACCTCCACGCGGGAAGAAGATGAGGACGTGAAGCGCGAGGCGGGGAGTGGGCATCTGAGCACTACCGTAGTTGTGATTCTCGGCAGTGTTCGTCACGAGTGCCTGCGGTTGGGTTGCTTCGATCGACTCGCCGACCACGCGCCGTGAGCAGGCTGTCGGTCCCTGGGGCGGATGGCACAGCCTTAAGGTGAGGGATCGGAATCGTCGCGCGCCCAACCGGGCTGCGGACGGCTGACGACACGGGCGGCCCTGCCAACGTGCCCACCGTCCGACTCCAGTCATGTTGACGAACACCAACAAATCGGCGAGCCGCGACGCCTAACCGCTCGGTCCACGGAGCCAGCGAGAATGACCGGCCGGAGCGCATGCATGAGTGGGTTACCGGACAAGTCGGTAGTGACCGAGGCCTACGCGCTGGGAATGCGGATCTCGGACGAGCGCGGCCTTGATCGAGTCGAGGCGAACACGCCGCCCGAGGACCAGTTCGACTTCCGCGTGGATATCGCAGCGCCTCTTTGAGCCATCCTCGTCGGCGAGTACGGCCGTGATGGCTGCGGCGAGGGTGCCGGGGCGGAGGCGCCGGTAGTGCCGCGACTCACCGACTCTCCTGTGCTCAGCGCCGTCGGCGCCGCGAATGCGTGCCGCAAGATTCTGCAGCGAGGTTGCGATCCCATGGTTCGGTAGTGCTCCAATAAGGTCCATACCCTCGTTTTCCAGGGGAAACCCGAACAACCAAAGTGCCAGGTACGAACCCCGACCTCGGTAATCGGGGTTCGCATCCGTCAGCCTCCATTCGGACGATTCGTCTCGCTCCTCAACCGAGTGCCGATGCGTTCCCTTCAGCCGCCGTATCGTGAGCGGGCCCTTGAGGAGAGGTCTCGCGTCGGCGCATGAGCCAGCGGCGCAGCTCATCTGCACCCCACACGATGAAGGGGAAGGGAGCGGCGACCAGGAGCATGTCAGGGGTGAGCGCCGCGGTGCCGAGCAGGGACTGGCATGGGGGCGCGTAGATGAGGATGGCCGCGAGGATCAGCTCGAAGGCGATACCCCAGAGCAACAGGCGGTTGCTGAATACGCCGACCGACCGCAACGAGGCCCGGTCGGTGCGGGCGGCGAAGGCGGTGCCGATCTGGCCGGCGACCATCCCGAAGAAGGTCATCGTGGTCGCTTGCTGGTAGGTGTGGTGCAGTCGGGAACCCTCGCCGGTCGGGTCGCCCGGGTGCCAGCCGCCCTTCAGCAGTACGTAGAAGAAGCCGGCCATCTCCAGGGCGGCGCAGATGAGCCCGAGGAACAGCCAGGCGCGAAGCAGCATGGGGCGTTGGATGACGCTCTCGGAGCGCCTGCGGGGCGGGCGGTCCATGAGTCCGACTTCCGCGGGCTCGCGCCCGAGGGCGAGCGCCGGCAGTGTCTCGGTACCCACGTCGAAGGCGAGGAGCTGGAGCACGTTCAGCGGGAGGGGTATGGCGCCGCCGCCCAGGGCGAACACCAGGAAGGGCGTGACCTCCGGGGTCGCGTGGGCGAAGATGTAGAGGATGAATTTTCGAATGTTGTCGTAGACGCGCCGACCCGCTGCGATGGCGGTGACGATGGTGGAGAAGTCGTCATCGGTGAGCACCATGGTCGCTGCCTCCCGCGCGACGTCGGTGCCCGAACGGCCCATGGCCACCCCGACGTCCGCGCGGCGCAGCGCGGGGGCATCGTTGACGCCGTCACCGGTCATCGCCACCACGTGGTGCTCGGCGCGCAGTGCGTCGGCGATGCGCAACTTGGCCTCCGGGGAGCTTCGCGCGAAGATCAGCTCGCGCTCGTCCCTCAGCAGGCGATCGAGCTCGGACTCGGTCATGCCGTCGAGTTCTTCGCCGGAGATGATGGTGGGATTGTCGCCCGCGATGCCGACGCTGCGGGCCACCGCCGCTGCGGTCAGGCCGTTGTCGCCGGTGATCACGATGATCCGGATCCCGGCGCGATGGCACGCGGCGACGGCGTCGGCGACCTCGGCCCGGGGCGGATCGACCATGGCGACGAGCCCGAGGAAGCAGAGATCGTGCTCGGCCTGCTCGCGCTGCTCCGGCACCGGGGCGTCCGGGGCGAGCTCGCGTTGGGCGACGGCCAGGACCCGGAGTCCCTTGCGGGCATAGGTTCCGGTCAGCCGGTCGAGTTCCTTGCGCTCTGCGGTCCCCAGGCTTCGTTCGCGCCCATCCCGCCAGCAGACGGTCGTGCAGCGCGGGAGCAGCGCCTCGGGCGCTCCCTTCGCGTCGATCCACATGCGCCCACCACGTTCGTCGATCGTGGACATCAGCTTGATCACGGGGTCGAAGTGGAACTTGCGCCGACGCTGGCCTTCCCTGGCCGCCCGGTTCACCCGGACGCCCAGTCTCGCGGCCGCTACGAGCATCGCCGCCTCGGTGGCATCCCCCACCGCCTCGACGCCGGGCTCGGCCAGCTCGGCGTTGTTGCACGCGGCCATCGCCTGTGCGAGGCGGGTCACGGCCTCTGTCGGCGCCCTCCATCGCTCCGAGTCGTCCTCGGGGGCGTCCATGTCGAGCGCCTCCGGCGCCGTCCAGATCGCCGTGACGCGCATGCGGTTCTCCGTCAGGGTGCCGGTCTTGTCGGTGCAGATCACGTCCGTCGAGCCCAGTGTCTCCACCGCGCTGAGACGCTTGACCACTGCGCCGCCGCGCACGAGCTCGCGGACGCCGACCGCCAGTGCCAGCGTGATCACCGGCAGCAGGCCCTCGGGCACGTTGCCGACCAGGAGTCCGACGGAGAAGACGATCGCGTCGGAGAGGGACAATCCCGCGCCGAACATGCAGAGCGGCACGAAGGCCACCCCGCTGACGACCGCGATGAGCGCGATGAGCCACGCGACCCGGCGCACCTGGGTCTCCAGCGGGCTCTCGTCGCGCTCGACCCGCTCCGACAGCGCCGCGATACGTCCCAGTTCGGTCTGCATGCCGGTCGCGAAGACGATGGCCCGCGCGTCGCCCTCCGTGCACGTCGTCCCTGAGAACACCAACTCGCGTGCCTGCAGCAGCGGGACGCTGGTGTCGAGCAGTTCGGCCGCGCGGAGCATCGGGACCGACTCGCCGCTGAGGGTCGAGAGGTCCACCTCCACCTGGCCTGTCAGCAGCCGCGCATCGGCTGAGATGCGATCCCCCTCCTCGATCGCGAGCACGTCACCGGGCACCAGCTGCGTCGCCTCGATGACCTGCTCGCGCCCGTCGCGCAGGACCTTCGCGTGCGCGGGCAGATACCGCGCCAGCGCCTCCACCGCCCGCTCCGCGTGTGCCTCCTGGGCAAATGCAAAGCCGGCGTTGATCACGATGATCGCAACGATCGCGATGGCCACGGGTACGATGCCGGCCGCCCAGGCGAGAGCCGCGGCGGCCCAGAGCAGCAGGGCAAGGGGATGGACGAACTGGCGCATCAGCTCCCGCGGCCACCGCCGCCCGGCCCGCCGGACCAGCACGTTGGGCCCGTACTGCAGAAGGCGGCGCTCGGCCTCGCGCGACGACAGACCCGATCGCGCCGATCGTAGGTCCCGCAGCAGCAGATCGACCCGCTCCGTCGGATCGACCTGACCGGGCGGCTCACCGTCACCACGGCCCGCACCAGGATCCCCACCGTGATCGCGGAGTTCGCTCATGAGCGGACAGCCGATCGCCTCATGCGGCGAGCATAGACACGCATCGTCTCGCCGTCATTGGACCGCATCCGCAGAGCGCCTGCGGGAAACCCCAAAGCATGTTGGTCTTGCCACATTTCCGTGGACTCGCCCTTCTGGAATCCACGCGCGCGGTGGCGGCCCCTCAGAACGCTGACGCGCCGCGGACCATCTGCAGCATCAGGTTGCCCTCGTCGTTGGTGATCTCTCGCAGCTTCACGCGCGCCGCCATGGGAACCCCCCTATCGGGTCACCCCTTCTGCAGCGGCGCCTTCCTGCCCTTCAGGAACCCGGCAAACGTTGCCAGGCACTCCACCAGGAAGTCGTTTGCAACGGCGGCGTTAGGAAGTCGTTTGCAACGGCGGGCCAGCCCCTTTTCAGCGCCTAGCGTGTCCCCTTGTTCGCCATTGAGTGACGTGCTGACTGGAGTGGATGCTGTGTCCGATCTCGTGTTCCTGATCCTCACCGTGGCGTTCTTCGCGCTCATGGCACTGATCGTCAGGGGGGTTGAGCGGCTATGAGCATCGAGAACGCCGTGGGGCTCACCCTGTCCGTCTTGCTCGTCGGCTACCTCGTGGTCGCCCTTCTGTTCCCGGAGCGTTTCTGAGATGCCTGAGATGAGTGCTGGCCTGCTGCAGGTCGGCCTGCTGGTTGCTGTGCTGGCCGCGTGCTACCGCCCTCTGGGCGCCTATATGGCGCGGGTATACACCAGCGAGCACGACACCCGGGCCGAGCGTGTCCTCTACCGGGTGATGGGCGTGGACCCCAAGGCCGACCAGCGCTGGCCCGTCTATGCCCGCTCACTGCTCGCGTTCTCCGCCGTGTCCATCCTCGGGCTGTACGCGCTGCTGCGGTTCCAGCCGCACCTGCCGTGGAGCCTGGGCTTTTCCGCTGTCGCGCCCGACCAAGCGTTCAACACCGCCGCTTCATTCGTCACGAACACGAACTGGCAGTCCTATTCCGGCGAATCGACGATGGGGCACCTGGTCCAGATGGCCGGGCTGGCGGTGCAGAACTTCGGCTCGGCCGCCGTCGGCATGGCAGTCGCCGTGGCGCTGATCCGAGGGTTCACTCGGTCGCGCACCGACCGGGTCGGCAACTTCTGGGTCGACCTGACCCGGGGTTGCCTGCGCATCCTGCTGCCCCTCGCGATCGTGGGAACCATCATCCTGGTCGCGCTCGGCGTGGTGCAGAACTTCTCTTCCGGAACCGACGCCACCACTCTGGCCGGAATCCACCAGAGCATCACGGGCGGGCCGGTTGCATCCCAGGAGGCCATCAAGGAGATCGGCACCAACGGCGGCGGGTTCTACAACGCGAACTCCGCGCACCCGTTCGAGAACCCCAACCCCCTCTCGAACTTCCTGGAGATCTTCTTCCTGCTGCTCATCCCGGTGTGCCTGACGTACACCTTCGGCCGGATGGTGAAGGACAAGCGCCAGGGCTACGCGATCCTGGCGGCGATGGGCGCCCTGTGGGCGACGATCGTGGTCGGCATCTCCGCTCTGGAATCAGCCCATCCCGGAACGGCGCTCAGGCTGGCCGGCGCGTCCATGGAAGGCAAGGAGACGAGGTTCGGGGCCGCCTCCTCCTCCCTCTTCGCCGCGTCGACCACCGGCACGTCCACCGGCGCGGTCAACTCGTTCCACTCCTCGTTCACCGCGCTTGGCGGGGGCTTGACCATCTTCAACATGGGCCTTGGTGAGGTCTCGCCCGGCGGGACCGGATCCGGCCTGTACGGGATGCTCGTGCTCGCCATCATCACCGTGTTCATCGCCGGGCTCATGGTCGGGCGCACCCCGGAGTACCTGCGCAAGAAGATCACCAGCCGCGAGATCAAGCTCGTCTCGTTGTACATCCTGACGATGCCAATGGTCGTTCTGGCCGGGACCGGCCTGGCGATGGGGCTACCCGGGCCGAAGGAGTCGATCCTCAACCCGGGCCCACACGGCCTGTCCGAGGTGCTGTATGCGTTCATGTCCGCCGGCAACAACAACGGGTCGGCCTTCGCCGGGCTGTCCGCGAACACCGGCTTCTACAACACCGTTCTCGGCGTGGTCATGCTCGCGGTCCGGTTCATCCCGATCGTGCTCGTCCTTGCCCTGGCCGGGTCGCTCGCCCGCCAGCAGCCCGTCCCCGCGACCGCGGGCACTCTGCCGACACATCGCATTCTGTTCATCACGATGCTCACCGGCGTCGTGATCATCGTCGCCGGGCTGACCTTCTTCCCCGCGCTCGCGCTCGGTCCGCTGGCGGAGGGCCTGTGATGCCAGGGAGCACCTCCTCCGGCAGCCCTCACGACCCCCATACCTCACCCAAAGGACCTCCGCTCATGTCCGCTGCCACGCCCACGCCCCCGTCGCGGGTGCACGCGGGCTCCTTCAACCCGAAGATTCTGCTCACATCGCTGCCGGACGCGGTTCGTAAGCTCGACCCGCGGGTCATGGTCCACAACCCGGTCATGTTCGTCGTCGAGGTCGGCGCCGCACTGTCCACCGTGCTCGCCGTCACCGCCCCCAGCCTTTTCGCCTGGTCGGTCGTGGCCTGGCTGTGGCTCACCGTCATCTTCGCCAACCTCGCCGAGGCCGTGGCCGAGGGTCGTGGCAAGGCGCAGGCCGCAACCCTGCGCCGCGCCAAGACGGAGACCATTGCCCGTCGGCTCCGCGACGACGGGTCAGAGCAGGACGTCCCCGCGGCCGAACTGCGGCTCGGCGACCGAGTGGTCGTTGAGGCCGGGGGGACCATCCCCGGTGATGGCGACGTCATCGAGGGCGTCGCAAGCGTGGACGAGTCCGCCATCACCGGCGAATCCGCCCCCGTCATCCGGGAGTCCGGCGGCGACCGCAGCTCAGTCACCGGCGGCACCAAGGTCCTCTCCGACCGCATCGTCGTACGAATCACCGCCAAGCCCGGCGAGAGCTTCATCGACCGGATGATTGCCCTCGTCGAGGGCGCCTCCCGGCAGAAGACGCCCAACGAGATTGCGCTGAACATCCTTCTCGCCAGCCTCACGATCGTGTTCCTGATGGCGACCGTGACCCTGCAGCCCTTCGCCATATATGCCGGCGCGGAGCAGTCCCTCATCGTGCTCGTCGCGCTGCTGGTGTGCCTCATCCCGACCACCATCGGTGCGCTGCTCTCGGCGATCGGCATCGCCGGCATGGACCGACTCGTGCAGCACAACGTGCTGGCCATGTCCGGCCGGGCCGTCGAGGCCGCCGGGGACGTCAACACGCTGCTGCTGGACAAGACCGGCACCATCACTCTCGGCAACCGCCAGGCCGCCGAGTTCCTCCCCGTCCACGGTGTTGACGGGGAGGAACTCGCGGACGCCGCGCAGCTGTCCAGCCTCGCCGACGAGACTCCCGAGGGCCGCTCCATCGTGGTGCTTGCCAAGACCGGGTACGGATTGCGGGAACGTCAGCCCGGCGAGCTCAAGACCGCGAGTTTCGTGGTCTTCACCGCGCAGACCCGGATGAGCGGCGTCGACCTCGACGGTGGACGGCAGATCCGCAAGGGCGCGGCCGCGGCGGTCATGAAGTGGGTCCGCGATCACGGCGGGCATCCCACCGACGAGGTCGGCGCCATCGTCGACGCCATCTCCACCGCTGGTGGCACCCCGCTCGTCGTCGCGGAGCGGGTGGATGGTCAGCCCGCATACTGCCTCGGGGTGATCAACCTCAAGGACGTCGTCAAGGAAGGAATGCGGGAGCGCTTCGAGGAGATGCGCCGCATGGGCATCCGCACCATCATGATCACCGGGGACAACCCGCTCACCGCGAAGGCCATCGCCGACGAGGCCGGCGTCGACGACTTCCTCGCCGAGGCCACCCCCGAGGAAAAGATGGCGCTCATCAAGGCCGAACAGCATGGCGGCCGACTGGTCGCGATGACCGGCGACGGCACCAACGACGCACCTGCCCTGGCCCAGGCCGACGTGGGCGTGGCCATGAACACCGGCACGTCGGCCGCCAAGGAGGCCGGCAACATGGTCGACCTCGACTCCAACCCGACCAAGCTCATCGAGATCGTCAAGATCGGCAAGCAGCTGCTCATCACCCGGGGCTCGCTCACCACGTTCTCCATCTCCAACGACATCGCCAAGTACTTCGCGATCATCCCGGCGATGTTCGTCGGCGTCTACCCCGGGCTGGCCACCCTGAACATCATGCGCCTGGCCAGCCCGGAGTCCGCGATCCTGTCGGCGGTCATCTTCAACGCCCTCATCATCATCGGGCTCATCCCGTTGGCGCTGCGAGGGGTCCGGTACACGCCGTCCTCCGCCGCGTCGATGCTGCGCCGCAACCTCGCCATCTACGGCCTCGGCGGCATCCTCAGCCCGTTCATCGGGATCAAGCTCATCGACCTGCTGGTGTCCCAGATCCCCAGCATCGGCTAGGGAAGGCAGAGACAAAGACCATGGCACTTCGAACCTCTCCGGCACTGCGGCAGTACGTGGCCGCGCTGCGGGCCCTGCTCGTACTGACCGTCATCCTCGGCCTGGCCTACCCGCTGGCCATGACCGGCCTGGCGCAGGTCGCCTTCCGCGACAACGCCGACGGCTCCCTGGTGACCCGCGCCGGGAAGACCGTCGGCTCCGACCTCATCGGGCAGGCGTTCACCCGTCCCGTCCTGGAGAACGGCCAGCCGAAGAAGGACGCCGACGGCAACCCGATCGTCGAGGCGAACCCGATGTACTTCCAGAGCCGGCCATCGGCGGCCGGCACCGGGTACGACCCGCTGTCCACCTCCGCCTCCAATCTCGGCCCGGAGAACAAGGACCTCATCGCCGCCATCAAGGAGCGTCGGGCGACCACCGCCAAGCTC
>ORJL010789750.1_pt1 | contig 32902 bp, 29 predicted proteins | sample 1779941 | NCBI WGS metagenome assembly ORJL01 (sample SAMEA104232317, study PRJEB22302) | groundwater metagenome | biome: forest; feature: aquifer; material: groundwater | place: USA | collected 2011-08-07 | depth 5.8 m | reverse complement strand
CGACGAGAATGCGTGGCGCCGTAAGCACGGTCACGACAAGCCACCTCAAACAGCCGAGTGGTCGCTGGCCGAGTAATACAAACAAGGGGCTAGGCGTTGTTACGCCAGCCCCTTTTGCGTTGTTATAGGTAGTAATTACCTTAATTTTTGATAAGATAAAGCGCATATTATGAAGATTACCCATCCTGGTTTTTCAAAGGCGGCCGTTATTGATACCACAAAAAAATATGGTGAAAAAGGGCAATATCATCTTTTTTCTTCCTCAGTAAAAGGATTAAAAAATATTTTAGTTGGCGCTAAAAAGAAGCGTTTTGAAATTCGCCATGATTACGATCTTATTAAAGTAATGGGGAAAAAGTTACCATTTCGTTTTATTATTACCGATATTCCCCCAGGTCATATTCAACCATTTCATAAACATAAAGCACTTCACGAGTTAACAATAGTACTTGAAGGTGAAATTTTTTATATTGAAAGTGATAAATTCTCCGAAGAAACGTCTACAAAAAATGAGATTAAAAAAAGTGGGATTAAACTTACAGAAGGTGATTTGGTAATTGACGACAAGATTAAGCGTCATACGATTGCTAATTTTTCAAAAGAATACGCAAGGATGATAACTATTCAATCAGCTAAAAAAAGTGGAACAAATTTGGTTACCGACTGGATTCATAAATAAAAAACATGAAACGAATACTTTTCTTCTCTTTAACCTACTATCCGTTTATTGGTGGCGCAGAAGTGGCAATTAAGGAGGTTACTGACAGAATTTCACCAGAGGACTATAAGTTCGACATGATAACCCTTCGTTTCGATAGTAATTTGCCAAAATTTGAAAGCTTCGGGAATATTGATATTTTTCGTATTGGGTTTGGATGTCCTGGGGCGAAGATACAAGATTTTAAGAAGTTTCCATTAGTGGTAATGAAATACATCTATCCATTTTGGGCGCTAGCTTATGCGGTTATTTTACACCACCGAAAACCATATGATGCCGTTTCTACGGTAATGACGAGCTACGCCTCTTTTGGAGCGTTATTCTTTAAGTTTTTATTTCCAGACGTTCTATATATTGCGCGCTTAGATGACGGCGACCCTTTTGAATATTATAAAAAAAGGACGAGAATTGTTGGTCCGCTTTTTAAGAAACTTTTTACGAAAGCGGATTTTGTAATAACTAGTTCGACTTATCTTTCTAATATTGTGAGAGGGATGGGTTATAAAAAAGAGGTTGTGGTTGTGCCGAACGGAGTAAACGCAGAACATTTTTCAAAAGTATATTCAGACGAAGAGCTAGATACTTTGAAAAAAAAATTAGGCAAAAACGAGGACGATTTTTATTTAATAACGACTTCAAGATTGGTCACCAAGAATGCTTGCGATGACGTTATTAAATCCTTACCCCTCCTTAAAGATAGTATTAAATTTTTAATACTTGGTATTGGGCCAGATGAGGTGATGCTAAAGAAGTTGGCCATTGAGAGTGGTGTTTCAGACAGAGTTATGTTTTTGGGGCAAATAAATCATTCCGAGATGCCAAAATATCTAAAAGTGTCAGATGTTTTTATTCGTCCATCTTTATCTGAGGGATTTGGAATATCTTTTATTGAAGCAATGGTTGCGGGGTTACCTGTTGTTGCTACTCCGGTTGGCGGAATTACAGATTTTTTAACCGACAACGAAACAGGTGTTTTTTGTGAAGTACGTAACCCAACAAGCATTTCTCAAAAGATAAATCTTTTGTTTGAGAACAAAGATTTACGTGAACGATTGATTAAAAATGGGGCTAAAATGGCAAGTGAGCGATATGATTGGGGTTTGGTCTCTAAAATGATGAAAGAAAACGTTTTCGATAAACTTTTTGAAAGTAAAAAATAGATGACTACTAACAAAAAAATACTTATCGCTACGGGAATTTATCCGCCAGATATAGGGGGCCCTGCTTCGTACAGCTTGGCGCTTTTTGAAGAGTTACCAAAGAAGGGGATTGACGTTGATGTTTTGAGTTTTGGCGAAGTGCGTTATCTACCAAAAATTATTCGACATTTTGTTTATTTTGTTAAAACAGTTTTGCGAGCACGCGAATGTGATGTGGTTTACGCTCAAGATCCAGTATCGGTTGGTTTTCCTGCGATGATTGCATCAAAATTTTTACGAAAGAAATTTGTTTTGAAAATTGTTGGTGATTACGCCTGGGAGCAAGGAGTTTCAAGGTTTCAAGTAAAAGACTTGCTTGATGAGTTTTCAAAAAAGAGAGGCGGGTATGGTTTGTTTGTTTTTATTTTAAAATATATTGAAACTAAAGTTGCAGAAAGAGCGGATAAAATTATTGTACCGAGTAAATATTTAAAACAGATAGTTTCTAATTGGGGAATTGATAAAAATAAAATAACGGTTGTTTACAACTCTTTTGACGGAGAAATTAAAACAGACATGGAGGAAACTAAACGAGAGAGAATTATATTGTCAGCCGGTAGACTTGTCCCGTGGAAAGGTTTTTTGATGCTTGTGGCGCTTATGCCAAGGCTCATTAAACATTTTCCAGATATTAAATTGATTATTGCAGGAGAAGGTAAAGAGCGGAGAAAACTTGAGGTGGCAATTAAAGAGCTTGGTTTGGAATCTTCTGTTTTTTTGGCAGGAGCTCTTTCTCAGGAGAAGCTTTTTAAATATATAAAGAGTGCCTCGGTATTTGTTTTAAACACTGCCTATGAGGGCTTTTCGCACCAATTGCTTGAGGTTATGGCGCTTGGGACACCAATCGTGACGACTAATATTGGTGGGAATCCGGAGGTGATAGAAAACGGGAAAAATGGCATTTTGGTGGAGATAGACGACAGGGATGCAATTGTACGCTCGGTTGAGAAAATTCTGCTTAATGAGGCCTTTTCTGATGAATTGGTGGGGAACGCTAAGAGTACTGTGGTTTTATTTAATCGCGAACGTATGTTAAGCGAGACGATTAAGGCCCTATCTTTTTAGGAACCTGTCCCGTACAAAATAACATTGTTATGTTTTACACCTATGTATTAAAAAGCAAAAAAGATGGTAAGTTGTATACGGGATATACGAGTAATTTACGGAAACGCTTTAAGGAGCACAACGATAGTAAATCTACATATACGAAAGGACGTGGCCCTTACGAGTTGATTTATTACGAAGCGTGTCTTGACGAAGAAGATGCAAGGTCGAGAGAGTTATGTTTAAAAGCTGGAAGAGGTAAACGTTTTATAAAGTCGCGTTTAAAGCGTTTCCTATTTTGTACGGGATGATCCCGTACGAAATCGCGGACGCAAAAAGATATATATGATTTTCCCAAATAAAGCTGACATTATTGTTAATAACTTAGGGTTAGGGCTTATTTCAGTCCGCGTCCTATTTTGTACGGGATGAAAGTGATAATGATTTCTACTGACAAGAATATTCTCGAGGAGGGAAGCGCCGTTCGAGCGCGCATGGTTTCTTACGGAACTATTTGCGACAAGCTCTACGTATTGGTAGTGGGAAAGTCAGGAGAAAAAAATATCGATAAAAAACAAAGATTAAGAATTAGCGAAAATGTTTTTGTTTATTCCGTAACTTCTCGTTTTAAAATACTCTCGTTATTTAAGGCGTACCGCTTAGGTGTGTATCTCACCATGGACTTTGGTTTAGGTGGCGACGGTTATCTGATTACTGCGCAGGACCCTTTTGAAAATGGTTTTGTCGCTTGGGGTATATCTAAAAAAACAAAATCAAAACTACAGCTTCAAATTCACACTGATTTTTTAAGTCCATATTTTCGAAGCGAATCTTTTTTGAATAAATTTCGCGTTATGATTTCAAGATTTCTGCTTCCGCGCTCAGGCGGTATCCGTGTTGTTTCCAAACGCATTTCTTCTTCCTTAAAGACTAATAACTATCGCCTAACAAATACCCCAACCATTCTTCCAATTTTTGTTGATGTAGAAAAAATACGAAAAACGGATCCCGTTATTGATCTTCATAAAAGGTATCCACAATTTGATTTCATCTTTCTAGTCGCCTCGCGGTTAACTCGTGAAAAAAATATTGAGGTTGCCATTGAGGCGATGAAGGAGGTGGTAAAAAAACACTCGAATGCTGGATTAATAATTGTTGGTTCTGGTCATGAAGAATTTAATTTAAAGCTAAAAGCTAAGAACTATAAGCTAACGGCTAATATATTTTTTGAGCCTTGGCAGAGTGAAATAATTTCTTATTATAAAACAGCAGACGCTTTTCTTCTTACTTCAAACTACGAAGGTTTTGGAATGACACTACTTGAGGCGTCTGCATCCCTCTGCCCAATAATTTCTACTGATGTCGGCATTGTTGGAGATATTTTAAAAACAAATAAAGATATTTTAGTTTGTCAGAACGGAGATACTGGTTGTTTTACGAAAAACATGGAGCTATTTATAAATTACCCAGAAATAAGAAAAGAATATGCAACAAATGCGCGAATGGCGGTACAAGATGTTTATGGTCAAAAAGAGGAATATTTAAAAAAGATGCAAGAATCGTGGGAAGGCTGTTTTAAGTAATTTAGCCCGCCTTTGACACAGTTATTTTTCACCCCATAATGCGTTATATGAAGCCAAAACTATGTTATGTTCTGCCTCGCTACGAGACTGCTGATGCGTCTCATTTTTCGCATATACACGACTTTTTGAAGGAAATAGGGGGTATTTTTGATATATATCTAGTAGTCGAAAAAGGATCAAAACCACCTGCTTCTCTAGGTTATACAAATGTATATGTAATAAAATCAAAGTTTGTTTTCTTGAGAATTATTGAGACAAAACTGATTATTTTAAAAGCACGCTTTTCTGGATATAAAGATTTTTATGTTCATTATTCTTTTCTCTCAGCCTTTGTTGCTTCTGTGATTATTCGTGTTTTTGGTGGCCGAGTTTTTTATTGGAATTGCGGTGAACCGTGGAAATATAAACGCAATTTTTTTCGAGAGGTTTTTGAAAGATTAGTTTATAAACTAATTACACATTTAGTAACCGGAGCACCATCGCTCGCTGACGAGTATTCAAAGCACTACAGAATAAAAAGAGACTCGGTTTTAATAATGCCAAACTGGATAGATTTGAATCGTTTCAAGAACACAATTTCTCGCGAAGATGCTCGGGTAAAATTAAATATCCCACAGGATTCAAAAGTTGTTTTGTTTGTGCACCATCTTTCCCCGCGTAAAGGATCTCGAATGATCTTGCCTGTAGCTAAAAATATTATCGATAAATACCCCAATACAATCTTTGTTGTTGCTGGCTCTGGTCCAGATGAGGATTTTTTACACGATGAAATAATTAATTTAGATTTAAGTAAAAATATTCGTTTAGTTGGTGCGGTTGCAAACAGAGAACTTCCAGAATATTTTATAGCTTCAGACGTATTTTTTATGCCATCAGAAGAAGAGGGATTTCCGCGCGTTATTCTTGAATCAATGGCCCTTGGTATTCCGTTTGTCGGAAGTGATGTCGGTGCAGTTTTAGATATCACCCCTGCTTTTATGAAACAATACATTGTAAGTAGTGGGAACAAAGAAGTGTTTACGAAAAAAATAGATGAATTGATGTCAAAAAATAAAAATGAACAAAGTGAAATTTCTGAAAATCTTACTAAATTAGTTACGAAATATAGTGTTTCAGCTGTTGTCTTAAGTTTTCAGGAATTATTTTCTTAATATATGTTGTTTAACTCTATCGACTTCATTATTTTTTTTGCGGTAGTTGTTGTACTTTACTTCACTGTTCCTCAGAGATTCCGCTACGTTGTTTTGCTTATGGCCAGTTGTTATTTTTATATGGCGTTTATACCTTGGTATATTCTAATTCTTTTTTATCTTATTGTTTTAGATTTTTTTCTCGGTCTTAAAATAGAAAGAACTGAAAACAAAAAACACCGTCTTCGTTGGTTGTGGGTTAGTATATTTTCAAATATAGGCACTCTTTTTGTTTTTAAATACTTTAATTTTTTCAATGCAAATTTTTCTGAGTTTTTTGGAATGTTAGATATTTCATATCCAAAATATTATTTTTCACTTCTTTTACCGCTCGGTTTATCCTTCCACACATTTCAGAGTCTCTCGTATATCATTGAAGTTTATCGGGGAAATGTAAAAGCCGAGAAACACCTCGGTATATATGCTTTGTACGTAATGTTTTTTCCTCAACTCGTTGCAGGGCCTATTGAAAGGCCGGCTCATATTATCCCTCAATTTAGAGAAGTTCATCAATTTTCTTTCCCTCGCCTTATTTCCGGGGGACAAAGGATGCTTTGGGGGTTTTTTAAAAAAATAGTTATAGCTGACAACTTGGCTATTTTTGTGAACATTGTGTACGGCAATCCTGGTGAATTTAGCGGTCCCTATTTGGCGATGGCTACTGTTTTTTTTGCTTTTCAAATTTATTGTGACTTTTCTGGTTATTGTGACATTGCTCTTGGGGCTGCTGAAGTGTTGGGCTTTAAATTGTCTGAAAACTTTAATTACCCTTACTTTGCTTCCTCTATTTCTGATTTTTGGCGCCGCTGGCATATCACCCTTTCGCTGTGGTTCCGTGATTATGTTTACTTTCCTTTAGGGGGAAGTTTAGGGAAAGAAATTAAAACAATTCGCAATCTTTTGATTACGTTTCTCTTGAGCGGGCTGTGGCATGGCGCAAATTGGACCTTTGTAATTTGGGGGCTTCTTAATGGTGTGTATTTGGTATTTGGTCATTGGAAAAGGAAATTCTTTCCCGGTTTACCAAGTTTCAATTTTGTTTCCGTTTTCTCTACCTTTATTCTTACATGTTTTGCGTGGATATTTTTTAGGGCAAAAAATTTAACCGATGCTTGGTATATAGTTACTAATCTTTTCTCTGGGTGGGGCTCATTTTCGTTTTCAGAAGCTATCTATCTTGGTCGTATTGATACAGATTTTTTCCTAGCTATTTTAGGTATCACAGTCCTTTTGCTTGTAGAAAAAATACACACGCAACCTGATTTTTATAAAAAAACTTTTCTTTCTTCGACGGTCATGCGCACTGCGGGGTATACTGCACTTCTCTTTTTAATTGCTGCTTTGTGGGAGGGGAGGGGAACAGAATTTATATATTTTCAATTTTAATATATGAAAAAAGATTTAACTAAAAATTTTCTCAAAGTTTCCGTCGGTGTTCTTCTCGCTTTTGTGGCTGTTGAAGCGACACTTCGTCTTTTGGGATTTCCTTCTATAAATACAAACACGTTTGATAAAAATAATCTCATCATCTTTAAGCCGAATCAGAAATTTCTTTCGAAAGACAGATGTTACAGTAGTATTTTAAAAATAAATGATGTTGGTTTTCATTCTCGTACATATTCTATAAAAAAGCCAAACGAAACTTTCCGAATAGTTATTCTCGGAGATTCTTTTGTTGAGGCTGTTCAGGTGCCACTTGAAAAGACATTTCCCGCTATTCTTGAGAAAAAACTAAATCAAAATGTAAATAATATGAAATATGAGGTAATTTCTATAGCCAAAAGCGGAAATGGAACACTCATGAATTTGATGTATGCACGGGAGTATGCGATGAAACTTGACCCCGATCTTTTAGTAGACGCTTTTACAACAAACGACCTAGAAGATGATTTTACGGCTGACAAGACCCTGCATGCGGTTTCAGTAGGAGATATTTATAATCCTGATAGTTTTTATCTTTCTCCTCCAACAAGTGGTAGCCACTACGCTTTGTTTTTAAAACATTTTTTGCTCGAGCGCTCACTTTTGTTTGAAAAGTGGTGGAGAAATGCCGTGGTTATAAAAAGTCAGTTTAGTCAGAAAAAGACTTTAAGTACTAGCGTAGATAAATTTCCAATTGATGTGTTTGTTGAGGCTCAGATGGAGCCACAAAGTAAACTTGCAAAAAGTATGTGGGTTAAAGAAAAAAAAGCATTAAATACTTTTAACCAATTTGCGAAAAACCATAAAACTAGGTTTATGTTGGTTCACCTAGCAGAAGTGTACCTCATTGATTCGAAAGAATTAATTTCAAGATACCACTTATCTTCTGAACAAGTACTAGAGTTTAATTCCGATATGGCACGACAGAAATTAGCTGAGATATCTTTAGAGGAGAATTTTCCATTTTTCTCAACGGAAGCATTTTTATTAGATAACTATAAAAACACGAGCAATCTTCCGGTATTTTCTTGCGATAACCATTACAACGAGCTTGGACACGAATTGACCGCTGAAGCTACATACAAGTTTTTAGTGGATTATTTAACAAAGATATCCAAATAATATCGAGTTCTAATATTTTTTTTACTAGCTTTTAGAAAGAAGTTTTTTGTATAGGGAAACATATTCCGTGTACATTTTTTCACAAGAAAAATTATTTACTATTCTTTCTCTGGCTCTTGAGCTCATTAAAGCATAAGCATCTTTGGGGAGATTTAAAATATAATCAACACCAGTTTTTAGATCTCCTATGTCTTTATATTTTGCCACATACCCTGTTTCTTTGTGAAGCACTGTTTCTGGTAGGGCATCAATAGCATAAGTCACTACTGGTACACCGCAAGACATAGCCTCGGTGCTTATGAGCCCAAAAGAATCTCCTTGTGTTGGATATAAAAATACATCTGCAGCAGAAAGATGTTTTGAAAGTAAATTTTTGTTTTGTGTATAAGGAACTGATTGATAGTTTCTATTTTCTGTTTTTATGTTTGAGTGGCCAATTGCAATAAAAAAAATATCATCGTTATTTTTATATTCATCAACAATTTTATTAGAATCTTCCCAGCCTTTTATTCCAAAAGCAACAATTTTTTTATTAAGAGGAAGTCCAAGTTCTTTTCTTGTCACGTCTTTTTCGTGTGGTTTAAATATTTCCGTATCTACCCCGTTGTGAATACGAACAATCTTTTGAGTACCAAGAACACTTTTTTCAAGTTCTTTTTTAATCCAATCAGATACGGCCACAACACAAATTTTTGATTTTTTATAAATTTCCCTTTTTTTGTTTAAAAGATTTGGGGTGTTGTCCCAAAGATAAAGTAGAAACTTTTTTTTATTTGGGTTTTTTAAAGTGGTGCTATCACTTGGAAATCCGGTAAATGCCCACATATCATGCATTGTCCATACAACTGGTTTTTGGAGAGACATTTTTTGTAGCGTAGAAAGGTTAAAAAAATTACTATGGAGGTTATGACAATGAACAATATCTGCTTCTTTGAATTCCTTTGTTTCTAAAAGGTAGTCGGTTTTAGCGAAAGTAAGATCGTTTGCAAAAAGTTTAACTAACCAATCCTGATAGCGTTTTCTTGGTATAACAAAAACATCTGGCTCATTTGAATATTTATATCGTACAAACGTTGAAACAGAGTGACCATCGGCTTTTAGCCTCTTACGAAGCTCCCATGAGATATTGGCTGCTCCACCACTATTATCAATTGTCCCTAATACAAAAATTTTCATCCCGTACGAAATAGGACGCGGACTTAGATGAGCCCTAACCCTAAGTTATTATTAATAATGTCAGATTTATTTTGAAAAGTCATATACATTTATTCCCGTGTCCGCGATTTCGTACGGGAAAAACAGTCGTGAATAAAATCCTCCGTCAATTTTTTTGAAGTAAGCTCTTTTAGATAAAGATTGTAGCCATTTTCTCCAGTCTTATTTAGTATTTCAGGGTTATTTTTCAGATAAGTTATTTTTTCTGATAGTTCGGTTGAATTACCAGGCTCTATAGCAATACAGTTGTCGTCTTCCGTTAAAACCTCAAGTACACCAATGTTTCTGCCGGTAAGGTAGGGAAGACCGAGTGCAAGGCTCTCAAACATTTTGGCTGGAAGTGTGCGGGTAAGTCTAGGGTGGTCTGCGAGTTGTCCTAGACTTATGTGACAAGAAAGCATTAATTTTCTAAGTTCATCATCTGGCAATCTTTCCGACAACATTTTTATGTTAGTTGGTTTAAGTTTTTCCATCAACGCATTAACTTCTCTATACATAAACCCATGACCTATAACGAGAAATTGAATTCCAGTACCCTCTAGTTTTTTGGCTGTCTCTATTACTGTAAGTATTCCAGACTCTGGTAAAAATCTTCCTCTGAATAAGACAGTGAAGTCTTTATTTTTTTGTATAGCTTGGTCGCGAAAAAAAACTTCTTCATCAACCCCCATTCTTCCAAGTACAAGTTTATTTTTAGAGACAAAGAATTTTTTATTTATAAAATCAATTTGAGCATTGCTTTCAAGTAGTACGAGAGAGGAAAGATGAAACGAAATGAAATCTATAAACCACCACTTTATTGCAGAAAGCGACCATGGCTCATCAGTACCCCTTGATATTATATTTGCTTCATACTGTGAAGATATTGCGTTGAGAATTATTTTTTTATTTGAGAGTAAACGTGTCACTGATATTAAAAACGGTAAACCATAGCCGACAATAATGGCATCAACGTTATTTTTGCTCCCCAAAAACTCTTTAGCGAATTTAAGATATTTCTTCAATCCTTGACCATCCGCGACCATTTCAAAAACCCCGTATTTGTTTTCTCTTAACCCATCGAGCAGGTGTTTGTCTGGGGCGTATTTATTCCCTGTGTGTATGTATAAAAATTTCATCCCGTACAAAATAGGAAACGCTTTAAACGAGATTTTATAAAACGTTTACCTCTTCCAGTTTTTAAATATAATTCTCTCGACCACGCGTCTTCTTTGTTAAGACACGCTTCATAATAAATTAACTCATATGGACCACGTCCTTTTGTATATGTAGATTTACCCTCGCTGTGTTCCTTAAAGCGTTTCCGTAAATTACCCGTATACCCCGTGTATAACTTACCATCTTTTTTACTTTTTAGTACATAGACGTAAAACATAACAATGTTATTTTGTACGGGATCATCCCGTACAAAATAGGACGCGGACTTAGATGAGTCCTAACCCTAGTTTATTATTAATAATGATGTGTGGTTTGTTTTTAAAAGCCATATACATTTATTCCCTGTGTGTATGTATAGAAGTGCCGTCATTTTGGCTTCAAGTATATCACCTTATTTGTTACAATCACCACAACATGAAATCAAGGGCAAAAAGGCTATTTTTAATCTTTCACGGGCGTTTTCCTAGTGAAAAAGCAGCCTCTCTTTTTGCGGCAAAAGAGGGCGAGGCTTTTGGGAAAATAGGACTTTCTGTGACTGTTCTTGTTCCGCGTCGTTTTGGGAGGTTTAAAGTAGAGCCACACGATTATTACAATTTAGAGAATAATTTTGAAGTAAGGTATTTGCCGACTATAGATATATTAAATATCGGCTTTTTAAAAGGACTTTCTTTTAAATTGAGTTTTCTTACTTTTTCATTAGTAAGTTTTGTGTACCTTTTTTTTAAGGCTAATAAACAAGATTTGATTTACTCAAACGAATCTTTACCAATTCTTTTTTCAACATTCTATTTTCCAAATACATTGTATGAATTACATGATTTCCCAGAAGGTAAAAGATTTTTCTATAGATTACTTTTCCAGAAGGTAAAACACCTACTGATTACAAATATTTGGAAAACAGAAGAGGTAATTCGTTTGTTTGGGGTGAATAGAGAAAAAATTATATGTGAACGCAATGCTGTTGAGGTAAAAGATTTTGATATTCCGGTAGAGATGGAAGAAGCCAGAGATAAATTAAAATTACCAAAAGATAAAAAAGTTATCATATACACAGGACATCTTTATTCATGGAAAGGAGCTGATACTTTAGCAGAAGCAACAAAAATGCTTCCAAAAGATTACCTAACAGTTTTTGTTGGTGGCACAAATGAGGATGTTAATAATTTTAAGGCTAAATATGGTGGTGTTGAAAAGATATTAATTGTTGGTCACAAAGAACGCGGAGAGATTCCGTTGTGGCAAAAATCTGCTGATATTTTAGTTTTGCCAAATACGGCGAAAGAGGGTATTTCAAAATACTACACTTCTCCAATGAAACTTTTTGAATACATGGCAAGCAAGCGACCGATTGTGGCGACAGATATCCCATCAATAAGAGAAATAGTGAACGAAGAAAACGCGATTATGGTTTTACCTGATGACCCCAATTCTTTAGTGGAGGGAATTAAAAAAGCTATTAATGATAAAGATCTTGTAGAAAAAATAACAGAAAAGGCCTATTCGGATGTTTTGATTCATACCTGGGAAAAGAGAGCTGGGAGAATATTAGATTTTGTTGAAAGAAAATAAATGATCAGAAGTGCACCATGGTGCAATGCTTGTTTTCAAAGTAAGATTTTCTGTCTTTGTAGTAAGTCCAATCCATTTCCTCTTTTTGCATAACAATAAGAGGGATATCTCCGTAATATGAGGCAAAAGCTCCAAACGTACTATTTGAGCCTAGAATAACGTCTGTTGAGGAAAGCAAAAAGAGGTCGTAAACGGCATTTTCTTTGCTTATAGAGACGTTTAAGCTCTTAAATAGGGAGGTGTCAATTGGTCCGTCAGAGGTAATAATAAAGCAGGTTTCGGCCACGCTATTGGCAGATATTTTTAGATATTCATCAATAATTTCACGTACTCGTGTTTGTGGGATAAAATAAGCGCCATTTCGCCATTCTAGATAATCTCCTTGGCGAACATGAACCCCGACGATATTTTTGAATTTATTTTTTAAACTTTTTATTTCTGTATTTACATTTTCCCCAATATCTTCCCTTGGTTTAAAATATTCCAATATTTCTTTTCTGTATTTTTTGATACCAACAGGATTTCTAAAAAGCCAGCCGTCAAAATATGTTGTATTGGAAGATTTTTCAATTTGTGAGAGTTTTGAGTCGTCGTTTGTTGGCGGAAGATAAAATGGTTTATTTTCACTATTATCTGAAACGAGTATACAATTTTTGTTTAATGAAATAATTATTTTTACACAGTATTCATAAATTTTACGCCACAGCCTACGCTTAAAAGATGTTTTCCTTTTTGTGTAATTGGTAAAAGGTAGGAAGAAGAATAATTTAAAAAATAGACTTGGCGTTGGTATGTTGAAATAGTTGCCGTATTCAAAAAAAGAATAATTTTTAAGTTTTAATTTTCGTTCAAGAGTGTATGCATAAACGCTTATATAGTTCCAAAGTTGGTTTGATAGCTCGCTTCCCGTGGATCTAAGAATAACTACTTTTTTCATCCCGTACGAAATGGGACGCGGGTTTAAATAAGCCACAATCCTAAATTGTTATTAATAATGACGTGATATTTGTTTTGAGTGGTCATACATGTTTATTTCCGTGTCCGCGATTTCGTACGGGATCATTCCGTTAAATATACCATGTCTAAAAGTGATGATCCCGTACGAAATAGGGTATTAATATTACGTCAAATACCACATTTCCTTAATTATTGGTAAAAATTAAACTGATAAATTGATTATATATTAACTACCCGCGATTTCGTACGGGATGATATACTGCAAAAGTTATGTCCAAGCTTTCCATCATTATCCCGTGTTTTAATGAAGAAAATACGATAGACCAAATAATTCCGTTAGTGGAGGCGGCTTATTTACCTGCTGGATGGCAGAGAGAAATAATTATTGTGGATGATTTTTCTACCGATGGAACTAGAGACAAGATAGACAAATATTCTCCAAAGCATGCTGTTGTTTTAAGAACTGAAAATGGTGGTAAGGGCGCGGCTTTGAAAAGTGGGTTAACAGTAGCGACGGGAGATTTTATTTTGATACAGGACGCTGATCTTGAATACGACCCAAATGATTACCAGAGGTTAATTGGAGCTTTAGACGAGAAGCACTCGGTTGTTTTTGGTTCACGGTTACGTCAAGAAAATGATTATTTTAGTTTGGTGTATCTTTATGGTAGCGAGGCGTTGACTAAAGTTTTCAATCTATTTTTTGGAAGTCAGTTTACAGACATAACGACTTGTTACAAATTATTTCCACGGGGAGTTATACCAGCTCTGCTTTCTTGGCCGGAAAATGATTTCGTTTTTGATGCAGTTCATCTCACTTACGAGTTGAATAAATGGGACGGGGAGGTGGTAGAGGTGCCAATAAGCTACCATCCAAGGAGTCGCGAGGAGGGGAAAAAAGTTAATTGGAGACACGGATTAAGGGCTCTTCTTGCTATGTCGGAAATCAAAATGGGAAAGTATTGGCAATTTTTAAAATTTCTTATTACTGGTGGAATCGCCTTGGTGGTTAATATTTTATTTTTATACTTTTTTACCGAGATATTTAATATTTATTATATAACTTCCTCGATATTGGCTTTTTTTGTGGCGGTAACCATCAACTTTGCCTTGCAAAAGTTTTGGACTTTTTGTTCGGTTAGAGGAAACATTTACGTAGAGGCACCATCATTTTTGGCTTTACAGATTTTTGTTAATTTGTTTTTAAACACCCTACTACTTTATGTTTTCGTAGAGTATCTACAAATCTGGTACCTAATTTCTCAGGTGATAGTTTCCCTTTGTCTTGCAGCGGTAACTTATTTGGTATCTAAAAGATACATATTCAAGCACAGGTAAAATTGATATCTTAATTGTTTTTTAATTACTGGACCTTACGTACTGTATAATAATAACCGAGTTGTTTTGAAGAAAGGAAACTAGAGAGGGTGCTTACTTCTATAGCATAACCACAAGTATTCTCACTTACCTCAAAACACGTTTTTTCTTCTACTTCTTTATTTGTGCATAAATTTTTACAGTCTGTTGCTACTGTCCAAACCGAATCACTTCCCTTTTTAAATTTAGTTAAATAGTCGCTTAGCTCTTTTTCGTTATAAGTGATAACGGTTAATGGTTTAAACGAGATATCGCCAAGCGACTCTTTGTTTTGTAATAAGAACTGGAAACGTCCCATATTTTTTCGTTTTTCGTTTAATAAAGAAAGCGACTCTTTATTTATTGGTAGGGTTAAATGAAGTGCGCTCGGTTCTTCTATGAAAATATTATTTGGTGAATTGTAATTTTTTTCTATTTCTTCTAGAAGTATTGTTTCTGATGAGGGGTGCCAATAAAGAGATATGGATTGAGCTCCTAGTATTAAAAACAAGACTAAGCACAGGATGGTCGATATTTTTGTAAAAATTATTTTTGCTTCACTTAGTAGGATAGTTACAGAAAAAGCCAGCGCAATAGTCATAAAGATGGCGTAGCGTGGTCCGAAGCTAAAACCAATACCAACATGGAAAATTAAATACACTAAGATAGGATGCACAAGCGCTATTATTAAATATATTTTATTTCGTTTTTCTAGGAGAGAGGTTTTTCCACGAAGTAATATAAAGATTACCCAAATTGCACTTACTGCAAAAAGAAACACAGAAAGCGGATGGCTCTCTAATGTAAAAATGAGGGGGTAATAAAGACGCATGAACCAGTCGGTCTGACCTTCTGCAGTTTTTACTGATATTTGTGCAAATGACCCAGTGATTAAATTTAAAAAAATAGCTCTGTATATGAATGAGATTTGAGTTATAGCAAATAGAACTATTAAATACCAATATTTTTTGAAGTAATTCCAAACATCAATCTTATTTATATGGTCCAACAAGATTGCATATAGCATTATTAGGAAAATAGATATCGCCCCAACGTAGTTTTGAAAAAATAAAAGTACACCACTCCACACCAAAATAGCGACAAATTGTTCTTTTTTAAGAAAGGGAGTTTTTAACTTAGATAGATAGTATTCATTGGCGATAAATATGGCACTTACTATAGAAGTTATAATTATATACACCACCCACATTTTTGCTGTATGGAAAAATTGAATAATTAAAACATTGCTTAATAATAAAAATAAAAAAAGATTTAAACTGGTTGATAGTTGTCCTGGGATTTTTTTTCTTGAGAAGTAAAAATAGCATCCAACGATTGCGCCTAAGGCGAGTAGTCCGTTTACGATACGTAGAATATGTAAAAGCTCACCTGTGTTTAAGGCAACCCAGAGTTTTGTTGAAATAACAGAAAAATCATTGTAAGCCATCACTACTCCAAGCGCTGGTATTAGAACAAAATAATCAATATATGTTTGCACTCCGCCATAGTAGTTGCCAGACTGGGAAAACTCCCATCCTGGGATTGTCATTTTTTCTATTGCAGAAAGGGAGCTAGTTAAAAAATAGCTTTCGTCCATTATTACATCTGGGTTATTGCCGAATGGATTTGGGTATAAAAATACAAAAGCAGTGAATAAGAAAAACCCACTAAGAATAGTATTTTTTAAAATTTTCATCCCGTACGAAATAGGGTGTGGCCCATAAATATGCTCACTCTCAGCCTCTTTGGTTGTTTTTGGTAATAATTTAATTTGCATAGTTACATGTTTATTACACGCTCGTGATTTTGTTCGGGATTATTTTTTAGGCCTAGCTTCTATAAAACACCTACCGTCTGCTTCTTCTTTAATCACTTCCATTTCATACGAAATGGAAGAAAAGAAAGAAACAACATTAAACATGTTGAGCGTGGAATGTATTTCCATGAGTATAATTGGCTTTTTTGAAAGAATCGTATTTTTTGCACCATTTAATACGAGTGATTCAGCGCCCTCAACGTCTATTTTTATTATGTCTGGCAACTCCTGTATTCCAAGTTCTTTTTTAAACATATCCACTGGAACAGTCTTTACTTTTATTTCTTTAAAACCCCTTTGTTTAAATGCACTCTTTTCCCAGATAGTATCGGCTGTATCAATGAATCCACCAGAACTTCTACCGCTCTCAATATCGTCACTCATACTGAATTCTTCAGAACCTAAAACATTAGAGACAGCAATATCAAATACAGTAATGGTATTTTTTATATCACTATTTTTATCACGAATCAGTTTTAACCTTTTGACGTTTTCAGGATTTGGTTCAAAGGAATATACCTTCCCTCTGGGTCCAACAAGTCTTGCGAAGTAAAAAGAATGAAATCCTATGTGGGCGCCTATGTCAAAAATTATTTTTCCATCCAGCGTTTCTGACTTCAATCTTTCAAATAGAAAAGTATCATAAGTATTATTAATAATAGCTTTTTGCCATGGGCCTGTCGGGTCGAAAAATACTTGAATGCCGTTTAGTGGTTTATAAGTAAGAGCGACCCATTTTGGGGAAAAGATTTTTTGTTTTATAAAAATTCTTTTTAAAATTGAATATACGATTGGTGGTGTAGCGTTTTTTATAAATTTTTTCATATTTTTGAATATGTCGATTAATTTTATAATAATTTTTTTATTTAGATTATGAAAGAATCAACTGTTCGTGTGAATAAGCTACCATCTTGATTAACATCAATTATTTTTTTGTTACGGTTTCTAAATAGTAATCTGTATAAAAGTGTTGCAAGGTTGGGGTATTTTCTTGTCTTTATTTTTATCCAAAAAAATAATCCCACTGTGTAATATATCAAATCTTTAGCAGGTAGTATTTTTTGCTGCTCTACTCTATATGGTTGCATGTCATGGCTTAATTGGGTGGGGGAGGTGCGGAAACAGCTTAAGTCGGCATTGATAGACCAAAGTGGTGAGTATTTGGCTAATTGTATCCATAGGTAAAAATCACCAGCCAGTTTTAGTGTCTTATCAATTCCATTACTTTTGTTCCACAAGCCAGCACGCCAAAATACTCCTTCTTGTGTAATAAATGGAGCCACTGTCCCATAAAATCCGCGAGTAATCCAATCTTGGTTATATACATAAGATGGTATTTTCCCCGTAGAATTAGAAGATTCATCTTTTGATAAAACAGATCCTTTAAGCCAAGAAATTTCAGGATATTTTTTAAAAGAACTTGCCATTAATGCAAAAGCCCCTGGTAGATAAAAATCATCACTGTTCATCCATGCATAAATATCACCCGTAGCTTTATTGAAACCTTTATTAATTGCGTCATACATACCTTCGTCTTTTTCTGAATAATATTGAAGTGTTAAATTTTCACATTTAATTTTATATATACCACTATCAATATTATCCTTAAATGATTTAATTATAGAAATAGTATTATCGGTTGAACCACCATCTTGTATTATGTATTCAATATCAAAATCACCCTCCTGGGAAATAATGCTTTCTATTGTTTCAGAAATATATTTTTCTCCGTTATAAACCGGAGTTATAATTGAAAATTTCATACCGTGTATTTGCTGTAATTTTCACTGTTGCTGTTTTGATTTTTTACCCTCCACAGGTAAAGAGGGAGTTTGAACACAAGGCTGTTTTTAAATGTTTCCGCGACCTGAAAATTAAAATCACGATCTGCTCCACGCCCCACAAAAGAAGGCCAAATGCGTTCTTTAAGTGGTCTGAATTTTACTTTTTCTATTACCTCGCGCTTAAAAAGAGGGCTGTTTCCTGTGCCTGGATATGCATCAAGTGAACCAAAGAATAATTTATTAATAACACGTAGTTGTTTCCACTCAAATGGAATTAATTTGTTAATTGAGCCAATAAAAGGGATTAATATTCCTTTTGTTTTTTTTGCGAGCGCAGCGAGTTCTTTCGGCTCAATCATTATATTTTGCTTTTCTTTTATAATTTTATCAACATCAAGTTTTTTGCCAATCAACCCTTGGTCAAATTTTTGCCAATCAATACAAACATGCATTGCGTTATATTTTTTCGCAAGTTCATATTGAACTTCTATTCGGTTGAGTAAAGAAGCATCGTCGGCGTCTTGAAATGTAATCCATTCCCCATGTGTTTTTTCAAATCCAAAATTTCTAGCAGAGTATCCAGCATTTATGTTGCGTCCACGTTTGTTGTATCGGTCTTTATCGTCAAGATTGAGGGAATAATAGTATAGATTTTTGTATTTGTTGGCTAGCTCCTGTACCAGCTTTTTTGTGTCGTCTGTGCTGTTGTCGTCAATTACGATTATTTCTAAATTGGGATATGTCTGAAGGGCGATTGATTCTATCGCTACCTCAATCGTTTCTTTTGAATTGTGGGTCGGTATTATGACCGAGATTAATGGTAGCTTTTCATTCATGGTAGTTTTACTATGGTGTCTAGAAAATTTTCATAAGCTTTAGTAAAAGCTTCTTTTGTGTGGTATTTTTGCGCAAATGCCCATGAATTTTTTGATAATTCCTCTAGTTTCTCCGGTGTAATATTAGAAAATTCCTCAACCACCTTTTTGATATTATCAATTGTCGGGTTTTCTATAACAATTGATGGTGCCTCCTCGTTTATGCCACTTTGTGGAGTCACTATTGGATATAGTCCTGCCTGCATTGCGTGTACAACGGCACCACTACCACCCTCTGACGCAGATAGAAATATGGTTGCACCGCACTGATTAAGAATTTCTAATAGATCTTTATCCCCGGCTTTAATTTCTCCATTTTTGTTTATACGCGGGCGCTCAAACCTAGTTATATTTGGCATATTTAATTCTTTTGCATATATTTCCCCAAACTCTTTTTCGTAAGATGAGGGGCCAACAATAGACAACTGAAGGTGGGGGAGTGAAGCAAATGTTTCAACAACAAGATCTAAACCCTTCAGAATGGCACCACCACCGCCAAACCAAAGGAAATGTTTTCGTGCTTTATCAAAATCTTTGTTTTTGGGAAAATCATATTGTTCCATTGCGGGTATTGGAATAGGAATAATTTTCCCGCCAACTAATGGATAAGTATTGTGCACAGTTTTATTGCCATATCCCTCTACGAAATCGGCGTACTTTGGATTACTTGTGTCTGGGTCTGTTCGTTTAGGAGGAAGTGATGCCCCACGTCTTTTTTTTAGAGCATTAATCCTTTCATCCTCTGCGTTATTTTGAAATTGTGGATATGAAGATACAAGATGCATTATTTTAATACATTTAGATTGGAGAAACGGAGATAATCTCGAGAGGTTGTATTGTAAATCAACACACACTGAGTATTTTTTTCTAGGAATGAAATGATTATTATTCCAATCTATAACATCAACGTCATAACCCCTTTTTGAAAAAAGGCGTGCTATTTCCATCGATACCCAAGGATTAGAGTGCGGGTCTGTGTAGTACTCTTTCGGGGTAAATGTGAATGGACCGGTTAGATATGAAAGCAGTACTGCTCCTTTTCTCTTACCCTCACAAGGAAGACGAACTACCCCAAAAAGCTTGTTTGATATTTTGTTTCTATAGGCCAATAAATATCTACCCAAAATACTGTGCATAATTGGTATAATTTATCATATTTTGACACATTCTACACGGAGTCATAATCATGTTAACATTAGACAAATAAACAAAAATATGAAAGTTTTGGTAACTGGCAGTAGTGGTTTTTTGGGAAGTATTTTCGTGGATTTTTTAAAGAAGAGGAATATTCCTTATTTAATTTACGATCGTAATAATACAGAAGAAATTACTTCTGATTTTGATTCAGTGGTTAATTTTGGCGGACTTACCCCGAATTCTAGTGTTGGGAATACGATTATTCCTTCTGAAGAATATTATGTCGCAAACGTTGGTGGAACCGAATTATTTTTAAAAAATATTTCAAAAAATAAAAATTTAAAAAAATTTATTAACATAGGAACAGCCGCAGAATACGGATTTAAAGATACTCCAATAAGCGAAGAGGTTGAGGAAAAACCAGAAGGTCATTATGGTAAAAGTAAATTAGAACAAAGTAGAATAGTTGAAAAATTTTCTAAAGAAAACGCTATAAATGCAATAAATCTTCGATTGTTTAATGTCGCTGGGTTACCCAATGGCGACAAAAATAAAGGAAGGGCTACTAATAACCCATTTATTTTTGAAAAACTAATCAGTCAGTTTATTGATAATTTCAACGGAAGAATAACAATTAACAATAAAGAAGATGTTCGTGATTATGTTGATATTGAAGATATAAATGAAGCGATTTTAAGTGCCATAAAGACAGATAAAGGAGAGGGCTATGAAATAATTAATATTTGTTCTGGCGTGGGGACAAAATTAATAGATGTGGTAGATTTATTTGGTAAAGCTTTAGATAAGGAGTATGAGGTTTTTTCGGTAAATACCCAAGGTGCGAGTATTTCAGTAGGGGTTAATAATAAGGCTAAAAGAATATTAAACTGGGAACCCAAGGTTTCTTTGGAAGAAAGTATAAAAAAAATGATATGGCAAAAAACAGAATTGTAATAATTGGAGCGGGTGTCGCCGGTCATATGGTTGTAGAGCAAATTAGAAAGGAAAAACGCTCAGATATAGTTGTTTTCGGTTTTGTTGACGACGATATCAAAAAACAAGGAAGAAAAATTAATGGGATAAAGGTTATTGGGAAGATTGACGATTTATCACAGTTAATTAAAAAAAATGAAATTGATAGAGTTTTGGTTTCGATGCCGTCTGTTGGTGGTGATTTGATGAATAGAATCACAAAATTAGTTCCACCACACGTTTCGATTAAAATACTACCAAGTATTTCGTCTGTAATACTTGGTAAAGTTAACCTTTCTTATGTTAGAGACATAGATCCATCAGATTTAATTGGACGCCCCTTAATTAAAGGAGATCAACAATTTATAGCAAAAAAAGTAAAAGGTAAAACATTTTTGGTAACAGGTGGTGCTGGCTCAATAGGTAGCGAGATTGTCAGGCAACTTTATGATTCTGGGGCGAAGCGAATTGTGGTAATAGATTCTTGGGAAGAAGGCATTTTTAATTTGTTGGAAGAATTAAAAGACGATAAGAATATAAAACAAAAAATAGTAAGAGCTTTTATTGGAAATATTAGAGACAAGAAAAGAATTGAAGAAATAATAGCTGATTTTAATATTGACGTTATTTTACACGCCGCTGCTTATAAACACGTCCCTTTGATGGAGGAAAATGAAGGAGAGGCGTATAAAACTAATTACATAGGAACGAAAAACATATTAGAGCTTGCTTTAAAACACAAGATTAAAGATTTCGTTTTAATTTCAACAGACAAGGCGGTTAAGCCATCTTGTGTTATGGGGGAGACGAAAAGATCAGCAGAATTACTTGTTAAAAAATATGCCCAAAAAAATAAAGGATATAGGTTTTGTGCTGTTAGGTTTGGTAATGTACTGAATTCTTCCGGTAGTATTATTCCGAAATTTTTAAGACAAATAAGAAATCGTAAGCCAATAACGATAACTCACTTAGAGATGACTCGTTATTTTATGTCAATTCCAGAAGCTGTTTCCCTAGTGCTCTTATCATGGATTATTTCAAAGAATGGACAAATATTACTTCTTGATATGGGTAAACCGGTTAAGATTCTTGATTTAGCAATAAATTTAATAAAAACCCATGGGTTAGAGCCATACAAAGACATAGAAATAGAGGAGATAGGTATTCGCCCCGGGGAAAAAATTCACGAAGAGCTTTTTTATGATAAGGATAAATTAAAGTTAAGTTCGGTTGAAAGGGTTTTTATTGCAGAGGAATTATAGGTGAACACCTTTATGGGACTTAAACCATAACTCTAAACATAGTAATACCCATATTTTATAATAAACACTGTCGTCTATTTTTTCACCAAATTTTCCATTTCCATAGAATCTATTTATGATTTTCTTTAAGGCTTTTTTGTTAAAGAATTTATAAATATGTGCTTCGTCACCAAATTCTTTTTTTATCAAGTTCTCCATTTTGGGTGTGCGGAGCCATTCTTTGACTGGCGCGCCGAAACCTTGTTTTCGTCTATATACAAATTCTTTTGGCATAATTTCTGAAAGAATATCTTTGAGAATAATTTTGTTCTCACCTTTATTCATCTTGAATTCAGTTGGTAAATTGTAGACAAATTCTGCCAGCTTGTAATCTAAAAAAGGGGAGCGGACCTCAAGCCCATACATCATACTCATTTGATCTACTTTAGTTAGAAGTTGCCCGGGTAAATAGGTCGTCAAATCAAAAAGATTTATTTTTGAAATTGAGTTTAGTTTACTTTTTCTAATATCTGAAATAATAAAATTATTAACGTTTTTACTGTTTTTGCCCCATAGCTCCTTCCTCTCATTTTCGCTAAAAATCGAAATATTTTTTATGTATCCTTGAAAAGGGTTAAGAAAAAGTTTTTCAATAGTGTGTTTTCGTAAAGATAGATTTAAGTGTTTTTGATACCAGCCGTAACCCATGAATAATTCGTCTGCGCCATCACCAGACAAAGCAACCTTCACTTTACTGGAAGCAAATTCTGAAAGTAATGATTGTGGAAAATCGGAAGAATCAGCATGTGGCTCATCAAAATAAGCGATACTTTTTTTAAGCGCATCTAATAGATCCTCATTCGCCTGAAGTGTGTAGTGGTCGGTGCCGATTTTTTTTGACGCTTCTTCTGCGAATGGGAGCTCGTTTATATGGTCTCCATAACCAAGGGAAAAAGTCTTAATTGGTTTATCGGTAAATTTTTGTGCATACGCGGTGACAAGTGTTGAGTCGACTCCGCCAGAAAGAAAACTACCAATCTCAACATCAGCCACCATACGTTTTTTTACCGCCTCCAAAAACAACCGTTTGAGTTCCCTTTTAGCGTCGTCATAAGAAATCTCCATTGGCTTATATTCTAATTGCCAGTATTTACTTTTTGTGAATGTGTCGTTTTTGTAAGTTGCACGCTCTGATGGACCAAGGGTAAAAATATTTTTATAAATAGTTTTAGTTGGCGGAACGTACATAAGAGCAAGATAATTATCAATTACCTCAGGGTTGATTTCACCTTTGAGTTTTCCTGAAGAGAGTAGGGCTTTTATTTCAGAAGCGACCATTAAATTACCGTCGGTATCAAAAGCATAATATAAAGGTTTTTTCCCAAATCTATCTCGTGCCATGAATAATGTTTGTTTTTCTTCATCCCAGATAGCGAAAGCAAACATTCCATCCAAATATTTCGGACATTCGTTACCATATTCTATGTATGATTTTAAAATAACTTCAGTGTCAGAGTTTGTGGAAAAAATGTGACCTTTTTCTGATAAATCTTTTTTTAATTCTTGATAATTATAGATTTCTCCATTGAATGTTATGGCGATATTTTTTTTATTATCACGCATTGGTTGATGCCCGCCGACAAGATCAATAATTGAAAGGCGAGTCTGACCCAAGGTGCATGTTGGAAATTTTAAAACACCATGGTCGTCTGGTCCACGGTGAGATAAAGAGAGAAGCATTTTATTAATGCTTTCGTCTTTAATTTTATTTATATTTTTCCCTGTTATGCTAATTATTCCGCACATGGATTATACTTAGATGCAATTTATATAGGTTAAGTATATATTAAAAATAAGTAGTTCGTAAGTTTGATAATTTTATAGACGATTAGTTTAGTTTTTTTAATTTAGATGTTTTTAGTAACCACAATATTTCTAATAATTATGTCACGTACAGTGCTTATATGTGATGAATGTGGTTGGTGATGCAAAGGTATTGAACCATTACGCCATGTTGACTTTTTGGTTAAAATTAAGTATAAAAAACAGAGAAAACATGACAGTTCTTTCTAAGATTAAACATACCTCAGGAGGGTCAGATGTCAAAAATTAATGTTTTGATGGTGCAAGTGAATTACCAGTATGGAACGAATGTCTTTCTTCCGTATTCCGTCGGCTCACTACAGGCTTATGCTGAGATGCATCCCGAAGTGCAGGAGTCATTCCACTTTCAGGAACCGTTATTTTTACGCAAAAAGCCAATAGAAGTCGTTTCAAGCATAGAGAAGCCAGATGTTATTTGCTTCTCGTGCTACCTTTGGAACTGGGAATACAACAACGAGCTCGCCAGATTGTGCAAGGCGGTGTTTCCAGAATGTTTTGTCGTGTTTGGTGGCCCTCATGTCCCTTATATGTCTGACGGTTTCTTTGAGAAACATCCATATGTGAATCTCCTTATTCATCATGAAGGTGAACTCCGGTTTACCGACGTGCTTAAGGAATTCTCATCGTCAAGCAAGCCAGATTTCACTGACATCAAAGGGTTGAGTGTCAACATTGAAGGTAATCGTACGTTTAAAACTCCGAACGGGGAAAGGATAAAGCAAGAGGATTTACTCAGACTTCCTTCGCCGTATTTGTCGGGAGTATTTGATTCTTTACTTGACCGCGGGTATGTCCTGAATGTAAGTCAGGAAACAGTTCGTGGTTGTCCATACTCATGTGAATTTTGTGATTGGGGCGAAAACACGTATTCAAAAGTGTTTGTTCTCGACGAGATGCGCATTCTTGAAGTGTTTGAGTGGTTCGGCAGACATAAAGCAGGTTATCTTTTCAGCTGTGATGCCAACTGGGGAATTCTTAAGGGGCGCGATCTCATGTTAACCGAACGGATGATTGCTACTCGTTCTAAGCACGGTGGTTTTCCTCAGAGATTCAGGATGTGTACAGCCAAGAATAGCACCGACACAATTTACGATATTGCCAAGATGCTTAATGATGCTGGCATGAGTAAAGGGGCAACCCTGTCGTTCCAGAGCATGGACGAGAAGACACTAGAACTTGTCAAGCGTAGGAACATCAAGCTTGAAGTGTTTTCCAGTCTTATGGATCGATACAAAACGTCTGGCATAATAACGTATACCGAACTCATCATGGGTATGCCTGGCGAGACCTACGAATCCACCAAAAAAGGTATCGACGCGCTTTTCGAAGGTCATGCTGACTCTGTTAATTTGAATGCCTATGTATGTACTATGTTGCCGAATTCTGGGTTAAGTAAACCTGCATATGTGGCAATAAACGGAATTAAATCGGTCCGTATGCCCATACTGCTAGGGCACAGTACTCCGGAGTCAGGGGAGGGGGAAATTACAGAGTATGAAGAAGTGGTTGTGGAAACGTCGTCAATGCTGAACGCCGATTGGCAACACACCTATCTGTTCTACTGGATGGTGCAATCCTTTCACTGTCTCGGACTGACGCAATACATTGCAATTTTGTTCCGGAAGCATTTTGGAATAAAGTATAGCGATTTCTACGAGCAATTGATTTCATACTTCGGCTCAGGTGTCGGAACTTTTATCGGCAAGGAGATCTCCCTCATTAGGAGCATCATAGCACGCTCAATGAAAGGTGGGCGGATTGATATGATTTTGCCGCAGTTCGGCAACATCTATTGGCCACTTGAAGAAGCGAGTTTTCTTACTCTCGTTTCGGATAAAAATGAGTTCTACCGTGAGCTCCGTCTATTTTCCGGCACATTAGTGGCAAGTTCGGGTTATACGGCAGATGATGCCCTCCTTGACGATGTGGTTTTGTATCAGTCGGCAGTAGTCAGGGACCCGTACACCGACCTGACTGAGATAGAACTTGTGTACGACCTCCATGCTTATTTCAGTGATTTGAGGAGCAAGGAAACACCCGTGCAATCTCCTTCAAGGCTTCTAATCAAGGCTGATAAGGGTTACGGGGGGGATCTTGAAACCTTTGCCAGAGAAGTTGTCTGGTATGGAAGGAAAGGTGGAAGTTTCCGCAATACTGACATAACAAGTAAGACATAGGTTTCTGCGTGATGAAAACAAACTTAACTGAAGCCCCAGGTTTTACCTAGGGGCTTTTTTTTTGCGAGCTATATTTTTATCCAGGATTCAGGAATTACGTCCTTTGTATTTACGCTTTTTTTAGCATTGTTGAGCCACCGAATTGGGGCGACAACAATTTTATCCTTATTCTGGTTAAGCCACGCCCCCCACCATGAGAAGGTGCTATTGGCGATGATGTTGTGTTTACAAGAAGACATAAGAATCATATCTTCATAGTCTTTCCTCCCTTCATTTTTTACGAAAGTGACGGTGTACGGCATAGATTTTAAATTTTCAGACGCCCATACGTAGTTGTCGGAAAATACGAAAAAGTGTGGATTTTTTTCGCGTGCTGACACAACCCCCATTGCTTTTCTGTAATAATCGAGTGAGCACGTTCCTTGAATATCTATGGTATTGCTGTATATCTTGTCGGGACCTGTATCATAACGCCTCACATGGACGGAGACAGCATTGGAGTTTTTTATTTTTTCTAGGATTGTCAAACTTTCAGTTGACATGAGATCTACTGGCGTTATTTCTTCCCTTATTTCTTTAGCTATGTCTTTAAAATATTTTTCCGTTACCCATCCACCACTAAAATATGTTCCGTCTCTTTCAAATACCCGCGGATCAAAATGAAATGTTTGCTCTTGATAATAAAAAGGCATTATTTTGCTTTTTAATCTGAGGTATTTGTAAAAAAGATCAAATATTTTGTGATGCTTTCTTCCCCAAACAAATCCTAAAAAATCTGAATCTTTGGCGAAGTTCTGCTTTATATTGAAGCAGTTAAGGGAATATCCGCGGACATTTTTGTAGTATGTTTTGTACGAGTTTATATCAAGCCTAAAGTTTGTTTTAAGCCGTGAAGACACCCCCCGGGCAAATGCGTATTGGAAAAGCTGGTTACCCAGCCCACCGTCTATTTTTACGATAATCATTTTATTGTTTTTTCTGCTTTGTTAGTATTCTTTTAAACTTACTTCTAATCCTCTCATTAAGGTGAATAAAGAAAGCTCGCGGTAATCTAGAGCATAAGATTATTAAGACCAAAGGACCATATGGTGTGCCTTGGAGCGCTTCCATATGTCCACGTAAATAATTCTTGAATCTTCCGAAAGGGAACATGTGGTTTTTCGGATTTTTAAGTTTAATCTTGCGAACAACATCAGGATCGTCATTTTTACTGGAACCAGGGCTAGAATATCCACCAGCTCTCTTTTTGAAGAGTATTTTTGGTTCAACAATAAGACCAAAATGACTTACTGCCGCTAGGCTGAAGTGGTAATCCGAACCCCATTCTGGCCTTTGTGGATATATTTCCCATACTTTTTTTACTACATCCACCTTAAACAGGCTGTACATTATGTTGCATTTGCCGAGTATTTCCGGCTGAAGCACGAATCTTGCTACACTCAGAAAACTCGGTTTTCCAGAAAGTTTAACCAATTCAGGTTCCTCTTTTATACTCCTACCGTAAGAGTCAATTACGGTAAGCAATGATGTGGCCATTCCAGTACCATTATTTTTTTTCAGGTTTGAAACACATGTTTTTATATAATCCTTTTCCCTTATGTCGTCTTGTGCCGCCCACATAAAGTAATTTCCGTCAGCTTTATCCAGAACAAATTTAAAACTGGGAAACATACCGATATTTTTCTTCTGACGGAAATATTTCACACGAGTGTCTTTTTTTGCGTATTCCTCGCATATTGCTCCGCTTCCATCAATTGAAGCATCGTCCGAAATGAATAGTGTAAAATTTTCGTATGTTTGGGAAAGCAGAGAATCAATTGCCTCGTTTAGAAATTTTTCCCCATTGTACACAATCATTCCAATGAAAACTTTTGACATTTTATTTTATTCGCTTCAAATATCCATCAGGGTTGAATGTAGCGTTTTTACCGAAGAAATCACAATATTTTCTGTCAATTTTAAAGTCCTGGTTATTTTTTACAAAATCATGTACGGCTTTTAGTGGACCACCCTGCAAAGATTTTTCCCTCTCAATTCGTGTAACTATCCCATCTTCGACAATAAAATAAGATCCGACAGAAACGATAGGAGAAAATTTTTTTAGCGACTCAAGAACATCAGTATTGTTGTGTGAAGCATCGTCTATAACCATTATTTTAGGAAAATCTTTTGCAACACTAATGTCATATTTTTCCCACCCTTCACTGAATAATTTTATTCTTGGATGTTTTGAAGTCAATTGAGACGCCCGTTTATCTTTGTCTATTGTATGTACTACGCCGTGCCCAATTATGTCCATAAGATCAGCTATATAAAGGGCGGTGCCACCTTCGCTCGTTCCTATTTCTATCACTAAGTCAGGGGTTAACTCACTTAATATCATTTGATAAAGAACGTAATCAAACGGGCATTTTAACGCAGGAACTCCTCTGTATTTTACGTTGAAGTGTCCGTTGTATATACTTAGAACATCAAAACCACCTACTCTACCTCTACGCTTGGTTGTGTTATACGAATTTCGTGCATCTCTAATTATCTCCACGATCTTTTTTGGAATTATTTTTTTTATTATTTCTTTTAGTTTGTTTTTCATTTCATTAATAGTGTGAGGTACTGATTGCGTCATAAATTTTTCTTTTGCAGTAAGAATAGAGCCGTGGCATTTTTTTGTTTATGTATTTCAAAACTAGATTTCTCGATTTAACGCGCTGGATAAGTTCTGGGCTTATTATGCCACCACCGTGTTTCCAGAGTAATATTTTTTTCTCTTTTAAGAAATTGTTTCTGAATAAATCAGAGACCTGTTTTCCCGTGATTCTTGAATTTGACAAAGGGTTCGGTAAATAAAAGATTTTCCCATTTTTGGCGATTTTAACCCACAAGTCAAGGTCCATCGCATAATGAAGATTTACATCAAGGAAGTCAACTTTTTGGAGTGCTCTTTTTGTAAAAAAAGTCGAAGATTTCCAGATAATATTTTCTTTTTTCAGCAGGTCGTTAAAATCAGTTTTTTTAGACTGCTCTAGTTTTTTATCTCCGTTATCATTGTGCATGTAAATATCACCGTATAATAAATCAATACCACGGTCCTCAACTATCTTCTTGAGGACTATCTGGAAGGCGTTTGTTTCGTAAAAATCCCCAGTATTAATCCATGATGATATTTCACCCCCGCTTTCTCTGAGCACGTCATTAATCGAGGAAGATATATTCATTTCTTGTTTTGTCCGCCATATCAGTTTTATATCTTTGCATTTGATTGGATAGGAGCCGTTTTTAAGAATATTTCTGTATTTTTTTACAATTTCCAAACTGCCGTCATTTGAACTACCAGCAACAATATAATCAATAAAGAAATCTCCCTCCTGGGAAAGAACGCTTTCTATTGTTTCCCATAAAAACTCCGTTCCGTTATTAATAATAGTAACAATACTGAATTTTATCGATGTTTTAGTCGAGGTGAGTATATCCCATTTTTTTCTCAATACGGGTAGCAAATATTCGTCATTTTCTCTGGAATATCTGTGTATAAAAAGTTTTTGGTCTTTGTTTTTATACCGAAGACAGTCCACTAAAAACATGAAAGAAGAATCTATTACGTGTACTTCTTTCGCTTTTTCTATAATGGTGCAGTAGTCAAAAATATTATCTATCATTTTTTCGTTGGAAGGAAAAATGGCGTAATTTTTGTTTATCTTGTCTCTATTGATGGTCATGTTCCTGTAGGCATCTTCGTGGACAAAAACATAGTCTCCTTTAGGGGCAAATTGTTTAAAAATCTCTCTTTCTCTTGAAAGATCTCTCGCAACAAAAAAACTGCTCCATTTTTTTGAAAAATCAATCCCAGCAAGACGATATATCTGTTCCTCAAATGTTATTTCGGAATCTTTCTTTAAACTATTATTTTGGAGAATTTTAATTTCATCATATCTATATTTCCCAATTTTTAATTTGTTCAGAAAAATGAATTTTTTCGCGAAGGTATATTCTCCTTTTTTATAAGCGCCCTTAATGATGGTGAGATTTTTAATATCCCTATACATAAAGGAGACCGAGGGGTAAAAACGTGGTACTGAAAAAATGCCGACCCTACCATATTTTTTGCAGTACTCTCTGACAATACCGTGGTATCTTAAATGGTCGCCTAGTCCGATTGGCAGGTATATCAAGAGACTGGACGTGCTTTTATTTTTCATATAAAATGTCTCATGTTTACATCGCTTACTAGGGGTTTTGTGTTTTTTCCGTTTGGGGATTATATCATTAATTAATTGTCTGTGCTTACGTTGCCAATTCTCAGTTATTTCTCTATTTTAATAATTAAATATATAACATTATGAAAGCTGCTGTTTTGGAACACATAGACAAACCATTGGTTGTAGGCGAGTTCGGACTATCAGATTTGGCATTCGGACAGGTACTGGTTAAAGTGACCGTCAGTGGTATTTGTGGGTCTCAGCTTCAGGAAATTGCTGGAAATAAAAATAATGCAAATTTTGTCCCTCATTTATTAGGACATGAGGGGTGTGGAATTGTTGAAGGGGTTGGCCTTGGTATAACAAAAGTAAAAATTGGTGACAAGGTAGTAATGCACTGGAGAAAAGGGGATGGAATAGAGGCGGATTTTCCAACCTATTCTTATAAAGGGAAAATAATGAAGAGTGGTAAAATTACTACTTTGAGTGAGTACACTATTGCATCTGAAAATAGAGTTACTCCAGTTCCTCACGACACACCTGATGAGCTCTGTTCCTTGCTTGGATGTGGGTTATCAACGGCCCTTGGTACAATAAACGAAGAAGCAAATGCTAAATTTGGAGAAAGCTTGGTAATAGTTGGTGCTGGTGGGCTTGGGGTAAATTTAATAAAAGCAGCAAAGCTCGCTAGCTTATACCCGATAATTGTTTTAGATATACATGAAAACAAGAGGGAAACATGTGAATCAATGGGGGCAGATTTTTTCATTAATTCTAAAGGCGGTAACGTAAAAGAAGAAATAACTAAAAAATTTGGTATAAAAGAAATAGATATAATAGTAGACACCTCTGGGAATAAAAATGCTATCGAATCGACAATTCCTCTTCTTTCTGGGGTAGGAAGATATATTATGATAGGCCAGCCAAAACCAGGAGAGAGTATTGAGATTGCAAATGCCCAGCATCTTTTTGGTGGAGAAGGAAAGGTTATAAAGGCAACACAAGGTGGAAAATTTTTGCCAAGCAGAGATATTCTAAGATATATAAAACTGTATAAGGCGGGGATACTAAACATTGATGGAATTATCACTCATAAAATGAAATTAGGTGAGATAAATGATGCAATCGGACTTATAAGGAAGGGGCAGGCCGGTAGAGTACTGATAGAGATGTAAATTTATGGAAATTAATTTTTTACAAGCGTATAAAAAGATGATTCTCATTAGAATCGCCGAGCAAGAAATTGCTAATCATTATTTACAAAACAAAATTATGAGTTTTGTTCATTTTTATGTTGGGCAAGAAGCGGTTGCTGTTGGTGTCTGCGATGCTTTAGGTAAAGAAGATAGAGTCATGGGCAATCATAGATCACACGGTCATTATTTGGCAAAAGGGGGCGACTTAAAGAAAATGATTTCGGAGCTTTTGGGAAAAGAGAACGGACTTGCTCGTGGTAAGGGTGGTTCTATGCACATGATTGATAAATCAGTTAACTTTATTGGGACAACCCCAATTCTTGGAAGTGTTGTTCCGCTGTCATGTGGAGCTGCTTTTGAGCAAAAATATAATAAAAAAGAAGGAATAACTGTCGCTTTTTTTGGGGACGGGGCTTTTGAGGAGGGGATTGTTTACGAAACTCTTAACCTCGCCAATCTTTTTAAGTTACCACTTCTGTTGGTTGTTGAAAATAATTTATTTGCGGTTAATTCAAAAATAAGTGACAGGCGTTCTCCAGAATATGATATTGAGAAAATTGTTTCTGGTTTTGGTGTTAGTTATATTAAGGCAGATGGAAATGACTACGAAGATGTTTTTAATAAGACAAGAAAATTGACGGAATTAGTTAGGACTGGCAAACCGGCTGTTTTGGAGTGTGTTGCCTACAGGCACATGGCACATAGTGCTCCAATTTTCGACGAAGGATATAGAGAGGAAGATGTTTTAGAGAAAAGACAAGAGAGAGATTCCTTAAGGAAAGTAAAACAGTCTCTTTTGGATAGTGGGGTTAAAGAGGAAGAATTAGTTAAGATTGAAGAAGAAACAAAAAAGACTGTTTTAGATAGCATTAAATTTGCAGTCGATTCAAATTATCCACCAAAAGAAAGTTTATATACTGATTTATATGCCTCCTAGAATAATTAAATATACAGAAGAAATAAAAGAAGCAACAGACCAAATAATGGAAATTGATTCAAGGTTTTTTGTAATTGGCCTTGGTGCTCCTTATAAAAACGGCGCCGATGGTACTACGGGTGGTTTGAGAGAAAAATATTCTGGTCGTGTGTTT
>ORJL010979010.1_pt1 | contig 32938 bp, 37 predicted proteins | sample 1779941 | NCBI WGS metagenome assembly ORJL01 (sample SAMEA104232317, study PRJEB22302) | groundwater metagenome | biome: forest; feature: aquifer; material: groundwater | place: USA | collected 2011-08-07 | depth 5.8 m | reverse complement strand
ATTGCGCTTATGAGTACCGTAACTATCCCCAAACAAGAATACCGGAGTCTGAAGCGCCAATCTGCGGCGTATCGTGCTGTGGCAACCGGGCGATTTGAGTATATGGTTCGCGATGACGTAGAGAGTGTCATGAAAGACTTCGAAAAAACGGGGTTGTATAATAAAAGATTCCTCGCCGATCTAGAAAAGGGTCTGCGCAGGTCTTCTGTATATGGGAAGTCATGAAAATCGCTCCGCTTCACGCGGACGTGACTGCGTATCTTCGTAAGCGTCAGTTGCTTCGGAAGCGGGATAAGGCGTCTAAACTTTTTGAGACGAACATTCGTCATCCATCGCTAAATACGGAGCTGATGGAGCCGCGGTGGCGCGGTGTGTACTCTTTCCGAATTGACAGGAAATATCGCGCAGTGTTTCTCCCCACTTCAAATGACAGAGTGGAGGTTATCGGCATCACAAATCATTATAAATAACTGCCAACGGCATTACCTCCCTCTCCGAAGTCGCCGCCACCGTTGACTTACCGAGATAAAAAACACCCGACAGAATCATCGGGTGATTTCTGTCGGGCTTCTCGGTTTTTCAGTCCGGATCGTGTTTCATTGTTGTGCTGATGCCGCGCACGTCGACGTAGGCAATGAAAATGCGTTTCTTCGCCCCTGGTTCGGTTCCTTCCGAGGATATGAACAAAAAACCATCCTCCTCGAATTCCTCTGTGAACGTGTGTATCTTCCCTCTGATGGGCGGGGCATCTCGACGCTCGATGGTCACCTCTTCTTCCTCAACAGCGATGCGTTCGATGTAACGTTCATACGGGTAATACTTGGGCATAGTTCATCTCCTATTGAAAGAACGGAAATCCCGTCCATAGTCCTCAAGGCAATGACACGCGATAAATCGCGTGGTGGACGAGACACCTGAGGAGGTCCGCAGCGCCATTACCGAAGTAACGGACCAAAGAGTCCTTGGGGAAACGCCCGAAGCCGTCAAGCCTTGCCTAGAGGACGATGAACAGGATCAAAATTTCTATGGTAGAATGTTAGCATCACAGAGATTTTATGTCAAGACCGACAAATGCCAACCCCACAATCCCCACTCGTCCCGTTAGAGGTAAGACGTCGTGGACGTCTGGCTCTCCATTGGAGAGCACCTCTAACGGGACAAGCTTCGATTCGGCGCTACGCCCCGCTCGTTGGGACGAATATGTCGGGCAGAAGCAGACGAAGGCGAATATACGAATCGCCATTGACGCCGCCAAGAAGCGCGGCGGGATGCCGGAGCACATCCTCTTCTACGGTCCGCCGGGGGTCGGGAAGACGACTCTCGCTCACCTCGTCGCCGTGACGCTTGGGTCGCCACTAAAGAGCACTTCCGGCGTCGCTATTGAGCGTGCCGGCGATCTCGCCGCTATTCTTACTAACCTTGAACCGAACACTGTTTTGTTTATTGATGAAATCCATCGACTTTCAAGAAAAATAGAGGAGCTTTTATACCCAGCGCTTGAATCCGGACATCTGGATTTGGTTCTCGGGAAGGGTCCTTCCGCGCGCACAGTGGAGCTCGCGCTCCCGCCCTTCACGCTCGTCGGCGCAACGACGCGGGTAGCGGAACTCTCGGGGCCCTTGCGCTCGCGCTTCGGCGGCGGCATCTATCAGCTGGACTTCTACAGCGATGGCGACCTGCGCGACATCATCCGCCGCTCGGCACTACTCCTTAATCTCAATGCGCCCGAAGAAGTTATTGAACGCATAGCGGCGCGAAGCAGAGCGACTCCGCGCGTCGCGAACGCGCTTCTGAAGCGCGTTCGCGATTTCTCCGAGGTGCATGAACGCGAGCTTTCAATCAAGCTTTGCGACGAGGCATGCAAACTTTTCGGCATTGACGCGCGCGGACTCACCAAGGACGACCGCCGATATCTGGAGACGCTTCAGAAGAGCTTCCGCGGCGGCCCAGCTGGAGTTCGCGCAATCGCGGCATCTCTGCACGAAGACCCTGACACCGTTGAACACGTGTATGAGCCATATCTGCTCCGTCTCGGATTTCTAGAGCGTTCCCCGCGCGGCCGTATCATCACGCCAAGCGGTCGTACGTACCTCGAAGTGGAGCATACGTTGTTCTGAACCTTATGAGAATATTGGCGATTGACCCGGGCTACGACCGTCTCGGTATCGCCGTATTAGAGGGCGATGCTTCGCGGCCGATATTGGTCTGGAGCGACTGCATGATGCCGGATAAGGGCGCGCGCGAAAAACGCCTAGCCAGCGTATCAAAAGCCGTTACATCCGCAATTAAGAAATACTCACCGGACATTCTCGCGATAGAGACTCTTTTTTTTAGCGTAAACAAAAAAACAGCGATTGGCGTTGCAGAAGCACGGGGCGCGATTCTCGCCGCCGCCGGCATTGCGTCTATCCCAGTCGTAGAATATTCTCCTCAACAGGTGAAGAGTGCGGTCACCGGCCATGGCGGAGCCGACAAGGCGGCTGTGGCGCGCATGATTCCTAGACTTCTTACTCTACCCGAAAAGAAACGGGTGGACGACGAGTTAGACGCCATAGCCATCGGAATCACAGCGCTAGTGGTAACATACGAGCGATGAATGCTCGTAGAAACGACTTTTGGAGGTGTATCATCATCGCCTCCGTCCTCGCGCTCTTCGGGATAGCGTTTCTCGTACTGGGAGGTGTCCTGTTCGCGGTCGCTATTACCCCGGTGCCAGACACAAGTTCTTTCGCGTTTAGACAGATAGACCAATCAACAAAGATTTATGACCGCACCGGCCAGATTCTCCTCTATGACTACAACCGGGACGCAAAACGAGAAGTCGTATCAATTTCTGACATATCGCCCAACACCATACACGCGACTATAGCGATTGAGGATTCCAGTTTTTATGAACATGGAGGCATTCGCATTACATCAATTATCAGAGCAATGTTCGCCGACGCCCTCGGGGCGTCTCTCTCTCAAGGAGGGTCAACCATTACACAACAGGTCGTGAAAAATACTCTGCTCACGAGCAGGAAGAGCATCATACGTAAGTTGCATGAATGGGTGCTCGCGATGAAATTGGAACAGGTGTACTCCAAGGACCAAATTCTAGAAACGTATCTCAACAACATACCCTACGGAGGCACTCTCTATGGTGTAGAGGCCGCCGCTGAAGCATACTTTGGCAAAACGGCTAAGGATATCGGAGCGGCGGAGGCCGCATATCTCGCCGCGATGATACAGGCTCCGACATACTACTCGCCCTACGGCACACACAAAGCTGAGCTTGATGCACGAAAAGACTTGGTTCTTGAGAGAATGCGTACGCTGGGATTTATAGACGACCCTTCCTACACGAGTGCCCGAGTTGAACAGGTTGTATTCGCTCCTGTCGGACAGAACGCTATTATTGCTCCGCATTTCGTCTTCTATATCCTTAATCGGCTGGAGGAGACATACGGTCCGAACGTTCTTATTTCAGGTTTAAAAGTGACCACAACGCTTGATGCTGACTTGGAGATAAAGGCCGAATCAATAGTGAATCAATACGCTCTTGAGAACGAAAAGAAATTTAAAGCTTCAAATGCTTCTCTCGTCGCCATAGATCCCCCAAGCGGACAGATTCTCGCTATGGTCGGCTCGCGAAACTTCTTTGACAAGGACATTGACGGCCAATATAACGCCACGCTTGCTCTACGACAGCCGGGTTCTACAATGAAGCCCTTCATCTACTCGCTCGCTCTCATGAACGGCTACACGCGCAACACGGTTATCTTTGACGTTCCGACGCAGTTTTCAACGAGTTGCCGTCCTTCAGACACTTTCAATAACAAATCGCCCTGTTATGCGCCGATGGACTACGACGGGAAATTCCGCGGCCCGATGACATTTGAAACGGCATTGGCGCAGTCAATAAACATTCCGGCCGTCAAGGTCCTTTATCTTGTCGGCATACAAAACGCCATACATCTGGCAAAGTTATTCGGGCTCACAACGCTCGGAGACCCTAATCAATACGGACTTACTCTCGTTCTAGGAGGCGGAGAGGTACGTTTGTTGGATTTGGCCGGCGCATTTGCAGTATTCGCAAATGACGGAGTAAAAAATCCTCCAACCGGAATACTAGAAGTTGTGGACCCAGTCGGAAATGTTCTTGAGAAATATGAACCAAAACTCTCAAGAGTTCTCCCGGAGAACATCGCGCGTGATATGTCAGCGATGCTCTCTGATGCGTATGCTCGTTTACCGGAATACCCTCTCAACTCGCCGCTCTCTTTCTCAGGATATGACGTCGCTGTTAAGACCGGAACGACTGACGACACGCGCGATGCGTGGGTTATAGGATACACTCCCTCTGTTGCGCTCGGCGTTTGGGTCGGGAACAACGACAATACTTCGATGGTTAAATCTGTCGCCGGATTCATCGCGGCGCCGATGTGGCATGAGGCTATGGCGTACGCTCTTTCTAAATATCCGAAGACGTATTTCGGCGAACCAAGTCCTATATTCTCTTCCGTCCCCCCGATGTTGCAGGGGAATTGGTACACGCCAGACTCAAATGGAAATATAGTTCCTCACAGCCTTTTGTATTGGACCGACAAAAATAATCCTCAAGGACCTCCTCCATCCAGCCCTTCTCAAGACCCTCAATTTGATTATTGGGAATACGGTGTTTCTGAATGGTATGCTTCTCATCCTGAACTTTTCAAAGGTGGAATAATGCTTCCTGTTCCTCTCACATACCCACAAACAGTAGCCACCACAACCCAGCCGTGAGGGGTGTTGACAACGTAGCTACGATGTAATAGCATGGGCGTATGACCTCCACCATACAAGTGCGCGTCGATAGCGAGATGAAAAATAGAGCCGACAAAACATTCAAGAACATGGGGCTTGATATGTCATCAGGCGTTAAACTTTTTTTGCATCAGGTCGTGCGTTCCGGCTCTATCCCCTTTACTATCCGAACCGAAAATGGTTTTACTCCGGAACAAGAGCGGCGGATGATTGTAGAGACAAAATATGCGCTTACGCACGGCAAGCGATACAAGACCGCAAGGGAAATGATGCTCCATATCGAGAAGTAACAGTTTATTTATGTTTCCTGTTGAATAAATCAAGTATTCTTATTATATGACGGTCGGCAAAGATAAGAACATTTGTATTATCTAAATCTCAACCAATTTTGCAATTAATTGTTTATTTGGATTGTGTTTACACAGTGTCTTAAGATATTCATCTCTACCAAAAAATTTAACTGATTTAATATCTACATCCATATTTGATTTTGTATACCTTTCTATTAACTTTTTTGAAGATATGTTTAGAATAACCTCAAAATAGAACCCTATATTATGCCTTCTCTCAAGGAAAATGGTCTTTAGAAAACATTCTTCAATATCTATTCTGTTTACAAAAGCCTCCTCTTCTAGTTCAGAATAAAGTGATTTGAAAATATCTCCTCCTGTTTTTATTTCTGGAGGAAATTCTATAACCCCACCAAGAAGATCAATCGTATTTGTATTCATTGATTTTCCAGAAAGCTCAACCATAAGATATTTCCAATCACTTGTTTTAACAGTTGCGGCTGTAAAACATCCCTTACGCCAATATTCCTCTGGTAGATTAAAATACTCTGGAATAGCGATTAGCCCGTCACGAATTTTGTATTCAAATGTACTGAGATCAATTTTTAATATATTTCCTTTTTGTTCAAGGCTGTTCAGTCTGTATGAAATGCCGTTATATAAATTCAGGCCTTTCTCTTTTGCTCTCATCATCATTCTGGTCCACACTTTTTCGATTTCGTCCTCTATCTTTTTGTCTATTATCCTGTTTGATGGACTTATAGATATAGAAATATCATCTGGTGAAAATTCGCCACTGGAAAGGATTTTTGGTTCCATTTTTAAACATTATTGATTCATCGGGGAGACGAGATACATGAGGGAGTTATCCCCAACGCCGCGGATGATGAGCGGGCGACCGATGCCGGCGGCGGTGAGAGAGATGCTTTCTGATGTGGTTAGAGCGAGCACAGCTGATAGATATCTGTGATTGAACGACAGGTCCAGAGAACTGCCGGATATATGTGCTGATATTGTTTCCGATGATTCTCCTATATCCGAGTTCTTTGCAAAGAACGAAAAGGTGTTCTTTTTTGGATTAAAGCTTATTCTGACTTTTTGGAACGAGTCGGAAAATATTGTTGTGCGCTTTAATGCATTTTCAAAATCTTTCCGTAAAATCACCGCTTCAACTATTGATTCTTTAGGAATAATCTGACGGTAGTCCGGATAAACCGCATTTGTTAAACGCGATACAAACATTCCTTGTGTTGCGACGAATGCGCATTGGTGGTCGTCAAAAGACATTATTATATCGTCGTCCGGTAACGCTTGTGCTATATCAAGAGCATTTTTAGCAGGAATAAGAAATTTACCTTGTGTCCCTTTATTTGTAAGTGGAACTTTCTTCTCTGCGAGCCTGAATGAATCTGTTGCTACTGCTGTCAGCACCCCTCCTTCTATTGATAAATAGATACTTGCTAATTCTGGCCGAACGGTAGACGATGATGCACAAGAAGCGATTGAGGTAAAAAGATTTTTAAGAAGAATCCCTTGAATTACTATTCTATTTTTTGGATTTTCTGGAAATGGAATTAACGGAAAATCATCATACGGAACAGTTTTTATCAGACTTTTACCTGTTCCACTAACAAGAGAAATTATATCGCCTGTGTGCTCTAATGTAATATTACCTTCTTGAGTCAAAGAACCTGCAATTTGTTGCAGTATAGTCGCCGGTATAGCTACAACACCGTCATTGATGCATTTTCCGTTTAATTTAAAATCAATGCCTGTTTCAAGATTTGTCGCACGCATTTTTATACCTTCATTCCCTGCAATTATTAGAACCGATGATAATGCGGGTAATGTTGTGCTTTTACGTTCGGCAAATCGCGAGACTTTATACACAGCATCAGAGAATTCTTTTTTTTCTATTGAAATATTCATATAATTCTTATTATAGGTGTTGATAATGGTGATAGAGTAAATAATGTATGCGTTAATTGCATATTTTTACTTGCATTTAATATATATCCTGTTGATAAGTATGTGTTTATGTTCATACAAGCAGTGTTCGGATATCTTGAATCTCTTTTGATAAGTCGCTGTCCACAATTACTTCTCTCTTTATCTTCTCACATGAGTGGATAACGGTTGTGTGGTCGCGACCGCCAAGTTTCGCTCCGATTGTCGGATAAGAAATACTAAAATCTTCACGAAGTATGTACATAATCACCTGTCTCGGACGTACGACTTCCCTTCTCCTTGTCTTCTCATAAATACTTTCTTCATCAATTCCATAAAAAGCCGCAACTTTATCAACTACATTTTTAACCGATATATTTTTCTGCGGTCTTGTAAATGAGCGCAGTGATTGTCGCACCTCGGCTATGTCAGGGGCAACCCCTTTAACCTGAGCATGACAGACAATACTGTTCACCATCCCCTCCAATTCGCGTATAGAACCGCTCATTGTGGTCGCCACATACTCAACTACCTCGTCAGAGAGAATTACTCCGTGAGAAGCGGCCTTTTTCCTCACTATCGCCATACGCGACTCGGGGTCCGGCTCCCCTATGTCCACTGTCATTCCGCTCGCGAGGCGCCCCTTAAGGCGCTCGGCTATATCTGGGATGGCGACAGGAGCTCTGTCGGACGAAAAAACAATTTGTTTATTGGTGTCATGCAGGGCGTTAAAGAGGTGGAACAACTCTTCCTCGCTCCTCTCTTTTTTTGAAAGGAACTGAATATCATCCATAATCAACAAATCGTAATGACGATACTTGTCTTTAAATCTGTTTGCCGTACCGGCTTGAACCGAATCGGTGTAGTCAACAACGAATTTTTCTGACGTGAGATAGAAGACTTTTCGTCCCGGATACTGTTTCTTAAATTGATTTCCGATTGCCTGTATGAGATGAGTCTTCCCGCGTCCGGTGGCGCCATAAACGAACAGAGGGTTGTAGGTGATACCCGGGCGCTCCAACGCAGCCTGCGCCGCCGAGTAAGCGAGATTATTAAAAGAGCCGATGACGAAGGTATCAAATGTGTATCTCGGATTCAGATTGTCGCTCTTGTTTATGTAGAATTCATCCAGCGGGAGCTCCATAGCGCCATGAGTATTCTTCACTTCCCTAGTGATCTTGCGGCGTTCATCCTTCACGATAAGATATTCAATATTACGAAATTCATACGAGACATCCCTGACTATTTTTAATAAGAGCGTGTGAAACTTCTTAAGGTACCAGTCTTTGAAGAACTGGCTCGGGACGCCGATGTACAAGACCCCATCATCGCCCACCTTTACGATAAAGCTGTTTCTGAACCACGTATTGAAATTTGCCGGTGATATAGATAGCTCAACATGTGTGAGCACGTATTCCCAGAGTTCTCGAGGATTCCCTTTATCCATAGTGCTTTGGAGTATACCCCTATCGAATCAAAGCGCCATGTTGAAGTTTCGTTGAGAACCTGTTAATATCATGTGTATAACTTAATCTTTTTATTTTGTATGGCAAAAAGAACCTATCAGCCGAAAAAACGTAAACGAGCCCGGACGCACGGGTTTCTATCGCGCAATAAAACGGCGTCCGGACGAAAAATTGTGCAAAAACGTCGTCGAATCGGCCGTAAACGCCTGGCGGCATAGCCAAAACGTGTTCCCACGCCGAAAACGGCTTTCACGTGCGGATTTCCCATCGGCGCTAAAGAGCGGTCAGAGGGTATCTTCGGCGAATTTCAGCGCAATTCTCTCTGGAAACACTACCGGGCACGCCGTCGTCGTGTCTAAGAAGGTCGCCCGCCTCTCCGTAACGAGGCATAGGATAAAACGCCGTGTACTAGAAGCCCTCCGACAACTTCCCGCTCCCATCCCTACATCAGTCATACTGTATCCGCGAACATCCGTTCTCAACATGGAGTATGATGAGCTTCAACGGGAATTAATAAAATTACTTTCGTGATATCAAATTTTTTTAACGCAGTTTTCTATGACCCGATTTATAACGCGCTCGTCGCGCTCGTCGCGCTTATTCCCGGCTCTGACGTCGGTATTGCGGTTATTCTAGTCACGGTCGTTATCAGACTCATACTTCTTCCGTTCTCTCTATCGGCTGTCCGTACCCAGCGGGCAATGAAGGTCTTGGAGCCGAAAATAAAGGAATTGAAGGAGAAACATAAGGGTAATAAAGAGAAAGAGGCTCTTGATACCCTTGCTCTGTACCGCGAGGCGCGGGTAAATCCATTTGCAAGCATACTCACCGTCTTTATACAAATTCCTGTCCTTCTCGCTCTCTACTTCGTCTTCTATTATGAGCCGTTCCCAGCTATAAATGCGGCGCGACTGTATGCGTTCACTCCTGTTCCAGATATGATATCGCTTGAATTTCTTGGAGTCATCTCGGTCGCAGGAAAGAGTATGGTGCTGGCGTTTCTCGCAGGCATCACACAATTCTATCAGGCCCATCTGGCTCTCTCTGGGACGATGAAGCCCTCTGATACTAAGAGCATGCAGAATGACTTCCAGAGAATTATGGGGATGCAGTTGAAATATGTATTTCCTTTCATCATTGCCGCAATTTCATACACGACATCAGGAGCCATCGCTCTCTACTTCATCACGACGAACATCGCGGGAGTGGTTCAAGAAATATACGTCCGCAAAGCTCTCCAAAAAGAATCTCAGAGCGAATAGGACCAAAGCGAACCGTCTTTTTTGTTTACGAATACGAGAGTTGTGTTAATGGGGTCAATCGCGAGCGCAGTTACGTCTAAATCCCCGTCGTTTTCTTTGGAGAAGTCCAAGACGAACTGCGCGTAGCGTCCGGCCACGTCTATCTTCCATATTCTGTCGGAGAATGATACGGCGCCTTGATACCAATCATCCGGATAATTGAAACTCGGAGACGGGCTAACGGGGACTCCGCAATAAATCGCAGAATTATCTGCAGTCCATACGCATTTATCCGCGATTGTTGCGACGGGTAGAGGAATTGATTCGCCTATTGCCGCATTAACCAGACTCATCTGCATAGTACCTCCGCTTGTGTAACTCACGAGAACCCATTTCCCCGATGGACTGGCTCTGGCCACGAGACCGTTTAACGGTCCCGCGACTCTTGAGAAATTGCCAATGCTGTCAACGATAAATGCATTACCGGAGAGTCTCGCAGACGGCTTTGTGTATACAAGATATTGATTCTTTCCCGCGAATGAAACACGCAATGACGAAAGAGATGTTGTAAATATTTCTTTTGTCTGCGTACCGTCGGTGCGTGAAATAGAAGCGATTGAACCGTTCACTCCGGAGATGAGAGTTAGTATGCTCGTAGAGGAAACGGCGATGTCAGAGAGATTTTGCGCGAGAAAGTACCCTCCTGTGCCATTCGATGGCAGGGCGTAAGTATTAATCGTTGAAAAATCTTCGCCAGACAAATATCTAACAAATGCGTGCGAGCCGTCTGGCAGCCAATCTGCCGACTGGATACCCGGTACAGTCCTGTTACTTATTCTGGTTCTTGTTCCTGTGTTCACTAGGTATGAATACACGTTCCCGCTCTGGCGCTCAATATAGTTGACGGTAGTCTCTATAGGAGAGCTTGTAGCTACAATCCTGTTAACAACAACTTGTCCTGGGACAACCGGCCCCGCGCTTATCTTGACCAGCCGCGCTGGGATTGATGAAGGAGCGCTCGCAGGGCTCGTTGATGTAGTCGTGCCCGTCTCTCCTGTTTTTGTCGTTGGTGTCTGAACAGTTCCATCAGCGATTGGCAGGTTCGCATCATTATTCGTATTTGGCGCGACGACAATGTCGGCAGTGTTATTGAAAAAATAAAAATATCCCGCCGCTCCCGCTCCGGCGAGAACTATCACAATCGCTCCGATGATAAGTGTCTTACGCATAATCACTTTGGTTGGCAAGCTCCGCGAGCCGAAGATCCAACTTTACCGGGTGCAAATAACGTAGGTAAAGTATTGGGTGGACACGTTTGGCAAACGTAATTGAATTCGCCACCGCCAGTTGTTGGCGCGGGCAACACAACACCTAGCCCGCCTGTTTTTTGGGTACATTCAATTTGTTTTGCGTCTAGTATCCTTCCGAGTGATCTCATGTCAGTAGCAGGGAGAGTAAAAGCAGATTCAACCGCTCCTCCTCCAGACTCGCGTGTTCGTTTTTCTGTGTCTGACAGCGTTGCGGGTGTGGTTATCGGCCTGGGCTGATAACTCCCGGATCTTGTATCAAGAGCTGGGAGATTGATGGAGAGGTTCAGGATGCTTGGGTTGATGATGGAGAAGACGAGGACGGGAGAGAGGACGAGGACGAGGCCGAGGATTGCTTGTAGGATTCTATCTTTGCCCTCTTGTTTCGCACCCGGGATATCTTGCGTTGCATATTGAAGTCCGCCCCAAATAATCATAATGACCGCGAGCACAGAGGCCATGCCGATGGCAAACTTGTAGAGATTATTGAAGAAGTTAGCGAGTCCAGCTGTATCAGCAGTCGCGCCTTGGGTCAGGCCGGGTATGGGCGCGAGGGCGACGAATCCTTCGGCAAACACGTGCGGCGCGAGCCCGAAGAATAAAAAAAATATTGAAAACAAAATTGTTTTTTTCATCCCGTTAGAAATAGGACTCAAACGATTGCTTTTTTTGGCATCTTCGTTGTTCATATATTGTTTGTGATTTCTAACGGGATTCATAAGCCGAAGAAGTTAGTACTTGGCTTCGCGCCGAACATGAGCGATAGAACCGTTGTTATGGGCGTTAAATCTCCAGAAGATGCTGTGAGAGAGAGTGATGCATTCCCTTGCCCGCTTCCCGTCGGTCGCAGTGTTATAGAATTACCAGTCTGCACGGATGAGCCGTTCAAGAACCATTGGACAAATGGCGCTCCGCCGGTTGTCGGCAGAGAGAATGCCGCCGCATAGAGTGTTGACTCTGCTCCTGTGATGCTATAACTGCCCGATAGAGCATGGTCATAGCGGATTCCGAGCAGAGGGTCGTTCTCATAGATACGCAGAGACGGCTGTTCGGCAGAGAGTGAGAGAGATGCTCCACCGACTAGACTGCCGTTCGCGCCCGTTACTGCGACAGAGACGGTACGCGAACGATATTGTAGAGGTGAAGCGACTATGATTGCCGACTTACCGATGCCGGAGGAATTCGCGATTCGCGTATCATCCACCGTCCACGCATAGGAATAAGTTGTCGGGCTAGCCGATTTCCCTCCCGAATCTCTTAGGTTCGCCATAGCGACAATACGCACATCCCCGCCGACCGGCACGAGAGACTTGCCATGGTAGAGAGGCGGTGCAGATGATATCGGTTCGGCGACAAGGACGACGTCTTGTGGCTGAACAGAAATCGTTTGGCTGAAGGAAGCTCCGCCGGAGGATACAGTCACTTTTACATTCGTTATACTCCCAGTTTTACCGAGTTGGACAGAGAATGGACGAGCAGAGCCTTTATGTATCTCTTTACCGCCGACAAATGCCGTAACGGTAGAATTCGTAACATCAACGGAGCCCGACAGAATAGAGACAGTCGCTTGACTGTATGGAGACGGATACTGAGGACTCACCGAAACAGAAAATGCCTCACCGCTTGTACCACCCAAACTTCCGAGTGACTGCGCCCCAGCAACTATGGGCAATAGAAGAGCTAATGAGAGGATAGTAAAAAGTCCGGAACGCATCCCACCATTATATAACATCTAGTCGTAATCAATTGGAAGCGGGTGTTCTTTGAGGTATGTAGCCAATGGAGCTTTAGTTGCCGCCAAATCTTCTGTGACTATTTTCCAGACGTTATTGATATCAATGTCATGATATTCATGCACGACGCGGTTACGCATTCCTGCGATCTCCGGCCACGGTATCGCTATGTTCCGCTTTGTCTCCTCGGACACACGCCGGCTCAACTCGCCAATCAGTAGGAGTTGCATCAAGACCGCGCTCTGCTTTTCTTGATTTTGCGCGAAGGCATCAAAAGAAACGCCCATCGTAAAACTGCGAATCTTGGCGATACTATCGAGCATTAACGCAACGTATGGACTATCGCTGGTCATAGAGTGGTCGAAGCTCTGGAATGATATAGGGGCGAAAGAATTTATTGATGCTTTTTTCCGTCATAACGTCTACCTCGCGACCGAGCTCACGCTCGAGTTCGTTCTGCATCGCGAAATATTCAAAACCGAGCGGGCGTTCGAGGTCTACGACCATATCAACATCACTATCGGGACGCGCTTCGCCGCGCGCGAAAGAGCCGAAAATGCGCGCACGTTTCACCCCGTACTTTTCAAATACAGGTTTCGCCTTCTCCGCGATTTCGGTTACGGTTGGTTGCATGCGCAGATTATACCACAAATACTTGCGCTATACTGGACACATGAGCTGGAGCTTTGCAAAAATCAATGGGCGACTTGCCGAAGTCTTTTTTGATAGAGAAGAGAACGAGAATGACCCCAAGATTAGAGGACACTGCTATGTGTCTGCAGGGGAATACAAGACTAAAAGGGAGAAGAAGTGGATCAAACAAGACACAGAAAGATATCAATTCTCATATCGCAACAAAATGTATCGGGACAAAATTAGAGACAAAGTGCTGAAGCAGTCACCTTGGCCTAAGTAAATCCTTAACAGAGCCTATAGGCCATATTAAGGTAAAGTGATTTACTCATCTACGCCGCCTCGCGCACCTCCTCGGGGATTTCTTCGTCACCGTATTTCTCGTCATTTGCGGCTTCGGTATATACGGCGTCATTTGATGCCTGTTGTTGTGCCACTGCTATTTGACCCGCTTGATACCGCATAAGCTGTGCGTTTTGTTGGCGCTGGCGTTCTTGAAGTTGCCGCGCGGCATTTTCTTTTTGCCATTTTTTATACACCGCTTTTTCTATTCTGATTTGATTGCTGTGCATCTTCCACACCGACACAGTGATTACCGGAATTGCACCGATGATAGGGACTTCGCTGAAGAGAAGGCTGCCGACAAACCACAATGCGTTTTCTTTAAATATACGTCCGTTGAAAATTATAAGAATAAGCCCGACGGTGAGCCAACCGGCAAGACCTACCGCCATCGCCATAACGACGCCGAATGCGATGAACGCAGGAGCGCCAAAGAATCCGGCTGCGATGGCACCGGCGGCACACGCCGCAGCTGTCAATCCAAACGCAGTTCCTATCCAACCACTAACCTCGTAGGCGCAGTACAGTCCGGCCAATGCGGGACCGAAAAAAATAAACATCACGAACATCAGACGTAACACATCAAAAACGGCGGAGACGACGAGAACAGGTGCGGCCTTACCCCACGTCATTACCTCCGGCGGAGGAGTGCTATTTCTTTTCTGTGGCATGTCTGTCCTTTTCTGCCTTAATTGCGATGAGTTGTGACGGGTCCGAAGTTATGATTTGGTCCTCGGTGTAGCTCGCGACGACCTTAATGGCGACGGGTTTCAGACCCGCGAAGAATAGTCCTTCACCGACACCAGCTTCTAACAAGAGATATTTCTCTTCGTCGGTGAGATTAAAGGTCTTTTGCAGAACGTCAATCGTCGTCGGCGACTGCTTCAGCAACAGTTGTAGAGAAGAGTTGGTGAGAATGGGCCGCCCGTAGGGGCTCTTCAAGAAGTCTTCAACGTCCTGCGTGATAGTGCAGACGCCAAGATAATATTTGCGTCCGCGCTTGGCGACGGAGTAGAGGAAGGAAGCGGTGTCGTCGCTCTTCATCATCCACCATGCTTCGTCGATGACGAGGAGTCTCTTCTTCAGTTCGTGGCGCACGGCGTTCCAGATATAGTGCGTGATGATATACATCGCCACAGGTTTCAGCTCATCTTCCATATCGCGCACCGAGAAGACGGCGAACTGCTGTTTCAGGTCAATATTCGTTGGCTGATTGAGAAATCCAGACCATGTGCCGCGTGTATATTTGGATAGTCGTTCAACCAATGACTCGCTCCCCTCCATGCCGGAGAGCACCTGTTCAAAGTCGGAGAGGAGAGGCGGCTCGGCGCCAGTGAAGTCTGAATCTCCGGTGATATCCTTCAGCGCATAGGTCTCGCTGATTGCGCGGTCAACGATAGCGTCTTCTTCAGGCGAGAGACCGGACAGCATAATGCGGAAGAGTCCGACGAGCGCGATGATATTGGAGCGCAGAATATCCTTCGGGTCCTCGTCCTCCTTGACCGGTGGTAAGTCAAACGGGTTAATGTGGTGTTCGGAAGAGAGTGAGATATGGAACGAGCGTCCGCCGGTAGCCTCTGCGAGCTGTTCGTATTCGCGCTCTGGGTCAATGACGATAACGTCCGTGCCGAACATGAGCGAGCGCAGTATCTCCAGCTTCGTCGCGTAGCTCTTTCCGGAGCCGGACTTGGCGAAGACGACGGAGTTGTAGTTCTCCAGACTAAAACGGTCGAAGAGGATGAGTGAAGAGTTGTGTCTGTTAATTCCATACAGAATTCCGCGGTCACTTGTTAAGTCAAAAGAGACAAACGGGAACAACGATGATAAAGGGGATGAATTTAACTTTGAATTGACGAGGAGCTCGTCGCTCCCGAGCGGGAGACATGAACGAAAGCCCTGTTCCTGCTGAAAGATGGCTGGCTTCGTATAGACGAGTTTTGCGTCTAGTATGCCGCGGATGTCGCCCTCGGTCCTATCAATCTCTTCTTTAGAGTCGCCGTAGAGCGCGAGATAGAGCCCGACATCAAAGAGTTTTTCCTGCGCCTGTTGGAGATTGTCGCGCAGGCTCTCCAAGTCCTGATATGCGGTGTCAAGCATAGGGTCGCGTACAAGACCCTTCGTCTCCCTCTCGCTAATCTGGCTCTGGACTTCGGCAACCTTTTTTTGAAATCCGCGGAGAGCCTGTGCCGTTTCTATCGGATGTATGAAAAGAGAAACATCAAGCACTTTGTCCAGATTAATAACCGGCGAGAACCAGCTGTCGGAGAGGAATCGCGGATAGGAGATGGTGTAAAAAGCACGGACAAATTTCTCGCCAAGTTCCAATTCGCGCGCCCCTATTTTAAGAGCCGTAGGCGCGATGGTATCAACGAGGTCTAATGAGCCTTGTTTATAAATATCTTTAGGTAATACGGGAACAACCGTTGGTGTCTCCTTATTTTTACGATTTAAGAAATCAAGTAGTGACATGGGAAAGATTTAAATGTTTAAATATTTAAATTTCATGCGTCCAAGCGAATGGGGTTTTCAAGTTCGCCAGGATTAAAGGAACGATAGAGAAGCTCTATAACCTCTTCCGTCCCCAAGGGGACTGCGCGCACGCCGGTACCGGAGAGACCTCCTACGACGAGCGAGAGTCGCTGCTCCAGTTGCGCGCGGTCTTCTTCAAACGAAACCTCTGCGGCAGCGCCATTCGCCGACGCACTTTCGCCTGCCTTGCCGCCAGGCAGGTGCTTAAAAAAGCTGAGAGTATCCGCAACAGAAACGTGCGGAGCATACGGCACGACGATATAGAATGATTTGGTCATTATGTTCGCCTGGTCGGTGAATGAGCGTACGAATTCAACGTATTCATGCAATTGGATACGCATAAGCTCGGTTTTTTGTTCCGGTGCCTTTTCTTCAAGCAGCGCTAGATACGGACGCAGGTCCATTCTGCGTGAGTTAATGACAATTTGAATTGAGAAATCAAGCGTATTGAGAAAATTCTGAAATCCGAAAGTGATAGCGTGCTGCTCATCTGCCGATTTAAGCCCGAAATTTATGGAAGAACAGATAAGCACTCCGCGGTATCCGCCGTCCTTGAGAATAATCGTCCCGTTCCGGATCTCCCTGACCGGTACGAACTGTTGGGTCGCTCCTGCGGATTTCGTTGCCATATTACTTTGGAGGCTGGAGGATGGAGGCTGGTTGCTGGACGTCCAGTGACCATGCTAGTTCCGACAACTTCCCGCGAGTCAGCTTCGGTGTACCGCGGACCGGCCGCGCAGCCTCTGTCGCGGCCGCCGTGTTCTGCTCCTTAGCTCTCTGGTCTTTATGCTTCCAGAGGAACAATTTAGCGCCGGTGTAATAATTAAAACCGGCTTCGAGCATTTCAATAAAAGATTTTCCGTTCACTTTATAGAATGCGAGCGCGGCTGCGAGCCCGACCACAGGTGCAGAGAACAAGAAAGCAAGAACCGTCGGCAAATAGACGAAGAATACAACGCAGAGCCCGCCCGCCCCCGCGATATAAATAAATTGTTTCAAGGTCAAAGGCCCGATAATTGTGTCCTCAACCTCTATGAACTGTGGCACCTGGTACTCCATCGTTTCTAGTATAGCAGTAGTGCATAACAAAAATTACAGCATTCGCTGGGTATACACTTAATACTGTGCGAATCGTTCTTTGGAGGACGTATGGAAACTCGGCTTGCATATTGCTGTAAAGATATGGAGACATGTCCACTTGCAGTGACCGAGTGGTCCACGTCTTGTCCTAATTGCCCGATGGTACGGCAACAACCAAAAGCTCCACCAATAATGGGGGAGATCGACGACCTGAATGCGTTTCTGGTGAATCTACGCAAAGCGCACATGGTTGTTTAGTTACGGAACTGCAGTAGAAGGGGCCACACCGGCCCCTTCGTTTTATGCACTGCCTGTCAGGAGTCCAAAGAGCCAGAGGACGAGATTGAAAAACGGCGTGGCGAATATATATGAAAAGATAATGAGGAACAGAATGAGCGAGAGCGCGCCGGCGTTGCGGACTTGGTGCTCTAGGCGGTTCAAGCTGGAGGAGAGATGCCACGGGAGCGCCGAACGAAGCACCGTGAAGCCGTCCAAAGGGGGGAACGGAATAAGATTGAAAAGTCCCAAGAATAGATTAATAAATGCGATTGTTGCCGCGAGAGAAACTGCAGTTGCGTCCAGCCCGATAATCGGAGAAAAGCGCACTATAAGTCCGAAAATAATCGCAAGCAGAATATTCGTCGCACTCCCCGCCACCGCGACGAGCGTCTCGCCCCAGCGCTTTGCTCGTAGGTTGTACGGGTTATAGGGCACGGGCTTCGCCCAGCCGAAGAGGATTGGCGACCCCGTAAAGACGAGAAGCGCGGGGAGAATAAGAGAGCCCATGAGGTCGATGTGCGGGAGCGGATTAAGCGTGAGTCGGCCGGCGAGACGCGCAGTCGGGTCGCCGAGCGAGTTGGCGGCGTATCCGTGCGCCACCTCGTGTGCGATGACGGAGAGAACAAGGACGATGAGGGAGAGAAAGACTTCCATATGTACCGATTTTGTATCCTATGCTACCATAGGGCGACTATGGCACGCGCCTGCGAGATTACCGGTAAGAGCACGCAAATCGGCGGGCGGTATTCTAACGCAAAGCGTGCGGCGTTTTACAACCCGACCGGCAAGGTTCGTCGCAAGGCCAACCTCCATCGTCGCCGTATCTATGTCGCCGAGCTTGGTAAGACCGTCATCGTAGACGTTTCGGTAAAAGGACTCAAAACCATCAAGAAGAACGGCGCCTTCGCCGCTCTCAAAAAAGTCGGGGCGATTTAACCGGCTGCTCGTTTGAAGTATAAGTGCCCGAGGGGGTGGAGGAGGAGATATTAAATACAGAAGTGCCGTAAGAAATTTTTATAGTGGAGGGAGCGAGGATTTTGATATAAGAAGAGTCAAATACAAAAGATGAGCCGTAGGGAATGGCGGCGTCGCCGATGCGGATAATTTCTGAGACATGGTAACGAGATTGGACGGCGGGCAGGCCGCCCGCGAAGCGGGCGGCCGAGCCCGTGAGGATGACAACGTCAATTTTGCGTTGCCACACCGGCAGATTCTCGCCGAGCGCGCGCAAGATACTCGCGTCGGGGCCGGTGTCTACTAGAATCGTCTCGCCATTTGGACTTCGTACCAACATAGCGTTACCATTACCTACTTCTAGAACAATCACTTCTAATACTCGCGGTGCGAATATCGCGCGGTACGCGCTAATATTTCCGGCAATAAGTACAAAAAATAAAATAATGTAAAATCCTCTCTGCATGTGGTACATTTGCTTATATTATTACATTTGCTATGACCTACTCACCCAAGACTTTTAATCTACCAACTCTGGAAGGAATTTCGGAGAAACAAATTAAGGTTCATCTCGCGCTCTATGAGGGCTACGTTAAGCACGTGAATTTGATTATGGAGAAGATTAAGTCGTTGACCGAGCTAGACGCCGAAAACAATGCCTACCTTATTGCAGAACTGCGCAGGAGATTCGCATTTGAATTTGACGGCATGCGGATGCACGAGCTGTATTTCGCACAACTGGAGAACGGAAGCCGGAAACCGGAAGACGGAAGCGCGTTCGCCGCAGTGGCGAGCGCGAAATATGGAAATAGTGAGAATTTTATTAAGCACATTCGCGAAGTCGCGGGGACTAGAGGCATCGGCTGGGTGGTTGTATATAAAGATACGGTCGCGAATACGATTCACACAACGTTTGTCGGCGACCACGAAGTCGGCCAGCTCGCGGGGCTCCCGATATTGCTCGCACTTGACCTCTGGGAGCACGCCTATATGGTGGATTATGTGCCTGCAGAAAAGAAAAATTATATTGACGCTTTTTTTACGAACTTGAATTGGTTGGTAGTTGAGAAACGCTTTGACCCGCCTTCGCTAGGAAGCTTCGGCGAGGCAAGTGCGACAAAATAAATAAGTCCGGCATACGCGACGAGTGCGAGCCAAAACGGGAATGGCGGGAGGGTGAACGCCGCGAGCGGTAACGCGGCGGATTCACGCGCGATAAATAACAGATATTCGTTCGCGAGATACGCGGGAAACGCGATAATTATTCCGACAAGAGGAGCGATAGAGCCGAAAAGTATTCCGGCGAAGCTCGCGAGAGCAGAGAACGCCATCGCGAGCGGTACGAACGGCACGATGAGCAAGTTCGCTGGTATCGCTACGAGCGATAGATTCCCGGTATTGTAGAGGAGGAGTGGAAGCACTGCGATTTGTGCAGAAAGCGTTGTTGCCACAGCGTTGTTCCAGAACTTATTTTTAATAGATAGAAAGATTTCAATAATAGGTGCGAGCCAAATAAGCCCAGCAGTGGCCACTACCGAGAGTCCGAATCCTGGGTCGAAGACAAGATAGAGTGGATTCCATAAGAGCATAAGGAAGATGACGAAGAGTAATGCACGACCAGCCACATAGGTTTTACCGGTCGCTCTCGCATACAGCGCTATTAGAGCCATGACGGCGGCGCGAATTGAAGTCGCTGTAGCTCCAGCGATGCCGACGAAGATGAGAAGAGCGAGTGCTCCAGAGGCGGCTCCCCATCGTCGTGGCAGTTTAGTGAGAGCAAGCGCCGCAATAATTATCTCTGCAACAACCATCACATTATATCCGGAGAGAACGATGACATGAACAAGGCCGGAGCGGATGAACGTTTCTTTCAGGTCATTCCCGAGACCCGACTTCCCTCCTATGACGACACCGCCGGCGAGCGAGGCGTGTGGCTCGGGCAGGGTTGCGGCGATTCCGTTTAAGAAAGAATGCTTCACACGAGCGAACGCGGCAGAGATTGAATACCACGGCGCGTGAGATTCAACGCGAATGTATGAGTAGTTAAGGATGAATCGCACACCGTTGCGCTCCAGATATTTGTCATAACGGAAGATTCTGCCGTTGTCGTCGGCAAATGCCTCGGGGACGAGGAGCGTGCCAGAAACATTCACACGATCGCCCACTGCGACATCCGTATTGCGTGGAGCTACTGCGAGCACGATCGTTGATGCATCTCCTTTTGAAACGCGTATCTCCATGCGCTGATTCGTGTCGCGCACGTCGGGGTCAGAGATGACAACGCCTTCATAGGTCACGCGATGCCGGATATCGCCCGCGAACGCACTCGGTAGAGGCGTATCAGCAACCGCCGAGCGTACCATCCCGAGCGCGACAAAAATAAGAAACACCGCGGCGAGTGAATACACTCGCCGCTCTTTCAAAAAGGCAAAACTTCCGCACAACCCCGCCATCATCATCACAAACAAAATCGGCCACCAACTCTCAAAAAATAATGACCGCATAAATACCCCGCTCGCAAACCCCGAAACAACGGCGATAATCTGTATCATTGGCGTACACCTTGTTTTACGCTATAGCGTGAAATATGGTGCATTTGAATTAAGCACCCCTATCCATCGCCTCGTTGGCTAGGGCGTCGGCGTCACTATTTTCGGCGCGCGGAACGTGGGTGAAAGAGACGGTGCCGAATGCGGCGGCGACTTGGGAGAGCCGCGCTTTTTGTTCCCGCAGTACCGGATGACGCACCTTATACAAACCGTTCATCTGCTTCACGATGAGCTCGCTGTCTAGCTTCACTATAACTTCTGTCGTTTCGCGTTCTTCTGACGGGACGATTTTCGTTAATTCTTCAAAAGCGAGAATGACAGCTTCGTATTCTGCAAAATTATTTGTCTGTGTCCCTAGAAATTTTGAGACGCTCGCGACAGAAACGCCGAATTCGTCGCGAACTATTGCACCGGCGCCCGCCGGCCCCGGATTCCCCCGCGCTCCCCCGTCGGCATGAATGGTGAACTTCATATGTTTAATCATACCAGTCGTATGTCAAGCAGTCGCAGGCGGACTGGATTGTCCCGACTAAACGTGTCGCGCTCAATGTGCGCGAGGAGGTTTATGAGACTCCCCTTCGCGAGCGAGCTCGCGGTGCGCGCGACGGGGCCCTTCACAAAAAATGTTACGGCGTCAACACTTTCTTTTCCATCATTCACATCTATTTTTATTTTCAGATGCTCCTCGCCTTTTCCGAATCGTGAAATTGCTTGCACAGAGACACCGCGCAATAAAAACACCGGTTTTGGATTGCTTATACCAAAAGGGGCGAGTTTCTCTACTTTTATTAAATACGATTTATTTATTTCTTCGGGAGTGAGGACGGCGTCGGCGTGCTGTGAGAAGTCGTCTTCTAATTTCTCACCCACCAGTTTCGCATGTGCTTCAACGAGTCTGTCTTCAAGAAAAAATACTTCGGTATCAATCAGAGTGAAACCGCCCGCGGCTGCATGTCCGCCAAATTGCTTGAACATATTCTTCGTCGTGCGTAGGAGTTCCATAATTTTTGTGGACCCGCCACTTCTGAATGAGCCCTTCAAGCTGTTATTCCCTTCTCTCCCCCAGAGGAATACCGGTCGCTCGTATTCGTCGGCGATGTTGCTCGCGACAAGCCCGAGGAGAGCGGGTCGCCACTGCGGGTCCCCGAGCGCGATGACTGGTGGCAACCCGTCGCGTTCTTTGATGCGCGTATGCACGGCGCGCGTAATCGCTCCAGCCTCCGCCTTTCTGCTTCTATTCGCTTTTTCTAATTTTTTTGCGAGCATATCTGCTTCGTCCTCGTCGGTCGTCGTAAAGAGAGTAAAAGCATCGCGTGCCTCCCCCATTCGGCTTGCGGCGTTCACACGCGGGGCGAGCATGAAGCCGACATCGTCCTCGGTAATCGCGCGCTGGTCCACCCGAATTCCACGACATAATTTCTGCAGTCCAATTCTTGGTGATTTTCGCATAACCAAGAGGCCATACGTCGCGAGGACACGGTTCTCGTCTACAAGTGGCACCATGTCGGCGACGGTAGCGAGCCCGACCATGTCCAGAAGCCACTTCTCCCAGCCTTCGGGCACTTTCTCACGCAATTTTGGCTCTATCGCCTGCCTGCGCAGGCAGGCGAGCGTCGCACATATGAGCTTCCACGCGACGCCGGAGCCACATAAACTTTTGAAGGGATACGTTTCGTTCGGTCTAGCATTTGGATTAAGAATCGCAAAGGCATCTGGCAGTATATCTCCCGGCAGGTGGTGGTCGGTAATTATGACCCGCATCTCGAGTTCGTTCGCGCGCGCGACTGGCTCAACGTCTGTAATTCCTGAGTCAACTGTCACTATCAGTTTCACGTTGCTCTTCGTGAGCCTCTCTATGCCGTCAATATTCATCCCGTACCCCTCTTCGTGGCGATGCGGAATATAGTTTTCAAAGTTCGCCCCCACTTTTTTTAAGAAGTCATGCATCAGTACCGCGCCCGGAATGCCGTCGCAGTCATAGTCGCTCCACACGGCAATTCTTTCTCCCGAAATTATCGCATCAGCGAATCGTCGCGACGCTTTCTGCATATCAGTCATCAGGAGCGGGTCATGGAGATGTAAATCGTATGATGGATTTAAGAATTTCTCTGCGTCTTCTTTTGTCGCAATGCCTCTACGAGCGAGAAGCGCAGATGTTAAGTCGTCGTATTCTGCGAGTTCTGTGCGCAGAGTATCTGTCAGCGGGTCGTGGAGCGGGAACATGTGAGCGCTATTGTATACTCTAATGATGGAAAACTGTATTTTTTGTAAAATCGCGAATGGCGGGATTCCCGCAGAGAAGATATATGAGGACGACAGCTTCATCGCCTTCCTTGATATTCACCCGCAGTCGCCGGGGCACGCACAGGTAATCCCTAAAAAACATTATCGCTGGGTCTGGGATGTGCCGAACGTCGGCGAATACTTTGAGGTAGTTAGGAAAATAGCGAAGGCGCAGCAGAAGGCGTTCGGGACCGAGTGGATGTTATCCAAAATAATCGGCGACGAGGTGCCACATGCGCATATCTGGGTCTATCCGAGCGATGAAGCAAATGGCGATAAAAATGACCTTGCCGGCAACGCAGAAAAAATTCGTCAGGTGCTCGCGTGAGAACCAAGCGCATCAATGCCGGGGAGGGTGCCGCGCGCGAGAAAGGAGAGCATAGCGCCGCCTCCGGTAGAGACGAAAGAGAAGCGAGGGAGGAGTCCCAAATTTTCAATTGCCGCAACCGTGTCACCCCCGCCAATGATTGAATAAGCCTTTGATTCTGCGACCGCTCGGGCGAAGTTGTTAGTCGCATCAATAAACCCGTCCTCGTACTTCCCCAACGGACCGTTCCAAAGAATCGTTTTTGCTTTACTCGCTAGTCCGGAGAGAAGGGCCGATGTGTTCGGTCCGTGGTCAAGAATCATTTCGTTTTTGATAATAGAATCTATCGGAAGGATGAGTTTCGGATTCATAAGAATTCTCTTGATGCTGTTTTCATTTGTTTCTGAAACAAGAGATTTCCCCACCCTCCTCCCTGATACTTTCAGAAAGTCGTTTGCGAGTGCTCCTCCTACGAATACATGGTCGTATGTCTTTAAAAGCGCAGTGAGAACGGCTTCTTTCGTACTGAACTTCGCCCCACCAATGACGGCTAGTGAAGGTTTCTTCGGAACGAGAGCCCGCGAGAGTTCTGCCACTTCTTCCTCAAGAAGGAATCCGGCATACGAAGGCAGGATTTTTGGAACACCAACAATAGAAGCGTGTGGTCGGTGACAGGTATCAAAACAATCCTGAACGAATATATCGGCGAGTGACGCCAATTCTTTTACGAATGCTCCGTCATTCGTTCTCTCTCCCTTGTTTCTGCGCAGATTTTCCATGACCAGAATATTCCCGGAAGCTAGGTTACGGACAGCCGCGCGTGCTCGGGCACCGGCCGTCTCGTCAAAGAAAGAAACTCCACTGATTAATACTCCAAGTGCCTCCGCGACCGGCTTCAAAGTTTCCGTCCCATTATCGCCGAGATGTCCGATGAGTACGACTCGTGCGCCTCTCTCTGCGAGATAGCGGATTGTCGGCAGAGCTCGGCGAAGCCGATAGTCGTTTATAACTTTACCGTTTTCAACAGGCACATTAAGCGCCGCCCGTACCAGTATCGGAATATTTTGAAATACTTTTATGTCTCGGGCGCTTCGCATCGTTATGAAAGTTGCTTTACCAAAAGAGAGAACATACGAGAATCTACGGATGCATGTCCGATTAGAAATCCATCCACGCCCGACGCTCCTGCGAGGTCGCGTATATTGCTTGGTTCAACGGAGCCTCCGTAAAGTATGAGAGAATTCCGAGAACTTTTCCCCGGCAGAAGTTCCGCGAGTACCTTGCGAATATATAACACCATTTCTGCTAAGTCGTTCTGTCCTATAGCGTGTTCGGCGTTCTTCCCTATCGCCCAAAGCGGTTCGTACGCGACAATAACCTTCGCGCGCTCCTTCGTCGCGAGCGGTTTAATCGCGAGCGTCAGCTCCTCGCGCACAATCGACAGGTAACGACCCTCGTCGTCGCGTTCATACTCGCCTATACAAAGAATGGGAATAAGGCCTTGTGCGAGCGCATGGGAGAGTTTTTCAGCTACGATAGCGTCGGTATCGCCTTCTGCCCGGCGCTCGGAATGACCGATGAGCGCATATGTCGCTCTAGCGGCGGCATAAGCCCCCGCGGTTACCTCGCCGGTCAAGGCGCCCCCGGCTGTCGCAGAGACATCTTGCGCGGCAAAAGCGACTGATGATTTATTTTTTACTGCGAGCGCGCCGAGCAAGGGAGCGGGCGGCGCAAGCACGATGGTCGTACGAGTCGCCTTCGCGAGCCTTTTACTTGTTGCAAAAAGTTTTTTTGCTTTCGCAAGTTCTTCTACATACGCTTTCCAGTTGGCGACGATTAGCATATGAAAAGGATAACACCTATTTCTGTTGCCAATCTACGAACTGCCACTGGGTGGATGTTATTGGAGTAAATGGCGGTGGGTTTGTTGCATTCTGGCGGTCAAAGGCGTCAATACGCGTCTGATAGCCCATACTGTTACCACCACATCCCCCTACCCATTTCGTCCCAGTACGAAGGTTTGAAACAGTTGTACCGAGGATGGTGAGAGTAGTTCGAGGCTCGTACGCGTTCGAACATCCATAAAAGTTACGTCCGAACGCGCCAGACTGTGCGACGAAGACGCCATTGAGCGTCATATTTTGCGGCGAATCTGGAGCAATAAGAATGTTTCGTGCGCCGATAACAGTGAGTCCTTCTATGCCGTTGGTAGTTGCATAGGTAATGTTGCCTCGCAATACGATATCAGGTCTGAAACTAGTATCAATAACTCCCGCGGCAACGACAGTTATCTTGCTCGGGATGACGCCTTCTATCCATGTATTATCTTCTACGAAGATAAGACCGCATGTTGCAGGAACCGTAGAAGTTTGATACAAAGTTTCATTGTTAATGAGCGTGTAGTCGTCAGTGTAGCCAGAGGATCCGTCTATTGGATATACGTTCGTCAATTTCGTTACGGAAGTCACTCTTTTTACGGTTACCGTGCCGTTGCTGTTGAAAATGAGATGATAACCCTTCTTATACGCCGCGCCACGAATGTTTCCGGAGCTGTATTGCGGCAGATAAATACCACTCGCAATAGCCGTTGATTTAAGTGTAGAGAAATTTGCCGCGATGCCGGCGAAGTCCACTTGCGGTGTCGGATATTTCCAGAGATTTTGATTTCCTCCCGTGCCTACGACGCCCGTAGCGGAAGATTGCGCCGGCGAACATCCGAAATTGCTTGTGCAGTTCCAAGTTGAAAGCGAACTGGAGACCGGCGCGTTCGCAGTACCGTCCATGCGGACACCGCCGTTGCTGTGGTACGGGCCGTTTATGATGCGGTCGCCGCCAGCCCACACGCTGCTTCCCACGATGTATGAATATGCCGCCACGGACGGAGCCGCATATCGCGCGAGAAGCGTGGAAGAAACTGTCGGTGTACTGCTGGAGATTCCTTTGCTGGTAACGTCAATTGACTGCACGACGCCGCAAGCGCTATTGCCAGTGATGGAGAGAGTGTGCGTGCCGACGGTACCGCCTTCCGGGTCAGAGTACGAGATGACATATGGACCATTCTGGCCCGTACCGTTGGTTGTATTCCCGGGGAAATGCGAGAGGAACCAGCGATAATACTCAAGTCCCGCCTCAGCGATACCGAAAGCCTCGGCGCGAGCGCGCGCGATGTCCTGCGCGCGATTTCCGACGATGACAAAGCCGGAGAGCGAAACAAGCAGAGTGAAAAATATTCCGCCGAATACGAGCACGAGAAGCATAATTGAACCTCGCGATATTAATTTTTTCATGGTTGATTTTTCAGATTGCGCAGAGTCGCACCGCCCGAGAGCGTGAAGGCGACCGGCGCTCTGTTTACGTTCACGTCAACAACTACGGTTACTCGTATTGATGATATTTCGGAAATATCTATCGGCGCGAAGAGCTCTGTGCCGGCTTTGTTAAAGTAGCGGAACATCGGCGTCGACGTACCGTTCACAACCGGCATGGAAATGGTGGAAGTGGCGATTGATGCGCCAACGTAGGTAAGAGGGTTTCCCGTCGGCGTCGCTACTGTGCGGTAGAAAGTTTTGTTGATGAGGGTGTATGCTACCCGCTCAATGACTGAATCGTTGTTTGTGTTTGCATAAAAGGTAATTGATGAAGTGGCGGCGCTTTTAATGGGATAAGACCCGTCGCTTCCGTAGGACGCCTCGCGCAGATACAGTACCGCGTTCTCCACGCCGCCTCGCGCCTGTCCAACCGCAGTAGACTGTTCAAACGCGTAGGCATTTGTTTTATAGAAATACGAAATGAGTGAACCAAGAGTGATTAAAACAAGCGCCGTAGCAGAGATAACAACGATGGTCTCAATGAGAGTGAACCCAGCACCAAAACACTCGCAACGAGTGTTTTGGTGCTGGGTGAAAGCGCGCATAGTCATTGCAGGATAAGCGTCATTGCCGTCATATTTCCGCCTACATTTATATTCGGGAATGTCGTCGTTGCATATCCGTTTGCCGAGACCGTCGCATTGTAGACACCGCTCGAGAGGTCGCTGAAGTATGAGAATCCGCACGCGTTGGTATGAATGGTCGCCGCGTACCCGTTCTTCGCGAGCACGATTTTCGCACCGGCTATTGTACTGCTCGCGCTATTTTCAACAATGAGCGGTAACGTATTCGTCGTCGGAGAGCCAACTATAAGCGCGACGTTAGTTATGCTTGCAGGCGCGAGCGAATAAGGCGATGCTCGGCAACTTTCGATAAGGTTGTTGGTAGCGAGTGAGTATGAATCCCATTCAAGCGTCTCGGTTTTTGAAGCGTCCGTTCCAGTTGTGCCGTTCACAACAGTCTTGTAGATATGAGCATCACTCGTGTCCGTTCCTATTGTTTTAGCTCCAGTTAGAGTGAAAGCGATATTTGGCAATGGAGACGGTCCATCGGTGTGCGAAATTGACCAGTCAAGAATTTCAGGGGCAGTCGTCGTTGAATTGCTCGTCAGTTCCGCAGAGAGAGTGAGCGTCGGATAAGAAACGACGGGAATGCCCGCAATTGATATCGGGAAAGATGAAAAACCGGACGCATTTTCGGAAAGTATGGAATTAGGAATCGGAGTACCCGTTGCGTCTCCTATCCGGACAACCGCAGTCGTTCCGGAAGGCGTTGAAAGAGTCGCAGACAGTATTCCCCACCCATTTAGATAACTTGGCGTAACAGATATTGAACGAACAGTTCCGGAAAGACCTTCATTTGTCAGAGTAAGCGCACCTCCCGACACCCGTGTTCCAGTCTGAATTGCGAGATTTGAAGCGTCCGCGAATAAATCAATGAAAGAAGTTGTTACCGCGGGCGAGAAACTCGCCAACGAAAGAGAGGAAAGACGGTCAATGAAGAATGTGCCGCCGGTAACTTGGTCCTTTGACACGGTAAGATAGCCTGGTGTCGGGTTCACATTAGTCCCCGTGCGCGCGTAGGTCTGTGCGCTTGAGTGTCCTGTTTTTGATACATATATCTGATATTCGGACGAAGTTGCGGCTCCGCCAATAGTCGCCAAGCCGTCTGCATTGGTGAAGGTCGTGAAATCAATCGCCGGTGCCACTGAAGCATTAACTATGTGAACATTAGCATCGCTTACATTCACGCTGGAGGCATCAACGACATGAATAGAAAGAGTTCCTCCTCCGGTGGACGACTCAATGCTCGGCGGAGCGAAATTTGAAACGAGATTAACTGATTTCAAGAGACCATTCATAGAATAGGAGACAGTAATCTTGCCAATTTTGTAATCGGTCGTAACGCCATTTGTATCTTGTGTCCCGGTGCCATCGGCAGGGTCATCTTTATATTGAATGAATGTACGAACAGCGTATGGGATACCGTCAATCGTTGTGGTTGCTGTCTGCGGCACCGGTCCCGCAGGGATGCCTCCGACGGTACCGAGCGCGTCATACGAGAGCCCGCGAAGATATTCCATCTGCGTGCTTGTTAGCTCAACTGCAGAGGCCTTCGCCTTTGCGAGCGCGGAGAGCATAAGCGACGCCCGCAGAACGCCAAAAAGCGCGAGAAAGAGAATGAGCATCAGCGCGATGCCTACTATGACATCCACCAATCCGAATCCCGTTAAAGGCGCGCGAGGCATCAAATTGCCGAAGAGAGCGAATAAATCGGAGCAATCATTGAGACGGCGAAAACGCCGACAACTGCGCCGATGAGGAGCATTAAGACAGGTTCTATAATTGTTGATAAGTCTTTAGTCTTCTCGGAAACATCCACTTCGTAGAATTCTGCAATTTGTTTCAGCATCTCTGAAACCTTTCCGGTCTCTTCTCCCACCAAGAGCATTTCGCTCATAAGAATCGGATACAACTTCGCATGCTCTGCGAACGATACGGAGAGAAGATCCCCTTTTTTCACTCTCGCCTCCGCTTCTTCAATCACCTTTGCGAAAATATTCGCATGCACAACGTCTTTTGTTATAGAGAGCGCATCTAATATAGGTACGCCTGAAGAGAGAAGAGACGAGAGGGTGCGCGATGCGCGCGCCGCGTATGTCTCGCGCACGAGCTCGCCTATCACCGGCAGATGGAGCGCGATGGCAAGCACGATACTCCCGCCTGCCTTTGAACGAATGAAGGCGACACCGCCGGCGACGAGTAGAGCTATGGCCGAGAGCACGAGCAGTGAATGTGCCACCATAAAGTTAGATAACGCAACAATAATTCTGGTGGCCAGAGGGACTTGGACTCCGAGCTCGGTGAACGTTTTGGTCAGCGTCGGCACGACATAGATAAGCATCAATATGGCAACGATGATGATCGCCGTAACGACAATAGCGGGGTATATCATCGCGCCCTTAATCTTTCGTCGGAGCTCCTCGGAGCGCTCCATCTGCAGTCCGACGATTGAGAGCGCTCCAGAGAGAGAGCCGGATTCCTCCCCAGCCCGCGCCATCGCAATAAATAGTTCTGGAAATACTTTAGGATATGCGGCCAGTGCTTCATGGAATGACGAACCATTTTTTATGGATTCAGCCAGTCCGGTAGTAACAGCCTTCAGGCGTTTATTGTTCGACTGGCGCTCGATGACGGAGAGCGCGCGTGAGATGGAGAGCCCGGCGCCGAGCATCGCCGAGAGATTTTTCGCCATCCGTATGACCTCTAGGCGCTTTACTCCGGTGCCGATTGATATGTTGAAACGAGAGAGCAACTGAAGAGTAAGTTCATCTTGTTCTGAAATAGATACAACGAAACCTCCTTCATTTCCTACTTTGTCATATACGTCAAAACGCGACGTCGCCTCAATAACTCGTGTCTCATTCGGCGCCCCATCCTTCTTTATCGTGGTGCGGTATTTCATTCACTTTAATCGTAGCACACACTTTGTTGCAAAAACGTCTGTATTTTGTACAATGTACGTATATGAAGACAAACAAAGGGATCTTGGTTAAAAATGTAGAGAAGACACATGAAAATAAGTGGGCCGCCCTTTCTGCCGACCGAACAAAGGTTCTTGCTTCTTCGGCCAACTTGAGAACTTTAAGAAAGAGAATGGGTGACGCAAAGGTCGTCTATACCAGGATACTCCCGGTAGACACGTCTTTCGCTTTTTAACTTGTGGATTGGAAAGAATACGGCTACCTAGGAGTCTTGAATAACACAGGAGTTATTATCTATAGACCCTACGTCACTATTTGTATTCAGAGCGGTGATAAGCGGATTTCTGTAGATGCACTGGTAGATTCTGGCTCCGACGGTATGGTGATACACGCGGGATTGGCAAAAGATTTGGGAATTGATCAGAGTAAGTGCCCTCCAAAAAGTTTAAGCGGAGCGACAGGTGTAAGAGATGGTTTTACATCCGCTGTCTCATATGAGGTTGATGGATTCCGAGGATACACCATAAAAACAACGGCGATATTCGTACCGGACTTGCCGGTTGCGTGCCTCATAGGGCAAGAAGATTTCTTTGAGAAATTCATCGTTCAGTTTAAAAAGCATAATAATGTATTGAGACTTTCCAAAATTCCAAAGAAAAACAGTTAACGTCAAAACAAAAGCCGCGCAGTTTTCGGAAGAAAACTGCGCGACCCAGTAGACGGTGTCTGAATCAGAATTCAGAGAAATTATGGTAGAAACATTTGAATAATCCCAAAGACAACCATGAGCACTAGTACTGACGCAAATACTCGTGCAGCATGTGATATACCTTTACGTATCCAGACAGTAATAAGAGTTCCTATCATTACAATAAAAAACACTCCTAAGGATATCCCTCCTGCTATAAACGCATGACCGAAGGCGGCGCCAGCATCACCACCCGGCGGTATCCCGACCAAAAAACTAACTAAATAGAACACTAGTACGTAGGCAACTACTGGAATCAGTGCGAGTAAAAAGTGGGTTCGCCGCAATGCAAATTTGTTAAGCATGGCTATAGTATTGCACAGAAATCCCCTTTGCGCTGCCTAATGATGTATCAGGATTACTCGTTTACGGTGCGGAGGACTTCTTCAATGCTCGTGATGCCGCGCGCGGCCTTGTAGAGCCCGTCTTCAAGCATTGTGAGCATTCCCTCTTTTTTCGCCTGTGCTTCTATCGCGTCGCTAGTGCTTGAATGCAAGATTATGTCACGTATGGCCGGCGAGATGGCCATAACTTCGTGTATGCCGATACGGCTCTTGTATCCGTCCTCAAACTCTGGCGACGGCACAGGCCGATAGAAAGGCAGGTCATCCAGCGTCGTGCCTGCCTTCACCAATTTTTCTGCTTGAAGCGCCTTGAACGCATTGTTAAATTCTTCGTCGCTGGCGACCTTTGTGCGCATCGCCTTATCCATCGCATACTCTTCTTTATTGTCGCAGAGCTTTCTCACCAATCTCTGTCCGATGATGACGCGAACAGTAGAGACGAGCAAGAACGGTTCAACTCCCATATCTATTAGGCGCGGAATCGCTCCTGCCGCGCTGTTTGTGTGAATAGTGGAGAGTACGAGATGGCCGGTGAGTGCAGCGTTTATCGCGAGAGAAGCTGTCTCACCGTCGCGTATTTCGCCGACCATGATGATATCCGGGTCCTGGCGCACGAGAGAGCGAAGCCCGTTTGCGAAAGTGAATCCTATCTGTGGCATTACCTGCGTCTGGTTCACCCGCTTCATCTGGTATTCAATCGGGTCTTCAATCGTAGAGATATTTACGTCCGGCTGGTTCAGGATATCCAGCATCGTGTAGAGCGTCGTCGTCTTGCCGCTCCCGGTCGGTCCCGAGATAAGAATGATGCCGGTTGTCTGCGTGAGCGCCTTATGGATTCGCTCCATATTCTCGCCGTGGAGGCCGAGCACTTCAAGAGTGAAGCCCTCTCCCGTTTCTCTTAAGAGTCGCATGACGGTTTTTTCTCCAAAAAAGGTCGGGAGAATAGAGACGCGGAAGGAAACGCGATCGGCCTCTGTCTCCATCTTAAATCTGCCGTCCTGCGGGAGACGCTTCTCGTCCAGCTTCAGGTTAGAAAGCACTTTTATTCTCGCAACAATTCCAGCAGCTGCATTTTTTGGCAATGTCATAGCGTCATGGAGAATTCCGTCAATACGGTAGCGGACCAGCACCTCTATCTCCATCGGCTCTATGTGTATGTCGGACGCGCCCTGCACGATGGCGTGCCGGAGCAGTGTGTCCACGATACGTACTATCGGCAGGTCCTCTGCCATCTTCTTCAAATCTTCTCCGGAAAGGTCCTTGTTCCCT